>Ga0208357_1000190_pt1 | contig 49842 bp, 83 predicted proteins | sample NGESurdeep092012_6_FD_184487 | JGI IMG/M metagenome (GOLD analysis project Ga0208357, IMG submission 184487) | Arctic peat soil microbial communities from Barrow, Alaska - NGEE Surface sample F52-2 deep-092012 (SPAdes) | ecosystem: Environmental > Terrestrial > Soil > Wetlands > Peat ...
CAGGTCCTGCCAGTCCTGCCAGTCGGTCCTGCGGTGCACCGGCTGCCCGTTCGGCCGGGTGAAGACCCGGCCGGCGATATCCGTCACGGCCTGCGCGGCGTGATGCGCCTCCAGCGCCCTCACCGCGACCGCGGGCAGCGGCACCGACCGCCGCGACTTCCGCGACTTCGGCGGCTTGCTCACCCACTCGCCGTCAACCCGCGCCTGCGACTGCCGCACCGTCACCGACGCGGGGGACTTCAGCCGGACGCAGTTCCAGCACAGCGCGAGCGCTTCGCCCTGGCGCAGGCCGGTGGTGATCGCCAGCACCCACCGCGCGCCGTTCGGCCACGTCTTGCACCGCTCCAGCACCATGTCGAGCTCTTCCTGCGACGGCGGCTCGGGCGGCTCCCGGTCGGCGGTCGGTGGCGACACGATCGAGCACGGGTTGACGGCGATCCGCCTCCGGCGCGCCGCCTCCTTCAGGCACGCGCTGAAGATGCTGTGCGCCATGCCGACGGTGGCCGGCGAGAGCGTGCCCTTGCCTCGCTGCTTCGGCCTGGCTAGCAGCGAGGCGTGCCAGCCCTCGATGTCCTCCGCCGACAGCTCGGCGAGGCGGACATGCTCGAAGTACGGCGCGACCAGGTCCTCGCACTTCTGCCGGTACGCCTCCCACGACGTCGGGCCGAGCTGGGCCCTGGCGGTGTGATGCACCCAGAACAGCACCCACTCGGAGACGTACGGCTGCCGGCCGCGCGGCAGCGTGAAGCCGTCGCGGCGGCGGTCGAGGAACTTGGCGCGCTTCTCGATCGCGCTGGCGGGGTCCGGGCCAGTGAACTCACGGCGGTCGCGCTTGCCGCCCGGCTTCCAGCCGAGGTCAGCTACCGCCACCCACTGATTCCGGCTCGCCCGGTGGTAGACGCTCCCCTCGCCGTGCTGCCTCCGCCCTGGCACCGCGCCCCTTCCCTATCTCCAGTCCGTACCTGAACGCCATGACGGCCGGCCACGCCGCCCATCTCAGCACCGCGGCCGCGACCAGAACCCCGATCATCGCCAACCCGACGATCCCCACGTCAGCATCACGCTCCCCACTTTTTACCTAACGGTAATAAGTGCGACGCCGAGGACACTTGGTTGGTTTACAGGAACTAAGGATTAAAGTGCTATCGCGTGCTAACTGCCGTCTAATCGTGCATCACGGGTCACAAGGTCTATCAGCGCCCGCTTCTGCCTCTCGTTGAAATCCCGGCTCGCGCGGATCTTCTCCACCATCTCGGCGGCGGGGTCGGGCCCGGCGTCGATCAGCTTCCGCAGGATCGCCGCCGCGGCGGTGCGGCCCGTCTCGCGCAGCTGGTCGGGGGTGGCCCCGACGACCAGGGCCATGCTGGCCAGCTTGTCGTCGGTGGCGGTCACGGGGATGGTCACGAGGGGAGTGACCTTGCGGTAGCCCTGCTCGTACTGGGTCCACAAGGAAGCGCTCATCCCGGCCTGCCGCGCCGCTTCGCGCATGGACAGCTTCGGGGTGATCGCCTCGCGTAGTTCATGGATCAGCCGCGCGTCGGGTGGCGGCTCTGGAGTCGTCACCTGCAGATCCTTCCGTTCATGCGTGCGCGCATGCGCGTGCACACCTATGCATAGGCTACGCGCCGCCTTGCGACCTGCAAATAGACGGACGTCATATTTCTGCGCATGAGTTGACGCCTGTGCACAGTTGTGTGTAGTCTAACGCTCATGACAAAGGCCCCCGAGGACGAAAAGCCACTGCTCAGGGTGGTGCAGGCGGCGGCCCAGCTCGGCATCAGCCGCCGCAAGCTCATGGAGCTCATCGCCGCGCGAGAGATCGCGACGATCCGAATCCCCTCGAAGAACGGGGGCGTGCGCGAGCACCGCATCGAGCCCGCCGAGCTGGAGCGGTTCAAGGACCGCTACCGGCAGTCCGCCAGCGCCTAGAGACGCCGATGGCTCCCGCCGCACGGGAGCCACCGCCCGGCGGGAGTGACCGCTTGCGCCGGATAACGAACAGATTACAGGAGTGACCAAGTGAGCACCAAAGATCAGCTTCAAGCCGAGAACGAGCGGCTCGGCAGGGAGGTCGCCGCGCTGCGGACCCTGCTCGCCGCCGTCCGCGACTGCGCCGACGTGCCGTTCCCCGCCGGCGGCGGCGACGACGACTGGCGGGCGTTCCTCAACCTCAGCTCCCGCCGCGCCGACCTCGTCGCCGTCTACGGCAACCCGGACGCAGGCGACCAGCCCGCCACCGTGCGAACGCTGCACGACCGGGCGGAGTCGCTCCGCAGGGAGGCCGCCCGGCCGCTGCGGTACGCGCCGAAGGCCGCGCCCGCGCCCGTCATCACCGACAGCGAGCGCGACTGCGACCAGGCGCACCCGGAGACGGGCGCGTGGTGCCACCGTGGCGGCGACCACGGCGTGCACCGCGACACCAACGGCGACGAGTGGCGGGCCGACGGCCCGGTGACCCGCGCCGAGGACATCCCCGACGAGATGTTCGGGTCGCCGAGCTCGGGCCTCGGGTACAAGTCATGAGCGCCGTGACGCCCGAGACCGCCGAGCAGCACATCGCCGTCGGGTCCCTGGCCGGCATCGCCCCGTCCGACGTCAGCGCCCACGTCCTGCTCGTCGTCACCGAGGACGGCGAGCTGTCGATCACCGGCACCGCGTGCGACCACCATGCCGCCGCCATCGTCGGCAGCGCCGTGCAGGTCCTCACCATGAAGGCGCTCGCCGCCCACGTCCACGGAGGGCAGTCATGATCCGCCGGACCCTCGGCCTGCTGGCCGTCATCATCGCCGCCGCGCTCGTCCTCGCCCCGCTCCCCGCCGGCGCCGCCGGGGTCGCCGTCTACAACGGGCGGCTCTGCGGCCAGAGCGAGTGGGTGCGGGTGAAGCTGCCCGCGTCCGAGTACACGGTGCACACCGCCGCCGGGGTGTGCGTGAACACCCCGGCCCAGGGACGGCTGGGCTACACGGTCGACACCAACGACGGGCCCCACTGGACGTACCCGAACATCAGCTCGGGCTACGAGCAGGGCGGCTCCTCGTGCGCCAGCGCCAGGGACGCCTGCTACCGCTATCCCGTCCAGGAGAAGGACGACGGCACCCCGGTGGCGTCGGTCAGGGCCTGGCTCGCGCGGGGCGTCTACAACCTCGCGTTCGACGTCTGGTTCAGCCCCACCAGCGCGGTCGGCACCCTGAACTACCAGCACCGCAAGGGCGACACCGAGGTCATGGTCTGGCTGGCCCACCCCGGCATCCGCTACGCCTGCGGCTACCACGTCACCATCGACCACGTCAGCTGGTGCGTGCAGTACGGCGAGGCCGGCGGCGGCAGCGGCCAGCCGTGGCAGCGGATCACCTACGTCGCCCCCCGCACCGCCCTCGGCTCGCTGTCGGTGTCGAATCTGTGGCTGAACCCGCTGTTCCGCGACGCCATCAAGCACCGCATGCTCACGCCGGCGAAGTGGTTGTACGCCATTGACCTTGGGTTTGAGCTGTACTCCGGCGGCGCCGGGTCGAACATCCACTACTACAGCCTGAGCGGTGTGGCATGAGCACGATCACCGAGCGCGACCCGGATGCGAGCGTGGTCACATGGCGCCCCGTTCCCGGCTACGAGGTACAGGCAGCGTCAGCGCAATCGGAGGGCAGCCGCATGACCAGCATCGCTGAGCGTGTCGCGAAGGGCGCGCAGTTTCTTGACGAATGGGATCCGGAGTGGTGGCGCGAGGACGTCGAGCGGGCCATCGACCTGGACAAGCTGCGCCTGGAGTCCCTGGACTCCTGCGTCCTCGGCCAGCGGTGCCCACTATCCGTCCTGGCCGACTACCTCGGCATGCCCGAGCGCGACTTGGAGTCCTATGACCGGCTTGATGCGTACCGCGCTTACGGGGGTTTCCTGAGCGGCATCGACAACTACCTCGAAGTGGGCGACTGGGCTCGCGGCCTCGGCTTCAACGCCCACCACGGTTTCGCCGAATGGGACTCGCTGACCGCCGAGTGGAAGCGCGTCATCACCGAGAGGCGGTCGGCATGATGATCCTCCTCGCCGTCGGGATCGCGGTCGCCGTCACGGGCGTCCCGCTCGCCGCCCTGGGCGTCTGGGTCGGGCGCATGCAGGACACCGGCAGGCACTGCGCCTGCGACGCCAGGGGCCTGCCCCGGCCCACGTGCTACCCCCGCCACGACGGCTCCGTCGTCGTCGGCGAGCGCGGCGACGTCCGGGTGCGCCCGGTCAACGGGCGGTACCTCGGCACCCGGCCCCGCCGCACGCCGTGGCCGTCGGCGGCCGACCCGATCGTGCCCGCGCAGACCGACGACAGGCCGCCGTGGTCCATCACCACCACGTCGATGCCCGCCGCGCCGGGGCCCGTGTACGGAGAGGCGCCCGTGGCCGAGGTGCTGGAGTCCGAGCGGCTGGCCAAGGTGATGATCCCGTGAGCGCCGGATGGGAGCGCCTGGCGGTCGACGGCGACCGCGACGCCTGGCGCCAGCTCGACAACGGCAAATGGAAGTGCCTGACCAACAGCGGCGTCTGCGACGACGACGCCGACCTCGAGCGCGCGTTCCCGCCGGTCACCTTCTACCGGCCGGAGTCGGCATCATGACCGCCGTCCGGCTGAGCCCGCGCCAGGAGGCCGCGCTGCTCGCCCTGCTGGATCTCGGCGTCCAGGCCGAGGGCACCGCCCTCGCCACGCAGATGTGCAATAACGGCCGGCAGACCAGCATCGCGGCAGCCCACCAGGCCGCCAACGCGCTCGACATCAAGGGGCTGGCCGTGAAGCTGCGCGTCACGGGGCGGCCCGTCCGCTACGAGATCACCGACGCCGGCCGCGCGCTGGCCGAGCGGGTCCGGGGGACGGCGTGATCATCTGCTGCGACACCTGCCCGCGCAACCCGACGTGCGAGGAGATCAACGACTTCGAGCGCGACGTGCTCCACCTGGACGACGACTACGAGCGGCAGACGGGAGACGACGAATGAGCGAAACCATCATCCGGCCGATGCCCGGCACCGTGCCCCGCAACGGGCTGTCCTGGCCGAAGCCCTACGTCTACCGGGGCTGCGGCGTCGACACGCTCACGCCCGAGCTGGGCGACGACGAGCTGTTCGCCCCCGTCGACACGTCGTGCCCGTGCGGCGGCACCACGTACGGCTACCGGCAGCACCTGAAGGCCGGCGAGAAGCCGTGCCCGGCGTCCCGCGACACGGTCAACATCTACGAGCGCGAGCGCCACCGGCAGAAGGCCCTCAGCAAGTGCTCCGGCTGCGGCTACAGCGTCACCTCCCTGAACCACAAGACGCTGTGCTGGCGCGCGTCGTGAGCGGCGTCGTCGGCCGCGCCGCCGCGGTCATCGCCGTCGTCTTCATCCTCTGCGCCCTCGCCGCCGTCGGCCTCCTGGCCTGGTGCGCGGTCGACGTCGCCCGCGACCGCAAACGCAACCGCGAGCTCGACCGGCGGGCAGCCGAGGCGAAGGCCATGGCCAAGGGCCCCGCCGGCGACGCCGTCGCCATGGTCAGGAACTGGACGCCCGCGCCGGCCGTCCGGCAGGAGCCGCGGAACATCCCCCGCGGCGACGGGGCGTTCCACGCCGACGGGCTCGACGAGGCCATCAGGCAGATCATGAGGGAGGGCGACCGTGGCTGAGTTCCTGAAGCTTGTGCTCCGCGGCGAGGGCTGCCCGGCGGCGGTGGCCGTCGGTTCTATCCCGCCGGGCCACCTCGGCCAGCTCGTGTGCGATCTCCAGCCCGGTCACTCGGGGCCGCTGCACTACGACAAGACCGACCAGATCTGGTGGTCGGCGGACAGGATCGACCGTGCCTGAGTGGACCGGGGCGTTCGCGGGCGAGGGCCTGTACCCGAACCTGCCCGAGGACCTCTACCACCGCGACGTCGTGCCCGAGGGCAGCCTGTCCGTCACCAGCTCCAAGCTGCTGCTGCCGCCGTCGGTCCCGGCCAAGTTCAAATGGGCCCGCGAGCACCCGCACAAGTCGACGTCCGCCATGGACGACGGCACGAGGGTGCACGCGCTCGTCCTCGGCAAGGGCGAAGAGCACCTCGAGCTGCTCGACTTCCCGAACTACAGGACCGACAAGGCGAAGGACGCGCGGGACGCGGCAATCGCCGCGGGCAAGATCCCCACCCTCCCGAACGAGTGGGAGGAAGCGCGGAAGATCGCCGACTCGGTGCTGTCGCACTCGACGACGGGCGGCCTGTTCACCGACGGCGACGCCGAGGTCAGCATGTTCTGGGTCGACCCCGAGTTCGATATCTGGCTGCGGGGTCGCATGGACTACCTCATCTACGTCGACGGCAGGCCCACCATCGTCGACTTCAAGACCAGCGCCGACGCGTCGCCCGAAGAGTTCACCAGGTCGGTCTACAAGTACGGCTACCACCGCCAGGACCCGCACTACCGCGAGGGACTGGCCGCCTGCCTGAAGTGCGAGTGGGACGACATCGACTTCGTGTTCGCCGTCGTCGAGACCGAGCCGCCCTACCTGGTGGCCACCTACTACGTCAGCGACGGATCGCCGGGCGAGTACGGGGCGCCCACCCCGGACGACGTCGAACGCGGCCGCGAGCAGAACCGCATCGCCCGCGAGGTCTACGCGGACTGCAGCCAGTCGGGCAACTGGCCCGGCTACTCGGAAGAGATCGAACGACTGGAGCTGCGGCACTACGACCGGCAGCAGATGAAGAGGGAAATCGATGACTGGCACAAGTAGCGCGCTCGCCGTGCGCGAGCACGGGGCCCTGGCGATCGAGACCGGGCAGACCAGCTGGACCGGGATGCAGGAGGCCGCGTTCGGCCAGCTCGGCATCGCCGACGCGCCCGAGGGCGACAAGGGCGTCTTCCTGCACGTCTCCCAGCGCACCGGCCTCGACCCGTTCAGCAAGCAGATCTACATGATCCCCCGCTGGGACTACCAGGCCAAGAAGAACAAGTGGGGGATCCAGACCGGCATCGAGGGATTCCGCGTCATGCGCAGCCGCGCCGAGCGCCTCGAGGGCGTCCGGGGCGTCCTGTCCCGGCCGGTCTACTACGACGCGGAGGGCGCCGAGCACAAGGTCTGGGTCCAGCGGGGCGTGCCGGTCGCGGTCGAGATGACCTACACCGTCCGCGACAGCAACGGCGTCGAGACCCCCTACACCTCGATCCTGCGGTTCGACGAGTACCGGCAGACCCGCAAGGACAACAACGACAACCTCGTCCTGACCGGCCAGTGGGCGACCAAGCCCTGCCACATGCTGGAGAAGTGCACCGAGGCGGACGTGTACCGCAAGGCGTTCCCCCAGGACTTCTCCGGCGTCCAGCTCGACGACGCGATGCCCCCGGCCAAGGACCCCGAGGACATGACCGACGAGGAGCTGGACGCCGCCGCCCGCGCCGTGGGGTACCGGCCACGCGTCACCGCGGCGCAGGCCGCCGCCCGCCGCCCGCAGACTGTGACCGCCCCGGTGGCCGCCCCAGACTCCTCCCCCGCGCAGCCGACCCCCCCGCCGGCGTCTGCCGCCACCCCCCCGCAGCAGGGCGCGGGGGAGGCCCTTCCGCCGCTGCCGGGGGAGGGCGAGGCGGACCCTACGCCTGTCCCGACTGCCGGGACATCGGATGCGAGTACTGCGAGTTCTGGCAGGGATAAGCCCGATGGCTCCACAATCGCCCCCGGTGACCACCCCGGCAGCGTCACCACCGACCAGATCACCGCGATCTGGGCGAAGCTGACGACCGACTACGGCTACAAGAACAGCGAGAAGGACCAGGCGCGCACGGTGTGCGCCTACGTCGTCGGGCACGACCTGTCGACGACGACGATGCTCAGCAAGAACGAGGCGAGCGCGATCCTCGACCGTCTCGGCGAGTGGCAGTACCAGGCCGAGCAGGCGGGCGAGCACCCGCGCACGCACATGACGGCGCTGATGGTGGCGCAGGACGCGGAGCCGGCCGGTGAGTGAGCCGGGCGGCAGCGAGGAGATCGACCGCATCGGGCCGGACGACTGGCCGGTGATCATCGGCGTCGAGGGCCCCTACGTGACCATCGGCATGCCCGGCGAGAGCTGGCTTCTCGACGCCGCAGACCGCGACCGCTTCGCCAAGGCGTGGGCCGAGGCCGAGCGCCGGGCCGAGGCGCACGAGGCGACCGAAGGAGCATCACGTTGACCCGCATCGACATGACCACCCGCGAGTGGCACGAGCTGATCAAGCCCGTCCTGCCGCACGCCTGCACCGACAAGGACGCGCCCGAGCTCGCCGTCGTCCGCATCGAGAGCGACGTGCAGGCGCTCTACGCCGTCGCGTTCGACCGCTACACCCTGGGCGCCGAGCGCCATGCTCTCAGGGGCGCAGGGGAGCGCGCGCAGGCCGTCCACATCGACGCGAAGGAGGCCGCCGCCACGCTGAGGCTCTTCACCTTCAGCAAGGACGAGGACCCGACGCTGCACATCACCATCGACACCGTGAGCGTGCCCGTCGTCGTGGTCGGCGAGCGCCGCAGCGTCAACACGATGGGCGTCACCCTCAGCCGCGACGACGGCACCAGGCTGGCCATGCACGACCGCCGCGACCCGTCCCGCGACCCGCTGGCCGGATGGCGCAAGATCATCACCAGCGCGCTGGAGCGCGGCCAGGGCCGCGCCCTCGACGGCCTGGACCTGTCCGGCTACGCCCTCGCCCGCTGGGCGCACGCCGTGCGCGGCGGCGAGCGCCTCACCGTCTACACCGGCCCCAAGCCCGGCGACGTCCTGCTGATCACCGTCGAGCGGCACTTCGCCGGCGTCTGGGCCGTCCCGCAGTACCTCGACGCGCCCGCCAAGGTGCGGGGCGAGCTGCCCTGGCTCGCCGAGATCGGCGCCGACACCGAGACCGGCGAGAAGCTCGGCGATGCCTAACGCCACGGCGTGGAACGGCGACGTCGTGACCGTCCCCGGCCAGCGACAGCCCGCCGTCGCCCGCAGCCAGACGATCGTGTCCGTCCACGGCGAGTACGCCTCGGCTGCGACGTCCCTCGAGCACGTGCTCGCGAACGCCGTCAACGCCGCCGTAGGCGACCCCGAGGCGCTCGTCCTGGTCGCCCCCGACTGCATCACCGTCGTGCAGTGGCACGGCGGGATCGAGGCCGCCTGGCACGCCGAGACGCCCGCCGATTGGGCCGACCAGATCGAGTCCGACCCGCCGGCCGGCGAGGCCATACAGGCCGGGGCGCTCGACGACGCCATGGGGGTGGGCCTGCTCGACGCCGTGCTCGACTGGCGGCCGGGCTGGCCGCCGGAGACGGAGGGCTGGTGACCGCCGAGCAGCTGGCCATCACGGCGGACGGCAAGCACAAGCCGGTCTCGGAGTTCAGCGACGAGGAGCGGTGGTGGTGCGACGGGCAGGAGTGCGGAGACGACCCCGGCTCGCCGCACGTCCACTGCATGATGCACCGGCACGCGGTCGACCTGTTCTCGGGGCAGAGCGTGGACCATGCCTAGCCTCGCCACCACGGCGCATTGCCTGCGCTGCGACTGGGCGCAGGCGGGCGACCCGGCCGCCGTCGACAAGGCCGCCGAGAAGCACACGACCAAGCCGCCGAAGCACCCCACGGCGACCGTGACGAGGTGGGCGCGGTGAGCACCCTCGCCGACGCCATCCGCAACGCCCTGACCGGCGTTCCCCTGCCGGAGGACAGGCCGCCGCTGCCCGTCGCCCGGTTCCGCCACTGCCGGGACTGCGACGTCAAGTGGTTCGGGGAGCCGCGGTGCTGGGCGTGCGGGAGCGACGCCGGCGTCGCGTGGACGACCAACTGATGAGCCCGATCCGCGCGGAGAACCGCGACCGCTACCCGCCCGACTGGCCGGCGATCTCACTGGCCATCAAGGAGCGGGCCGGATGGCGCTGCGAGTGCCTTGGGGAGTGCGGACGCCGGACTCACGGCCGGGAACGGTGCCCGAACGTCCATCAAGGCATGGCGTACGGCACTGGCAGTGTCGTGATTCTGACCACCGCGCACCTCGACCACACGCCGGAGAACTGCGACCCGGCCAACCTGCGGGCGATGTGCCAGGGATGCCATTTGCATTACGACCGCGACCATCACGCGGAAACGCGCAGGGCCACGAAGGCGCGCGAATTGGCGGCCGTCATGGACGCGCTGCCGGGCCTATTTGACGACCAAGGAGACGGGACCACGTGAATTGGCAAGGCCTAATTGGGAGTACATCCGGGTGGACGTTCTCATCATGGAGCACCCCAAGATCGAGGAGCTGTCGGACAAGGGCTTCCGCGCCCTCATCGACCTCTGGGCGTACTGCGGACGCAACCACAACGACGGCATCGTCACCGCGAAACGGTGGCGCGAGGTGCCTCCGAAGGTCCGCGCCGAGCTGGTTTCGCGTCTCCTGGCCGACCCGATCGACATCGGCGGCGGCGCTGTCATGCACGATTTCGTCGGCCCGGACGGGCACCAGCGGTCGCGGAAGGAGATCGACGACGCGGCCGAGGCGCGGGCCGAAAAGGCACGTCACGCAGCCAACGCACGCTGGGGCAAGGATCGGGCGTCGTGATGCTCCGAGCATGCCGCGAGCAATGCTCCGAGCATGCGCTGAGCAGATGCTTGGCGATGCCATAGGCAGTGGCAGAGGCAAAGGCAGAAGAACCCAAGCATCCCTGCGGGTCCGGTGCCCGGCTGGTGTCTATCAACTGAGATAAATCGGTTTTGAATTAAGCCGCAGGTAGTTAGCGATTTCCCGAGAAAGGGCGGAATTTGAAATGGTCCTCCCCAACGACGGGAATTGCTTCCGCTGCGGCGAGCCGGGCCACTGGGCCGACCACTGCCCGCTGAACTACCCGGCGACGACCACGGCCGAGCACCTGGCCAGGATCGACCGGATCATCGAGCGGTGGACCGACTGGGAGAGCACCGGAATGACGACCAGCCAGAAACGTCAGTTGATCGAGACGGAAAACCGAATGTGGAATTCAGCGAAGACAGGAGCGAAAGCGAAATGAGCGACACCAACGTCAGGCTGGTGCTCTCGGACATCACGATGGCCGCGATCCAGGCCGAGGCGACCAGGGCGCACCTCAAGCACATCCGCGAGGCCATCGCCGCCGCAGAGCAGCAGCAGCAGCCCGCGCCGCTTCCTCACGGCATCGCCCTTGCGGCACTGGAGTGCATCCGCCAGGCATACGAGCCCGGCACCATGGCGCACGACACGGCCCACAAGGCACTGGACGACACGGAGACGGCGCGCGAGCCGCGGCCCGCGCCCGAGCTCGCCGCCGCCATGGCCGAGAGCCGCCGCTACCGCGAGGCGCTCGAGCAGGTCGCCGGGCACCACGACAGCCGCGTCGGCGTCGTCCGGGTCATCGCCAAGATCGCCAAGCGCGCCCTGGAGGCCAAGTGAGCGAGGACCAGCTGACCGGCGCGGCAGAGCGGGAGATGGACCTGTACCGCGCCGAGATCGAGCGCATCACCGACCAGCGCAACCGCTGCAGCGACACCGCCGACCGACTGCGCGGGCAGCTCCGGGCCATCAAGGCGATCGCCGACCAGCACGCGCTGGGCGACTCGCGGGAGAACATCCTCGCCCAGGCCGTCCTCGACCAGATCGCCGAGGGCGAGCTGTGAGCGAGATCGGCAAGGCGCTGCAGCTCGCCGTGGTGTTCGCCTGGCTCGCCTACATGGCGTGGCTGATCGCGGGGCTGGTCACATGAGCATCCGCGAGGCGCGCGAGGCCGCCTACTGGGATCACTTCCGCAGAGGCTTGCGCGACAACCCGAGGGACGCACTGCCGGCGTTCCTCGACGCGCTGGAGGTGATCGGCCAGGCGGATTTCGCCGCCCGCAACGGCATCGGCGACGGCCTCGCCGCGACCCTCGCCAACATGACCCCGGAGCAGTGGGCCGAGGCCAAGGCGCGCTACGACGTCGAGGACGGCGCCGACCAGCCCGGCACGGGATCGCAGCCGCCGCCCGGCCCGGTCCCGCCGGTGCCCGTCAGCGAGCGGCCGCCGAAGGCTCCGCCTGCCGCCAAGCCCGCAGCCGCCAGGACCACGACGCGAAGGAGGGCGCCGAGGTGAGGCTGTGGATCTCTTCAACGTCGCACTGGCGTCTCCGCTGGCCGCCTGCGGACCACGATGCGCTGTACGTCGCAGCGGGTCACTTGCGCATCCAGGTGCGCGTCAGCAGGACCGCAACCGCCAAGGAGGGCACCGATGCCGCACATGCCTGACATCTTCCATGAGGCCGAAGAGGCTGTTTTCGGCCGCCGCCACGTCGTGCCCCTGAGCGAGGGCGGCACCGACACCCCCGACAACATCGTCACTCAGGCTCAGGATGCGCCGACCGCCCGCAGGCAGTGGGAGCACGCCGTCGGCCATCTGTTCCATCACGACGCCGACCCGGCGACACAGACCCCGGCCACCGTGCCGGCAACAATGGCAGCGACGCCAGTCGCGGCCGCAACCCAGGAGGAACCCATGTCAATCATCACCGATCTCGAAGACGGCTACGCCGCCGCCAAGGCGGACCTGGCCAAGGTCGAGGCCGCGCTGCCCGGCGCGCTCGCCAAGGCCAGGCAGCTCGAGGGCAACCCGCTCGCCGACCTCGCCGTCAAGGCCGCGGAGTCGATCCTGCCGCCCGAGGCCGTCGCCATCATCAACAGCACCGCGTCGAAGGTCTTCGACGAGCTCATGGGGCTGTACGCGCCGGCGCAGGCAACTGCGCCGGTCCAGCAGGTCGGCCAGCCGGTCGCGCCCGCGCAGTGAGCGAAGCCGACGACAGCGGGGCCGTCGCCGACAGCGGCGGCCCCGCCGGGCACGAAAGAGAGGGCTAATGGAGCAGTCCGCCAGCTCGGCACCGAGTTCGGCGACCACCCCGACTACCGAAACGAGTGGGCTCCGTGAGCGACGAACTGAACCTCGGTGAGATGCTCGAAAAGATGTACGGGGACTTCTTCAAGGGGATAAACGACCTGTTCCCGTTCCGGTCGCAGCCGCTGCCGCCCGCATTCCAGGCCAAGGTGCACATACCGCCTCTTCAAAGCGGCTTCCTGGTGCCGCCCGCGTTGTGGGAAGGCGCGCTGACGCTCAACATGGAGAAGCTCATAACGAGCCCGCCCGGCGTCGCCTGGACCCGCAGGCAAGAACCGGGCAAGCTCGACGCAGCCCTCATAGCGAGCCCCCAGCTGCTCGTCACCAAGAGCGCAATGACGATCGAAGTGCCCGACGAGCTGCTCATGGACTATGGCGTCATCCCCGACACCCGGCCGCCGTTGCCGCCTGCGCCCTGGCGCTGGCGGATCCGCAACAGGATCAGCGACTGGCGCGAGCAAGCCGCGCGGGTCGCCTACCGGATTATCGCGGGCGACTGGCCCGACAACGGAGAGGACGACTGGTGAAGATCAGGATCCCGATACCCGGAGCCGAAATCGGGGGCGCGCCGTACGCGGTCGAATTCGACCCGGCCAAGATCGACGCCATCCATCTGGCGCGCGGAGTCACCAGCGACCAGGACCGAGGCACGGCGCTGGAAGACCGCACGAAGCTGATCCTGGAGTTCGCCAACCCGGAAGAAGCGCCCCGGTGGGTGAAGCACGAAAACGCCGAAGAGGCCGCGCCGATCGTGCCCGACGAGGACCCGGAGCTGCTGCGGCGGCTCCGCGACCAGGCCGTCACCCTCGTTCAGGGCATCCCGCGACGGCGCGAAGAGCAGCTCGAGATGGAGCGCGCGGTCGTCCACAGCGCACGGCGCTACGGCGTCACCTGGAACGAGATCGCAAAGGCAACCGGCATAAGCGCCGGATGGCTGGCCCGCGACTTTTACGGAGAACCCGAACCCGAAGGAGAGACCGATGGTCACTGAATCACCGCAGACCGGCGTCGCCCTGCTGCACGCCGACGGCACCGCCTGTCACCACGAAGGCGACGCGCAAGCGACCGTGCACGACGACGGAGGCCCCGTCTGCCCTGGCGGAGAGCAGATCACCCACGTCCGCTACAACGGCAGGCTGCTCACGATCACCGAGGCGTACGCGGCCTTCTCGTCGATGGCCGAGACGCTCACCCAGGCCATTGCGCCCCTGGCCGCCGCCTTCGCCGAGTTCGGCCGGAAGCTGGCCACGAACCCGCGCATCCGCGTCCTCACCGCCGCGGCGGAGGCCATCGAGCGCGAGCGCGCCCTCGAGCAAGGAGAGACCGATGGCACGTGAACCGCAGCGCGCAGCCGAGCCGCGCCACCTCGACGCGCGCATCGTGCCCGTCGAGCTGGCGCTGAAGGCGCGGGCCGAGTTCCTGTCACTCCGCGCATCCCAGCGCAACGCCATCAACCAGGCGTTCATCATCGAGAACGGCCCCGACATCGAGTCGGCCGTGGACGTCCGGATGGCAGCCGAGTTCCGGGCGCTCGCCGCCGAGCTGAGGTACTGGTGAGCGCACGGTACTGGGTGCTGATGAGCGACGAGCTCATGAGCAGCGACCCACGATGGCCAGACGGCCCGTCAGGCCGCAACCCGGCAATCTGATGGCCTGGAAGAAGACGGCCGCCGACCGCAAGGCCGAAGACGCCTTCTATAACGACCCGACGTACCGGCGCAACAAGGCGATCGTCAAACGCCGCGCCAACGGGCGCTGCCAGGGCTGCAACCACCGCCACGACCGCCTCGAGTGCGACCACGTCATCCCCAGGGCCAAGGGCGGCACCCACGCCCTGGACAACCTGCGGATGCTGTGCAAGGGCGACGGGACCTGCCGTTGTCACGAGACCAAGACCGCGCAGGAAGGCGCCGGGTTCAGAGCCAACGGCGGCAGGAGATCGCGCGACCCTCGGCCCAGGCCGCGAACGAACTGGTTAGCCGCGGATGTCAGACCGACCTAGGAGAATCGACAGGGTGCCTTACAAGGACCCGGCCATGCAGAAGGCGCGCCGCAGGAACCGCGACCACGTCCGCCGGTCGGCCGTGTCTGACATCACTGCGGCGCAGGAACTGTCGATGCGGTCGGTGGCTCGCAAGTGCCCGCTCTGTGGCGTTCGGCTAACCGACACGCCGAACCTTCCGAACAGCAAGCACCTCGATCACATCCTCCCGATCGGCGTCGGCGGAACGCACACCCACGGAAACGTCAGGATCATCTGCCTCGCCTGCAACGTCCGCCGTCCGAGAGACGGCAGCGACTTCACCGGAACGCTGACTCTCTGGGCGGAGAATCCTGCGGCCGTCGCGAAAAGCACTGGCCGGGCGATGTGCGGGAAGGGCTTGCATTCGTGGGTGCCCGAGAATGTCGAAGCCCGGGCCGACGGCAAGAGCAGGTGCAAGGAGTGCCGGAAGGACTACCAGCGGGCCCGTGACCGGCGGACCCGGCTACGGGAGTGCCAATGCGGTGCGGCCTTCGCTGCGCCCGGCAGGACGGCGGCGTGCCCCGCCTGCGTCGACGCCGCCGCGCGCAAGGCGGCCGAACTGCACGCAACCGGGCTGACCTGGGCACAGGTCGCCCCGCTCGTCGGCTACGGCAGTGCGTGGGGTGCCGCCTATGCGGCGCGGCGTGCGGGGTACGTGCAGGCGTCGTAGCGAAAAACAAAAAGTCCAGTGGGGTCTCACCTACAGGGCCCCGCTCCCCCTAAATCCCCCTCCCCGCCCATAAAACTTTTCCCGTTTATGACGCTGCGTGACTGACGAGCGGGCGGGGATGGTGACCACCCGTGACCTTCCCGGTCCGTCGGTCAGCCGACGAGCATCCGCACCCGCGGGCGCTTGCGCTCCGGCATGGTGAGCGCGATCCGGGCGGCGCCCGCGGCGGCGTAGGCGGCGTCGACGTGGCCGTCGCCCTTGCGGGTGAACCGCCAGCCGTCGCCGGTCCGCAGCTTGCTGGCGCCGATGGCGTGCGCGTCGAGGAGCGGGTCGGCGGGGTGGACGATGCGGGCGGCCTTGGCGAGGTCGGAGAGCTCCATGCAGACCTCGCTGACGGCGGCGCCGGTGAGCGCGCCGTGCTCGGGGATCTCGAGCTCGCCGCGCTTGCCGGGGTGCTTGTTGTACTTCAGCGCCAGGGGCCGGAGGGTGGTGGCGATGGCGGCGGCCGGGCCGGCGGAGTACCAGCCGAACGCCGCCGGCTTGATCCGGGCCAGGAGCGCGGGCAGCTCGGCGCGCATCGCCTCGGTGCTGTCCCACGCGGCGGCGAGCTCGAGGCGGACGCGCCCGTCGTCGAGCTTCGCGGCGAGCGCGAGGGTGGCGTGCTTGCCGTCGGGGGCGACGTCGAGGCACGCCGCGATGCGGCCGCGGTGCGCGTCGAGGTTCCCGACCGCGTCGGCGCAGTTCTCCCACGCCGTCCGGTCGATCGCGGCGTCGAGGTTGGCGACCCGCTGGCACAGCACCTCGGTGCGGAAGACCTCTGGCGGGTCGGTGGCGAGGTCGGACCGGATGGCGGCCTCGGAGACGATGTAGCCGAGGCCGGGATTGGCCTGAGCCCACGCCTTCGGGTCGTCGAGCTCGCAGCCTTCCTCGGCCGACCACTCGAGCAGGCAGAGGGTGGGATCCGTGCCGGCCTCCCCGGCGGACTGGAGCTGGTTGAGCACGACGGAGGTGTCGTCCCCGGCGTTGGACATGGCCCACAGCTGGCCGTTGCGGCGGGCGTTGATGGTCTTGGACAGCGAGCTCCAGGCTTTCCAGTCTTTCTGGGTGCGGAGCTCGTCGATGTTGACTTCGTCGTTGCTGCCGCCGCGGCCGGCCTTGTCGTTGGTGGCCTTGATGGCGTAGCAGGCGGTGCCGGCCCAGAACATCTCGTCGCCGTTGACGTTCCGGACGTCGCCCCATTCCTCCTCGAGGTCGGGGCAGCCGTGGATGGTCTTCTGGCACAAGAGCCACTGCTTGCGGGCGAGGGAGAGGTCCTGGGCGGCGCCGACGATGTCCTCCGCGCCGTCCATGTACATGCGCCAGAGGGTGACGATCCGCTTGAGGTTGCTCTTGCCGTTCTGCCTGGCCACCAGGATGAGGACCTTGCGGAAGCGGAAGTTGCCGTCGGGCAGCAGCTCGAGGGCGTGGATGGCGGCCCATTGCTGCCAGGGCAGGAGGGGCTCGCCGATCATCTCGGCGAACTCGATGACCTCGAATCCGCGGCTGGTCTTGCGGTTGAGCGGCCTTAGCGGCTTGGTGTAGACGCGGGCCTCGGTGCGGCCGAGGAGCTTCCTCCGCCCCGGCCCGCGGCCGGGCGGCCTAGCCGACGCGCCGGGCTTGCAGTCCTCGCAGCGCTTGCGGCCGGGAACGGCGAGCCTGCGGCACCCGGGGCCGGTGCAGCGGGTGCGGGGCTTACGCTTCGCGGGCGACGCGGAGCTGGGCGAGTCGGTTTGGCTTGCCATCGGCAGGCTTCGCGGGCTTCTTCATCGCGGCCCGGGCGGCGGGGGTGGCGCCGAGCTCGGCGAGCACCTTGAGCAGCTCGGGCCCGAGCCACCTGATCGCCGCGGCGTAGGCCTTCCCGGGCGGCGCCTCGTCGATCGTGCGCGCGTACTGGAGCGCCAGCTTGGCGGCGGCGGCGTCCTGGCCGTCAGGGTCGAGCTTGAGGACGGCGATTGTCTCACTGACGGAGGGCCATAGCAGCTGGCTAGCTTCCCGCAGCGCCACCTCGTAGACCTCCTACAAAGAACCTGTCTGGTCTGTCCTAGTCTCAGCGTGTCTCACCTGTAGACATCGAACAATCTGATGCTAGCCTGTGCTTGTCACGAGAGCCGGGAGCGGTGAGATTGCCCCTGGCTCTTTCGTGACGCCCGCTCCCGGCTCTCCCTGCTAAGGGGAGGGCTCGCATGGCCGCTGTTACCGCGCTGACGGGCCGTTCCCTCATCGGCAAGGTGGCGCTGGCGTTCGCCGCCCGCTCGAGGGCGCGGAACGGCCGCCCGTCGAAGGCGGCGGCGTTCCTGGCGGAGCACACGGGGACGATCACGGCGCTCGGCTTCGGTGACGCGGCCGCGTGGCACGCGGGCGCGACGTGGGGCCTGATCGCGACCGCGGCGTGCGTCTTCGTGGCCGAGTTCAAGGTCCGGGGCTGACGTGTTCCTCGGCCCTGTCGACGACGACCCTCAGACCGCCGAGGTCAAGCGCCTGTCGATCCGCCCGGGTGACCGGCTTGTCGTGAAGCTCGACCATGAAGCAAGCGACGGCGAGGCTGACCGGATCAAGGCGAGCGTTAAGCAGGCGTTCGCAAGCACGGGCTACGTCCCGCCGGTGCTGCTTCTGGGGCCCGGCGCGGAAATCGGCGTCATCGGCCCGGAGCCAGGGCTGTCGCGAAACCTGGCTGGCTTCGGCCCGATCGCGCGGATGTTCGTGCCGAAGGACGGCGCCTGATGCCGTCGCTGCTGGGGATGCTGCTCGCGCCGCGCAACCAGGCTGGCGGCCCGCCGGTGTCATTCGGCGGCAGCGGCGGCGGCCTGGTCGCGCCCGGCATGTCGGGCGGCGCGAACCTGGACCTCGCGCTGATCCGCTCGTACAAGCAGAACGGCACCGTCCACGCGAACGTGAGCCTGATGGCCCGGTCGGTGGCCAAGCAGAAGTGGAACCTGTACCGGTCGGCGCCGCCGACGGCGCGGTACACGACGGCTGACCGGGGCAGCGACCAGCGCAAGCAGGTCGCGGTGCACGCGGCGCTGAACGTGCTGAACAGCCCGGCGTCGATCCTCGTGCCGACGCCGCGCGGGCCGAGGCGCGTCCAGGTGTGGAGCCGCACCCAGCTTTTCCAGGTCAGCCAGATCTGGCTGAAGACGTGCGGGAAGAGCTACTGGGTCGTCGACACGGCCGAGGACGCGTCGCCGATCCCGCTGGGCCTGTGGCCGGTGCGGCCGGACCGCATCATCCCGGTGCCGGACCGCGACCGCTACCTGGCGGGGTACCTGTACCGCTCGCCGGACGGCCGGGAGATGATCCCGCTGCGGCCCGACGAGGTGATCGTCAACCGCTACGTGGACCCGGAGGACCCGGGGTACGGCGGCTGCGGGCCCGTCCAGGCGGTGATCAACGACATCCAGGCAGCCGACTACGCCGCGCAGTGGAACAAGAACTACTTCATCAACTCGGCTGAGCCGGGCGGCGTCATCCAGCTCGAGCAGGCGCTGTCGGATGAGGAATTCGACCAGTTCACGGCGCGCTGGCGGGAGTCGCACCGGGGCGTGGCGCGGGCGCACCGGATCGCGGTGCTCGAGGCCGGGGCGACGTGGGTTCAGAACGGTCACAGCGCCCGTGACATGGACTTCGTGAACCTCCGCAATTCCTCGCGTGACATCATCCGCGAGGCATTGGCGATGCACAAGGTGATGACGGGCGTCACCGAGGACGTGAACAGGGCGAATGCGCAGACCGGCGAGGAGGTTTTCTCCTCGTGGACGGTCGCGCCGGATCTTGAGCAGTGGCGCGACGACGTGATCAACACGCAGTTCCTGCCGCTCTTCGGGGCGACGGCGGAGGGCGTGGAATTCGACTTCGCCTACCCGACGCCGGCGAACCGCGAGCAGGACAACGCGGAGCTGACGGCCAAGGTGACGATGTTCGTCGCGCTGGTCGGCGCCGGGGTCGACCCCGACGACGCGGCCGCGACGGTCGGGCTGCCGGTGATGAAGGTGGCGGAGCGGGCGACGCAGGCGCCGGCGCTTCCGCCGGGCTGGGTGCCCGAGATGGCCCCCGGCGGCCCGGCCGCGGTCGCGGCGGCCGAGGCCGTGCTGCGCGCCGCGGCGGCCCGCGACCCCCGCGCGATGGCCGTTTACAACCAGCTGACGGGAGTGCGATGACGACGTACCCGATGCGGGCGCGGATCCGGAACGAGGGCAGCGGCCCGGCCCGGGTGGACATCTACGACGACATCGGCGCGGGCGGCTGGTTCTCGGAGGGGTACACGCCGACGTCGTTCGCCGACGCGATCAAGGGCGTGTCGGGCCCGCTGGACGTGCACATCAACTCCGGCGGCGGCGACGTGTCGGACGGGATCGCGATCGCCAGCGCGATCCGCGCCTACCCGGGGAAGAAGCGGACCGTGGTCGACGGCATGGCCGCGTCCATCGCCTCGGTGATCGCCCAGGCGGGCGACGAGCGGATCGTCGAGCCGGGCGCGATGCTGATGATCCACGACCCGCTCACAGCGTGCATGGGCAACCAGGCGGACTTCCTGAAGGTCGCGGAGACGCTCGGCAAGCACGGCGACAACCTGGCGCAGCAGTACGCGGACCGGGCGGGGACGAAGTCGGCGGCCGAGTGGCGCGACGTCATGCGGCAGGAGGCGTGGTACACCGCCGACGAGGCGGTCGCGGCGGGCCTGGCCGACCGGGTGGGGACGGCCGAGGCTCGGCTGCCGCAGGGCGTCGACATCGAAATGCTGGCGGCGCACGCGCCGGCCCGGATCATGGCGGCGCTGCGGGCGCTGCCGAAGGCCGCCGCGGGCGATTCCTGCAAGACGTGCGGCGGCTCGGGGCGGCTGAAGCACCCCGGCAGCGGCAAGAACGGGATGAAGTGCCCCGGCTGCGGCGGGACCGGCGTCTACACCCCCGGCGACGACGATGACGGTGGCGGCCAGGGCGACGACGAGGGCATGGAGCTGGGCGCGCAGGACCGCCTGCGGAGCGCGGCGGCCAAGCCGTACGAGCCGCAGCCCTATCACCGCGACCCTGACGAGAACGTCGAGTGCCCGGTCTGCCACCTGTTCGACGACACGGACGCGAAGTTCTGCGACCAGTGCGGGGGGAAGCTGGAGGGCCGCGATGACGTCCGGGTGATCCCCGCGGCCGCCGCGGCCGCGTCCGGTACGCGGGTCCGGGGCGCGAGCGCCCCTGAGCAGCTCGGCAAGGGCTGGGTGCGCGACCCGGACGGGAAGGTGCGGTTCGACCCGGACGGCGACGGCGACGACGACAGCACGCCCGAGGGCGACACCGATCACGACTACTTCGACCCGGACGGCAGGGAGATCAAGCCGGTCCCGCCGTGCCCGGTGCCCCGCGACTCGCTCGACGGCCAGCTGTGGGCCTTCTACCGGCATGCCGTCAAGGACGCCGGCGGCAAGGTCGACAACAGCCCGTGGGACTCGTCGAAGGCGTGGGCGGCGGGCGCGGCCAGCGATGACCCGGCGAAGTTCTACGCGGGGATCTGCGCGGGGGAGAAGGCGGGCGACAAGTCGACGCAGGCGGCGTGGGCGCTGCCGTACAGGTACGCGCCCGGCGACCCGCCGAACGCGGCCGGGGTGCGCGCGGGGCTGGCCGCGCTCGGCGGGGCGCGGGGCGGCGTCGAGGGCCTCACCAACGAGGCCGAGGCGACCAGGACGCTGCAGGCGGCGATGAAGGTCGTCAACCCGGACTGGGAGCCGGAAGACAGCGCAGCGAACGCGTTCGGGGCGGACGCCCTGGAGCGGTACCGAGCGGCTCTGAAGGGAGCGCAATGAAGGGTCAGGTAGCGATCCCCGAAAGCAGCGAGGAGCTCGAGGAGCTGCTGCACGACGACGGGCGGATGGGCGAGATTCACGACAGCGGCCAGCTGGCGGAGTTCACCCAGAAGTACCAGGGCGCCTGGAAGGCGAAGAACGCGCTGACGATCCGCGAGATGGCGGAGAGGCAGCAGGTCGACATGCAGGCGTTCATGAAGGACCAGGCGGACAAGCACGGGGCGCGCGCCCCGGAGGGCTGGCACCCCGGGACGCAGGCAGCGGCTGGCTCGCGTCGCTCGAGGGCGCTTTCGCGCTCGCGACTGCGGAACGCGGCGGCGCAGTTCGAGCGGCACCACCTGTTCGACCCGGCGGCCATCGGCGCCGAGCTGGAGGATGCCGGGTACCAGGACAGCCTGCGTCAGTTCATCTGGGCGACACTGAAGGGCGAGGCGGTCGCGGCCCGGGACGGCGACTCCGAGCTCGCCGCGAAGCTGCTGGCGCTCAAGGGCAGCATCGCGAAGACGCTGCAGGTCCGCAACGCGGGCATGTCCGAGCGGATTCCGTCCGAGGGCGGCTTCCTGGTGCCGGAGACGCTCAGGTCGGAGCTCTTCGCGCTGATGCTGGAAGAGTCGGTGATCAGCGACCAGGTGACCACGATCCCGATGGACAGCCTGCGGGTGCCGCTGCCGACGATCGACGACACGACCCACGTGGGCAGTGTCTTCGGCGGCGTGTCGGGCGCGTGGACGGCTGAGGGCGCGGCACTGGACGAGAGCGAGCCGAAGTTCAGCCGGCTTGTCCTGATCGCCAATAAGCTGACTGCTTACACCGAAATTCCGAACGAGCTTTTGCAGGACAGCATTACGGCGATGGACGTGTGGTTCAACACCTTCTTCCCGCAGGCGCTGGCGTTCTTCCGCGACCTGGCGTTCATCGCCGGCGACGGCGTCGACCAGCCGCTCGGCCTGGTCAACGCCCCCGGCGCGGTCACGGTGACGGACAGCACCTCCCAGACCGTCACCTACGCGGACGTCGTGAAGATGTTCTCGCGGATGTGGCCGGGCAGCCTGAAGAACGCCGTCTGGCTGGCCGCGCCGGACGCCATCCCGCAGCTGGCGGAGATGGCGGTTACCAGCGGATCGACCACGGTGGCACCCCCGGTGTTCCTGCCGGGCAACTCGGCGATGAACGCGCCGGGCGGCCTGGACGACGGCCGGAACTTCACCCTGTTCGGGCGGCCGGGAATCGTGTCCGAGAAGGCGCCCACCTGGGGGAAGGCCGGCACGCTCGGGTTCTACGACCTGTCCAAGTACCTGGTGGGCGACCGGCAGGCCATGCAGATCGCGTCGAGCGCCGAGTACAAGTTCGGCAACGACAAGGTCGCCTACCGCGTCATCGAGCGGCTTGACGGCCGCCCGTGGGTCCAATCGGCGATCACCCCGGCGAACGGCTCGGCCAACACGCTGTCCCCGTACGTCCTTCTTGAGACCACCGCCTGACGATGGACTTCCGGGACTCGCGGCACTACAGGGCGGACGCGCCGGGCGCGCGGCTGGACGGCCAGCCATGGGCCCGGTCGTGGCCGTCCTATCTTGCCGCGGTGTTCGGCGAGGACTCGTCGGCGCGGGTGTTCATCCGGAACGCCTGGACCGAGCGCGTCGGGTCCGAGGGCGGCTACCTCCTGCCGGAGAGCCTGCGCGCCCAGGTGATGAGCTACGTCACGCCGCCGGTGGTGCGCCCGCGGGCGATGGTGCTGCCGATGAGCACGTACCGGCTCGCGGTGCCGTACGTCGACAACCCGTCGCAGGCGAGCGGGAAGCAGGCGCTCGGCGGCCTGACGTTCAGCTTTGTCGAGGACGGGGCGCCGATCCCGGCGAGCAACCCGAAGTTCGGCCGGGCGCTGCTCGACGCCCGGAAGCTGGCCGCCCTCGTCGGGATCCCGAACGAGCTGGACTCGGACGCGGCGGGCGCGCTCGGCGACTTCATCGCCCGGGTCGCCGCCATCGGCTACCACTGGACCGAGGACGACGCGTTCATCGCGGGAAACGGGGCGAACGGCCCGCAGGGCATCCTGAATGCCCCGTGCGCCGTCACCGTGCCGCGCACCGGGACGTACGTCCAGGCGGCGGATGTCGCGAACATGCTGGCCGCGCTGCACCCGGCGGCGCTCGCGGCCGGGCTGACGCCGGGGATCACCGACGTGGGCTGGCTGGTCTCGGAGTCGCTGATCGCGGCGATCCTGCAGATGTACCTGGTGCCGGTCACTCCCCCGGCGACGGCGGGCGCTCCGGCGGCGCTGCCGTCCTGGCTGTCGCTAGGCGACGGGCACCAGATCGGGCCGAGCATCCTCGGCCTGCCGGCGTTCGTGACCGATCACCAGCCCGCCGCGGGGCAGCCGGGAGACCTGGCGCTAGCCGATCTCCGCAACTACCTGATCGGCGACCGCATGGAGCTGGCGATCGAGCGGTCGTCGGCCGGGCCCGGGTTCGCCGCGGACATCACCAACTACCGGGTCACGTCAAGAGTTGATGGCCGGTATCAGGTTCCGGGCGCCACTACTACCGAAGCTGGCCAGGCGGTAAGCCCTGTCGTTGTACTGGGGGCGGCAGCCTGATGCCTAAGTGTCAGCCAGGATGCACGTGCGGGCGGCATCGCATCGGCGCGCTTCCCATTCAGGAAGAACTTCCCCTCAACGTGACGCGCCTGCGTCGGAAAGAGAGTGCGTAATGGCTGGCATCGAGGCACTAGGGCGGCTGGTCGACTACAGCGTCGGCGTTGCGCCGGTGGACCTGTCGGGGGGCGCCCAGACGGGCAAGCGGGTGAGCCTGAAGAACGCGAGCGGCGTGCAGGTCGTGATCTTCAAGGGCGCCGCGTCGACGGGCACCGACCCGGCGTTCACGTTCAAGGAGGCGACCGCCGACACGTCCGGCACGTCGCAGGTGATGGCGACGCCGCCGGCCTACTTCTACAAGAAGTCCGCGACGGCGCTGGCAGGCACCGAGCAGTGGGCGCAGGTCGCGGCCACCTACAGCGCCGGCGTGATCACGCTAACCGGCGAGGAGGGCAACCAGGGCATCTACGTGTTCGACGTCCTGGCCGAGGACCTGTCGGCGGGCTTCGAGTACCTCGAGGTCGACTCCGGCGACGCCGGGTCGGTCGCCCAGCTGGGCGGCGTCCTGTTCATCGCGCACGACCTCCTGGTGCAGCGCGACCCGGCGCTCCTGGCCGCGCTGAGCAGCTGATGACCGGGCGGTGGGCGTGCGAGGCGTGCGGGAGCCCTTGGGCTCCCGGCGCCCCGTGCTGCCCGCAGTGCCGCTCGACGAACCACACCGAGGACGCGGAGGAGGACGGGATGCCGAAGATCGACCGGAACGGCCGCGTGTCGTACGAGGCTGACGCCAAGGCGTCCGCAGACTCCGCCGTGCTCGAGGAGAAGCTGGCGGAGGACGAGGCGGAGATCGCCGAGCTCGAGGCAGAGCAGGCCGCCCCCGCGCCTGTCGCCCCGACCGTCGTCATCGAGCACCCGGCCGATGGCACCACGTCCCCGCCCGTCAGCAACGCCGCGCCCGCCGCGGCCGCGCCCCGGCCGCCTCGCGTCCCACCGCGCCGCACGTCCCCGCCGGGTGGCGCCGGTGACTGAGCAGACGGGCGGCTGGTACGGGCTGCACTCGGTTTTCGAGCAGCAGCGGTCGGAGTTCGAGGCGTACGTCTCGGCCCCGCCGGTGGCGTGCCCGAATGACGGGGAGCCGCTGGTCAACGCGCCGTCCGCCAAGAGCGGATCGGGCATCGAGCTGTTCTGCAAGTACTGCTTCTGGCAGTATCCCCGCGACTGGCATCCGCCGATCCGGATGGACTCGGGCGGCCTGGAGAGCCCGCTGTGACCGCGAAGACCACGGCCACCGCCGGGAAGACGGTCAAGAGGAAGACCGTCGCCAGGAAGAGCAGCAAGGCCGGCAAGGCGACGTCGAGCAAGATGACCGCGGCGCAGAAGCACACCGCCCACGTCAAGCACGTGCAGCACCTGGCGCACCTGGCGCACCTGACCGCGATCGGGAAGGCGCCGAAGGTGGCGCTGGCCCGGGCGGGGGATCTCCTGCCGGTGTGCGCGTTCGAGGCGGTCGCGCAGTCGCTACGGCTGGCCGGCCAGTTCGTCCACGATGACGACGTGGCCGGCCTGTGGGACCTGGCGGGCGCGGATCCGCTCGGCGCGAGTCTGGCGGCGGCGCTGGACGCGGCGCGTCTGCACGGGCTCGCGGGGTGCCGTCCGCAGGGGGAACGGCTCGAACGGCTTGGACCAGTCCGCCTTGCGGATGAGTTCCGCCTGCCACGGCGTGATGATCCAGCCTTGCCGCTCGACCCATTCGAGCACTTCCCCGCCGGTGACGCTCATGCCCTGATCCTAGGCATCGACGTGCCGGGCCCGCACGCGGTGCTGGCGACCGCTGACGGCTGGTGGTCGTGGGGCGAGCTGCACGACCCATGGGAGTGCCGCGTAGGCCAGGCGTGGGCGGTGAGCTGGTCATGATCATCGCCTACGACACCGAGTTCCTCGAGGACGGGAAAACGATCGGGCTGATCTCGATCGGGATGGTGGCCGAGGACGGCCGCGAGTACTACGCGGTCAACAGCGACGCCCCGTGGGACCAGATCAGGAAGCACGACTGGCTGCTGCGCAACGTCGTGCCGTCGCTGCCGGTCACTAGCAGGAAGTCGCTCGACAGCTACGTCGCCAATCACCCCAACAGCTATCCGAGGCCGAGCGTCGGGTGCGTCGGCCCGGACCTCAATGACACGCGGGTCAAGCCGCACTGGGTGATAGCCAACGAGGTCCGCGACTTCATCCTCACCGAGCCGGACCCGCAGCTGTGGGCCTGGTACGCCGCCTACGACCACGTCGCGCTCTGCCAGCTGTGGGGCACGATGATGCAGCTGCCCAAGGGCGTCCCGATGTGGACGAACGACCTGAAGCAGGAAGCCGAGCGCCTCGGCAACCCGGAGCTTCCGCCGCTGCCGGGCGCGACCGAGCACAACGCACTGGACGACGCCCGCGAGGTCATGCAACGCCTGCGCTGGCTGCGAGAGCGCGGTGACGCGTGAGCATTTTTCGAACTTGCTATTGCAACAGGTACGAGCCGATGAGGGCGCTCGACTTCGCGCCGGGCGTCGATGTCATCGCCGCGGTCGACCGGGCGCTGACCGACGTGGCCGAGAACATCGACGGCAACCTTCACAGGGTGTTCTACCCGTCCGATGACACCCGCTACTTCGACTGGCCGACGCAGGGCATGAGCGGCGGCGGCCAGTACGCGGACCCGTGGCGGTACTGGCTCGACGAGAACGACCTGGCCTGTCTGACGTCGCTGGTCAGCGGCGGCGTGACGATCAGCCTCGACCAGGTGTTCGCGCGGCCGTGGGACAACCCGGCGAAGGGCCGCCCGTACTACACCGCGATCGAGCTGGACCGGGCGTACAGCGTGCAGTTCGGGAACAACGCGCAGACGCCCCAGTACTCGATCGCGATGGGCGGCACGTGGGGGTACGGGGCCGACGCGGACCCCGCCGGCACGCTCGCGGCCAACGTGCTCACCACCGACGACACGATCACCGTGACGAACGGGGCGAAGGCCGGCCCGGGCGACCTGGTCGTCCTCGGCTACGGGCGCGGCACGGCGCCGTTCCCGTCGAGCGCGCCGCACGCCGGGGCGATCGCGCCGTTCGTCGGGGAGCGGGTCCTGATCACCGACGTGGCCGCCGTCGCGACCGGGCTGACCCAGTCCGGGGCGGGCGTGACGTCGGACCTGGACAACGACCAGCAGCTCGAGTGGACCGGCACCGGGGCGCTGAACCCGGGCGAGGTCATCACCCTCGACGGCGAGGACATGCTCGTCGAGAAGATCATCGGCCCCGTCGCCACGGTCCGCAGGGCGTTCAACGGCTCGACGCTGGCCACCCACTCCGGCGCGGTGATCTACGCGTGGCGGCAGTGGAGTGTGCTCCGCGCGCAGCTCGGCACCACGGCGGTGACCGCCAGCGCGGGCGACGCGGTGAACAGGCACCGGGTGCCGCAGATGATCCGCGGCCTCGCGATCGCCGAAGTCGAGAACCAGCTGCTGCAGGAGGGCTCGGGCTACGCGCGGACCGTCGGCTCCGGGGACTCGGCGCACGCCGCGCCCGGCGTCGGCCTGGCCGACAAGTGGGCGGAGTGCCGCACCCGGCACGGCCGCAAGGCCCGGCAGAGGACGGTCTAGATGAGCATTCCCACGGGCCGCGCGTTCGCGAAGGCGCTCGAAGAGGCCGGGGTCGTCACCGACCTGAACACGGTCCAGCGGATCGTGATCGACATCAACGGGTGGGACGCCGTCCACGTCTACGTGGAGCGGATCGGCGACAGCCGGCTGCTGGACGCCTTCAAGGGCCCGCTCGGCATGATGCTCGCCGAGAACGCGCCGGAGCCTGAGCCGGTCCGCTACTGGGTGATGGTGGCTGACGAGCTGCTCGGCGACCCGGTCGCCGTGAAGGGCCTCGAGGAAGCCGGGCTGCGCATTGCCAGGGTCGGCGGCCGGGTCGACCGCTACTCGCAGAAGGTGCTCATCGAGGACCCGCAGGCGCCCCGGGAGCTGGACGGCCACGACGTCGAGCTGACCTTCCACCGGGAGGCCGACGGCCCGGTGACCGTCGAGCGGCGGGTGACCGCGTGAGCGGCTCGCTGAAGATCAAGGTCGACTGCCGCGTCTCCGGCCCACTGGCGAGCGGCGAGGCGGACAGGGCCGCGCAGGACTGGGCGACGAACACGACGCAGGCGATCGCCGATCAGGGCGTCGAGCTGCTGCGCACCTTTCCCGGCATGGACCGCACCGGCCGGGCGCGGGGCGGCTTCCAGCAGTTGCTGAGGGTCAAGCGGATCTCGCCGACCGAGACCCGCATCCCCGGCCCGCAGCAGCGGGGCGTCGCCTGGTCGCCGTGGCTCGAGGGCACGTCGAGCCGGAACGACAGCACCGGCTTCAAGGGCTACCACCTGTTCCGCAAGACCCGCGCCACGCTGGCCAAGATGGCCCCGGGCATCGCGGACGAGGAGCTGGACAAGGTCCTGCCACGGATGGGCGGTGGCGGCTGATGAGCCTCGTAAACCTGACCCTGTACCCGGTCGCCATCTACGGCAACCGCCCGGTTGAGGACGGCCCGGGCGAGGTGATCCCGCCGTCCGGCAAGGTCGCGCGGGTGGCGACGATCGAGCTGGGCACAGGCCTGTCCAATCACAGCGGCCGCTCGTACGAGCTGGTGGAGTACGGGCACGTCCACGACCTGCCGCAGCCTGAGCCCGGCACCGACTACATCGTGTCCCTAGTCGTCGCCCTCGCCTGTCATCGGGACGACCTGCTGGCCCCGTTCGTCGAGGTCCGGAATGAGCAGGGAACCATGATCGGCTGCCGCTACCTGCAAAGGGTCTGCTGATGGCCGGCACGTTCGACGGCGCCGCCATTGCCGACCTGATGGCCGCGGTCAAGTCGGTCCCGGCGTCGCTCGGCCCGTACCGGTCGTCGGTGCTCTTCCACGAGCCGAAGGCCGCCCCGACGGCCCTGCCGACGGTCGCCCTGTGGGCGGGCCCCATCGAGCCGATCGGGCAGGTGTCCGGCCTGTCCGAGGTGTCCGGCCGGGTGACCGTGATGGGCCGCATCTACGCCGCGAACGCGATGAACATCGACGACAAGGCCGAGGAGCTGCTGCTCAAGCTGACCAGCGACCTGCTGGGCGCGTTCGCCGGGGCGTTCACCCTCAACGGCTCGGCGATGTGCATGGACCTGCTAGGCGCCTACGGCCAGAAGCTGTCCGCCGTGCCCGGCTACCTGGCTCACGACGCGTCGTTCTTCCGAGTGTCGGAATGCACATTTCCGATCATCGTCGACCCATTGTGGACGGAGGCGCCGTGAGCGGCCCGGTGCTACGCGCGAGACTTCCGATCCTGCTGGTAGCAGGCGCCGCACATCCCCTTGGCCCGGTGCGGCCTGTCCGGGTGCCCGCAGTCGTTCACGCGGGGAACCACCTTCCCGGTCGAGTACTGGTTCGGCTGGTCGGGCATCGGGCGCCGGTTCTGCTGCTGCACGCTTCTCGACGCCCAGCGGCAGTTGGGCGGCCTGTTGTTGGCTCTGCACCAGTCGCAGTGCCCGCACCAGTAGCCCCCGTCGTTGTCGATGCGGTCGATGGTTGTGTCCGGCAGCCGCTCGCCCATGTCGGCGAGGAAGTTCTCGAACGTCAGCCAGCGAGGGCAGACCTCAATTCCACGGTCGACGTACCCCTGGGCCCTGCGACAGCGCGCCTTCATCGCGTTCCAGGACCTGTACGTCGGCGAGCGCCGAACTTCGCCGGTAGCCGGATCTGTAGACGCGTGGCCATGCCTGAGATTCGGCTGCCTGCCCGCGAGTTCGGGGCGCTTCTTGCCAGCCCAGAAACCCTGGTGCCGACCGCAGGTGCAGCCTTCGGGGCATGCCTGGTGCTCCTGGGCGGTCGCGGCAGCGGACAGCCTGGCCTTGACCTCCGGTCGCTGCATGGCGGCCTGCGTGGTCTCGCGAATCTTCGCGCGCTGCTCATCGGTCCACGGCTTGCGCTCGCGGGTGCGGGAAGCCTCCGCGATGCGCGCCCGGGCTTCCTCGCTGTGCTTGTAACCCTTAGACGACATAACCCTAATATACAAGCTGACTGCGCTGGAGGTGCTCTGTAGTGGCCAAAAGTACGGGGCTGGGGTCGCGCTTCCTGGTCGGAGGCTACGACATCAGCGGCGACGTCAACGCCCTGGACGCCATCACCGGCGCCCAGGCGCTGCTGGACTCGACCGACATCACCCAGTCGGCGCACTCCCGCATCGCCGGACTGCGCGACGGCAGCATGGGCTTCACCGTCTTCATGGACACCGCGAACGCCCACCCGGTCCTGAGCGCGCTGCCGACGGCGGACACGCTGATGAGCGCCATGCCCCCGCCCCAGGCAATCGGCACCCCGGCGGCGGCCCTGGTCGCGAAGCAGGTCAACTACGACCCCACGCGGGGCAGCGACGGCTCGCTGCTGATGAAGGTCGAAGGCCAGGGCAACGCGTTCGGGCTTGAGTGGGGCGTGCAGCTGACGCCCGGCGTCCGCACCGACACGACCGCGACCAACGGCGCCAGCCTCGACCAGGGGGCCGGGTTCAGCACGCCGAGCGTGCCGGCGTCGACCACGCCGGTCACGAACACGTCGCCGCTGCCCGCGACGGTGGTCATCTCCGGCGGCACGGTCAGCAACGTGTCCGTCAACGGGGTCACCGCGGGCGCCGGCGACGGCACCTACACCGTCCCGGCCGGCCAGACGATCGCGATCACCTACAGCGCCGCGCCGACGTGGACGTGGACCCTCCAGACGGCCAACGGGGCGCAGTGCTACCTGCAGGTGACCGGGTTCACCGGCACCAGCGTGACCGTGACCGTGCAGCAGGCGCCGGATAACGCGACCTGGACGACCCTGGCGGCGTTCACCGCGGCGACGGCCGCGCCCGCGTGGCAGCGGGTCGCGGCGGCGGGGACGGTGGCCCGGTACCTGCGGGTCATCAGCGCGGGCACGTTCACCAGCGCGAAGTTCGCCGTCGCGGCGAACGTCAACCTCTCGGCGACGGGATTCTGACATGGGCATCCCGCTGCGCATCGCGGAGGTCGTCGACGGCCGCTGGCAGAGGCACCTGCGCCGGTACCGGCGCGGCGCGGCGAACGACTGCCCGCTTGGCGGCTACCACAACGCGATCACCCCGGTCGGCGAGGTCGCCGACCGGGCCGACGCCGTCGGCGACAACTGGCCGCACGACGATCCGCGCTGGCCGAGGGCGTGCGCCTGCGGTTACCAGTTCTCCGCTGATGACCATTGGTCGCGCAATGACTGCCGGATCGTGCGCCTGCCAGACGGCGCCGAAATCACGTGGTGGGGATCGTTCGGCTCGGTCGCGCCACCGGGCACGATGATCCGCGCCGACTGGTACGACGAGTTCTCGCAGCACCCAGACCGCGCTGAGTCGTGGCTCATCGCGTTGCCGGACGGCGGCGAGTGGATCACCAGCCAGCGGGCGGCAGGCGGCGGCTACTGGACCGTGGCCGGCACTGCGCCGTCGATCACCGCGTCACCGTCGGTCTGGCATAACTCGCCGAATGGCTGGCACGGCTGGGTCCGCAACGGAGAGCTGGTGGACGCCTGATGGGATTCGGCCAGCTTCCGCCGCCCGCGTGGGCGAACAAGGCCGCGCGCGTCTACCGGGTCCACATGCCGCACGACCTGCTGATCAAGGTCGCGTGCGAGGACGCCGGCTGCGACCAGTGGCGGTCCGGGTGGGAGACGGTCTGCGACGAGTCGACGAAGCAGGGCGCGCTGGTGGCGGCGTGGATCCGCTCCGGCCAGTCAGGCCGCACCTACCGCGAGCTCGCCGCCGTGCGCGGCCAGCCTTCCGTCTTCCGGTTCGACTCCGGCCAGCGGTGCTTCGCCGAGCACCGCACCCGGCCGGGGCGGCTGCTGGTCCACCAGGGCGGCCGTCCGGCCCGCGAGCACGCGTCCCTCGCCGACCTGGCGGAGGACTACACCGAGCACGTCGGCCGCGTGGCCGAGCAGCAAGAGAGAGGGTGACCCATGTCAACCGGACTGCGCCCTGGCCTCTTTCCAGTCGCGGAGGTAGCAGGCTTTGCACTTGCCGTGCGCCTCATGGGGGCGCTCGGGATGGCCGCACTCGTTCACCCTGGCCGGGGCCCTTGGAGTCGGCCGCGGCTTCTCCGGGCGGGAATTGCGGCGATTTCTGTTCTGCTCCGCTACGGTGGCCCACCGGCAGTTGCCCGGTTCGTAATCGCCGTCGTTGTCGACGCGGTCGATCGTCATGCCTTCGGGGCGGTCTCCCATGTCGGCGTAGAAGTTGTCAAAGATGAGCCAGCGCTCGCACACCGTGATTCCCCGCCCGCCGTAGACCGGGTACGAGGCGTTCCAGGAGTCGAAACAGCGGCTCATCATCCAGTGCCACGACCCGTGCGCCCCGGGATGGGTCTTTTGCGGGTTGTGATTGGCCACGTCGGGGAACTGCCGGCCCGCCTGCTCTCTGGCTTTCTGCGCAATCAGCTCCCGGGTTTCGTCGGTGTGGCTTTTGCCTTCGAACGGATGGGCGACGCGGGCGTTGTGGCCGGATACATAAAGGCCCGACCGGCCGCGCCGGGTGTCCCCGGAAGCGGTGCCCCCGCAGCCGCAGGCGCAGAGACGCGACGTGTCCACCTTGAGCACGCGCTTGTCGTGGTTCTTCAGGTACTTGTTGCCGGGGCGCGCCATCTCTCCGCAGCCGCAGGCGCACGCCTTCGGAACTGGCGGCGGCCCATTCCTGCCGTTGTGGCCGTGAACGAACCTATTCCCAGGTCGCGGCACTTGGCCACACCCGCAAGCGCACAAGGGTGAATCCATGAAGTCATCTTACTGTGAAAGGGGACATCAAGACTAATGAGCAAAATATCAGGGTTGGGCGCGACGATCAACGTCGCTGACGGCGGCGGCACGCCCCGCGCAATCTCGAATGACGTGACGGATTTCAGTCTCGCGACGCCGATCGCCCAGCAGGACACGACCGGCGTCAACAAGTTCGCTCACGAGCGGATCGCCCTGCTCAGCGACCTCACCTGCCAGCTGAAGGGCGTCGCGAACTTCGCGGCGAACATGAGCCACGCGGTGCTGTCGTCGGCGACGACCAGCGCGATCCCCCGCGCGTGCGCGGTGTTCCCGACGGCGAGCGGCACCACGCCGACGCTGCCGTTCAACGCCCTCATCGGGAGCTACGACGTGGCCCGGGGCAACGCCGGCGAACTCACGTTCAGCTCGGACCTGTCGCTCAGCGACGGCTCGATCCCGACGTGGGCCTGACATGGGCTACAAGCCGAAGAAGACGATCTACAAGCTGGACTTCTCCGACACCGAGCTCGCCGGCCTGGAGGCGGCCGTCCGCGCCGGGTCCATCGACCAGCTGCTGGGGCTGCAGGAGCTGGCGGACCACGAGGAGCTGTCCGCGCAGCAGGCGCGGGAGATGTTCGCCGGGTTCGCGGAGCTGCTCGTCTCGTGGAACGTGGAGACCGAGGACGACCGGCCGGTGCCCGTCACCTACGAGGGCGTCGCGTCGCAGGAGCCGGACTTCATCAAGGAGATCATCACCGCCTTCTACGCGAACGTCGCCGCGGCGCCGCCCCCTTTGCCGGGCGCCTCGCCCTCTGGCGGGAGCTCGCCGGGGGAACTGACCGCGGCGGCCGCCCTGTCGTCAAGCCTGCCGAGCTCGTAACGGCGGAGACGGTCGTGGGCCTGTGCCGGCTGTTCGGCGCGCTGCCGTCGCAGGTGCTGGCCGAGGACGCGTCGGTGCTGCGGCTGCTGGACGTGTACACGCGCGGCCACCGCGAGGAAGACGAGGAAGACGAGGGAGGTGAGGACGGGTGAGGGAGAACTACGTTTCGATCAGGATCAAGGCGACCGACGGCGCCAAGCCCGACCTCGCCGGCCTGAAGGCGGACCTCGACGAGCTGGGCAGCAAGGTCGTCTCGGCGAAAGTCGACGTCGACGACAAGGACGGCGCGGCGCGGCTGCTCTCGATGAACGCGAGGCTCGCCGCGCTGAACGCGAAGGTCGCGAACCCGAAGATCACCCTGGCGGGCGCGGCCCGGGCGGAGGCGGACATCGCCGCCCTGAAGGCCCAGATGGACGGCGCGGGCAAGAGCTCCGTCGGCCTGAAGTCGCGGCTGATGGCGCTCGGCGGCACCGCGACGACGGTCGCGGGCGTCGGCGACGTCTTCGGCCTGTTCAACAAGGACGCGGGCATGGCGAGCAAGGCCATGTCCGGGTTCTCGCTGGCGACCGGCCTGCTCGAGGCGCCGCTGTCGGGGCTGATCGTCGGCGTCGGCGGCCTGGCGGCGGGCCTGGTGGCGGCCGGCGCGGGGCTCGGCGTGTTCGGGCTGGTCGCGAAGTCGAACCTGACGGCGGCGTCGACGGCCGCGACCGCGGTGCAGACCGCGCAGACCGCCTACAACTCCGCGATCGCCACCGGCACGAAGCACTCGACCGCCTACGCCGCCGAGCAGAAGGCGATTCTCAGCGCGTACGCGCAGCTGTCCCCGGCGCAGGTCCAGCTGAGCAAGAACATCGGGAGCGCCCAGAACAGCTGGCAGTCGTTCGTGCAGTCGAACACGTCCGGCGTGAGCAAGATCCTCAGCCAGGGCATCGGGCTGCTGCCGAAGATATTCCAGTCGATGCAGCCGTTCATGGCCCCGGTGGAGAAGGCGCTGGGCGGCCTGGTCGGCCAGCTGGGGAAGGGGCTGGACTCCTCCGGCTTCAAGTCGTTCATCGCGATGCTGGCGGGCGGCGCGGGCCCGGCGATCACGAAACTCGGCCAGTCGGTAGGGCATATCGCGGTCGGGCTGGGCGGCGTCATCCGTGCTTTTATGCCGTTCGCGCAGGTCATGCTGTCCGGGCTGGACAAGGTCACGGCGAAGTTCGCGCAGTGGGGCACCACGCTGACCAGTCACAGCGGGTTCCAGTCGCTGACGTCGATGGCGCAGAAGGACATGCCGCTGGTCATCGAGATCGTGAAGAACCTCGGCGGCGCGGTCAAGAACGTGGCGTCGGCGATGGCCGGGCTGTCGACGGCCAGCAACAGCACGGGGCTGCTGAAGCTCGCCGCGCCCCTGTCGCAGATGGTGAACTGGCTGTCGCAGGCCAACCCGGAGCTGCTCAACATGGGCCTGTACGCGCTGGCGGCGGGCGGCGCGATCGGGAAGATGAAGCCCGTGTTCCAGGGGGTCAAGGCCGGCCTGGACGTGGTGAAGGGCGGCGCGTCGGCGTTCCAGGACCTGAGCGCCGGGTTCTCCAACTCGGCGGCCGCGGCGTCCAGCGCGACAGGGGTCTGGGGCACGGTCGGCGGGAAGATCTCGACGGCGGTCACCGCGATCAAGGGCTGGGGCATCTGGAGCAAGGTCGCCGCCGCGGCGACGAGGGTGTGGACCGGGATCCAGGCCGCGTTCGACGTGGTGATGGACGCCAACCCGATCGTGCTGATCGTGATCGCGATCGCCGCCCTGATCGCCGCCATCGTCCTGATCACGATGCACAGCAAGGCGTTCCGCGACTTCTGGAAGGCCGCCTGGCACGAAATAGCGTCGGTCTTCGACACGGTGCGCCACGCAATCGCGAAGGGTTTCGGTTTCATCACGAGCGCGGCGAGCAAGGCGTTCGGCTGGGTCAAGGGCCACTGGCCGCTGCTGCTTGCGATCCTCACCGGCCCGATCGGCCTGGCGGTGCTGTTCATCGTGCGCCACTGGGATCAGATCCTGTCCGGCGCGCAGCACATGATCGGCTCCCTGGTCTCGTGGTTCGCCGGGCTGCCGGGGCGCATCCTGGCGGCGATCGGCGACCTCGGCTCGCTGCTGTACAAGGCCGGGGTCCAGGCGATCAAGGGACTGATCAGCGGCGCCGGGTCGATGATCGGCAGCGGCGTCAGCACCCTCGAGGGCTGGGGCCACGACCTGGCGAGCGCCATCACGAGCCCGTTCGGCATCCACCTTTCCGAGCCGTCAGAGGCCGCGATCATGATCAAGGCGGGCAAGAACATTCCGGCCGGCCTGGCGAAGGGCGTCCGGGCCGGGATGCCGGACATGTCGTCGACGATGGCGAAGGTGGCCGGCATGGTGACCGGCCGGGCGGGCGGCGCGGCCGGCTACGGGGGCGGCGCCGGGGGGCGGCAGCAGCTCGAGGTCCTGCTGACCATGGGCAACAACGCGCTGCTGAAGGCCATGCAGGTGACAGTCCGCGAGGCGGGCGGCGACCCGGTGATGTTCCAGAAGAAGGTGGCGTACCGGTGAGCGCGCAGGACGCCCCCGGGACAAGAGAGGAAGCAGGCAGCAGTGAGTTATCTCGTGCAGTGCAACCAGTGCAAGACGGCGGCGACCACCGAGTCGGCCGCCGACCCCGACAGCGCCGTGTCATGCGACTGCTGCCAGGAAGGCCACGACCACGCCGAGCACGTCCGCCAGACCGGGGACGCGACGTGCCGTCCGGTCACGATCACCGCGATCGGCCCGGCGGCCGCGACGCTGACGGCGAGCAGCTGACATGGGCGCCATCGACCAGACCCAGGCGAACAAGATCATCAACGCCTCGCTGGCGGGCACGGCCGCGCAGGCGGCCACCAGCATCAAGATGAAGCTCGGCACCAGCGCGACAGTGCCCACCGGCACGACCGACATGACCGAGTTGTCCGGCACCGGCTACACGGCTGGCGGCACTGTCGTGGCGTGGAACTCCGCGTCCGGCGGGTCCGCGACCAACAGCGGCACCCCGAGCTGGACCAACGGCTCCGGGTCGTCGTGGACGATCTCGTACCTGGAGTTGTGGGAGACGGGGGGCAGCGCCCTGCGGTGGTGGTACGGAGCCTGGACGGGGCAGCCGATCACGGTTGCCAACGGAAACACCTTCGCCGTGGCGGCAGCAGCCGTTTCGGCAAGCCTCTCATAGGGAGCCAAAAAAGATGACACTTCAGGTAGTTAGCGGCAGCCGGTGGCTGGATGACAGTGACGTCTACCCGCTGGTGGAAGGGTATGGCGTCGCCCCGGCTGGCGTCTATGACGTGACCGTCCGGACGACCAGTTCTAGCGTCTACATCGGCGGCGACCAGATGCCGATAGGCAGCAGCTTCGTCGCTGTTGACTCGGAGAACGGCCAACTCGGCTTTCCCTTGCAGCCAAATCAGGATTACCGCTTCGAGGCGATCACATTCACATCCCCGTCCATCGGTCTCTTCACCACCACCACAGACGCGGACGGCGCGGTAATTAGCGTGCTGGCCCTTCCGAGACTGCATGGCTGACATGGCCGCCGGAGGCAACACGTTCGCCGTCGCCGCCAGCGCCGTCACGTGCAGCCTTAGCTGACGCGAGAGCCCCCGGCATGTCCCTGACGGTAACCGCGCAGTCGAGGGGGGTGACGCATGCCCGCCTACGTCCAGCACGCGACTAACTCGGCGTCGTTCACCTCCGGGACCTCCGGCACGGTCACCGTCACGATAAGCGCGGCCGCCGCCGGGAACTGCCTGGTCGCCGCGATCAACTCCAGCGGCAGCAACGGCACCCCGTCGGTCAGCTCCGTCAAGACCGGCAGCTCGGTGGAGAACTGGGCCAAGGGCGTCGAGCTCGACGACGCCTCCAACACCGCCTGCGCGGCGATCTGGGTCGACCCGAACACGGCCGGAGGCGGCACGACGGTCGCCGTCACGGTCGCCTTCGGCGCGACGGCCAGCGCCACCAACACCTGCGAAGTGTTCGTCGACGTCTTCGAGTTCTCCGGGGTCGCGAGCAGCTCCCCGGTGGACAAGACCAGCACGGGCGCCACCGGCTCGAACTCCTCGAGCTGGACGTCGGGGGCCACCGCCACGACCGCGCAGGCCAGCGAGGTCGCCATCGGGACGATCGGGGCGACCGCGCTCAGCGGCACCTCGACCGTGACCGGCCCCTCCTCGCCGTGGGTGAACGAGTCCACCCTGTCGGGGACGGTCGTGCTCGGCGGCAGCAGCTTCAACACCTACGCGCAGTCCGGCTACCAGATTCTCTCGGCGACCGGCGCCGTCACCTACAGCGGCTCGACCTCGGTGAGCACGCTGTGGGACACGGTGGTCCTCACCCTGAAGGGCGCGGGAAGCGTCGCGGGCGCCGCCGCCCTGGCGGCGTCCGGCTCGATGACGGCGGCCGGTACGGAGAAGATCCAGGGCGGCGCGGCACTCGCCGCGGTCGGCAGCCTGTCGGCCGCCGCGACGGAGACCATCGCCGCCTCCGCCTCCCTGGCAGCGGCGGGCGCCGTCGCCGCCTCCGCCCCGACGGGCGTCGCGGGCGCCGCCGCGATGACCGCGTCCGCGACGCTGACGGCGGCCGGCGTAACCCCGGCGCCGCCGTTCCCGGCCGCGCCCCTGGACCTGCGCTGCGAGCTCGACCTCGCCGGCGTGCAGACCGACGTCAGCTCCTACGTCTACCAGCGGGACGGCACGACGCCGCCGGTGTCGCTGACCCGCGGGCGGGCCGACGAGTCCAGCCAGGCCAACCCGGGCACGGCCGCGTGGGAGTGGAACAACCGCGACGGCCGCTTCTCGCCGAAGAACCCGCTCTCCCCCTACTACGGCCTGCTGGGCCGCAACACGCCCGTGCGCTGGTCGGTGCCCGCGCAGAGCAACTACCTGCGGTCGGAGGCCGACAGCGCCTCGGGCGCGTCCTGCCCCGACGCGGCCGGGCTGCACGTCACCGGCGACATCGACATCCGCCTGGACCTGAAGCTCACCGACTACGGCGATCACGACCTCGTGTTCAAGTGGGGGTCGTCGGGGAACTTCGGGTGGTTCCTGCAGACGCGCTCCGGCATGGTCCAGTTCCTGTGGTCCTCGACGGGTTCGGACTTCCCGTCGGCGACGTCGACGCTGCCGCTGCCGCTCGGCCGGCTCACTCTGCGCGTCACGCTGTCGGTGGCCACCGGCACCGTCACGTTCTTCGCCGGCCCGGCGGGCAACGCCGACAGCGGCACCGGCTGGACGCAGCTCGGCGCCGCGGTGGTCACCGGCTCGACGTCGGTTCACGCGAGCACGGCGGTCATCGAGACGGCGGGATGGTTCGGCTCCGTCTACGAGGCGGAGGTCCGCTCGGGCATCGGCGGCACGGTGGTCGCGCACCCGGTGTTCTCGGCGCAGACGGCGGCCGCCACGAGCTTCACGGACGCGCAGTCCAACACGTGGACCCTCAACGGCACCGCCGAGATCTCCGCCAGGAGCTACCGGTGGCACGGGCAGATGAGCGCCCAGCCGCCGAAGTGGGACGTCACCGGCCGGGACATGGCGGTCGCGGCGCAGGCGGGCGGCCCGCTGCGGCTCGTCGGCCAGGGGCAGGCGCCCGTCATGTCGCCGATGAGGCGGGCCCTGCTGGCGCAGCCCGGCGCCCTGGCGCCCGTCGCGCTGTGGCCGTGCGAGGACCTGGCGGGCGCCACCATGATCGGGTCGGCCGTCGGCGGCCCGCTGATGTCGGTGACCGGCGGCACCGGCGACGGGTCGGTGACCACGGCCGGCCCCGCGTTCGCCGCGTCCACCACGTTCGCGTGCTCGAACGCCCTGCCGACCCTGAACGGGTCGGCCTGGTACGGGCAGGTCCCCGCCTACGCCAGCAACGGCAGCATCGTCGTCCGGTTCCTGATGGACCTCGGCACGATCCCGTCCGGCATCTGGGCGCTCGTCCGGGTGATCACGACCGGGACGTGCACCGAGTTCAGCCTGCGGGTCAACGCGGCCAACGAGCTGACGCTGGCCGGGTACAACGCCTCCGGCACCGTGTTCAGCAACGGGCCCGCCACCTTCACCAACATGCCGGGCCCGGTGTGGGTCAGCATGGAGCTGCAGCCGGGCGCCGGCGGCACCGTCGACTACAGCCTCGTCGCCCTCGTCCCGGGCGCCACCACCGGGCAGGAGCTCAGCGGCTCGTTCTCCGGCAGCGTCGGCAACGCGGCGGCCGTCTACGTCAGCCCCGGCGGCCAGTTCACCGACACGACCGTCGGCGAGATCTCGGTGCAGTCCGCGTGGGAGTCGCTGTTCGCCCTGTACCAGCCGCTGAACGCCTGGATCGGCGAGAGCGCCGGGGCGAGGTTCGCGCGCCTGGCGGGGGAGAACGGCTGGCAGTCGCGGGTCATCGGCTCCCCGGCGGGCAGCGCGGCGATGGGCGCGCAGGCGATCGACACCCTGGGCAACCTGCTGCAGTCCTGCGAGGACGCGGACCGGGGGCAGATCTTCGAGCCGCGGCAGGCGCTCGCGCTCGGGTACCGCACCCTCGCGTCGATGTGCGGCCAGGAGGCCGCCCTGGCGCTGGACTACAGCCAGTCCGAGCCGGGCGGCGCGGACGGCGGCGGCGGCGACTCGGGGCTCGACCCCACCTACGACGACCAGCTGACCCGCAACGACTGGACGCTCAGCCGCGTCGCCGGGTCCGGCGCGGGCGGCGCCACCTACCAGCTCCAGCTGGACGACGGCTCCGCGATGAGCGTCAGCAACCCGCCCGTCGGCGTCGGCGACTACGCCGACACCAAGAGCGTCAACGTGCAGTACGACTCGCAGCTGCCCGACCTCGCCGGGTGGATGGTCCACGTCGGCGTCGTCGACGAGGCGCGCTGGCCGGCCATCCCGATCAACCTGGCGCGCCCGCAGACGGCCGCCCTCTACTGGGACGCGCTGGACACGGACATCGGCGACCTGGTCGAGATCGACGACGCGCCGGGCCTGGTGGTGGTCGACCCGGTGCGGCAGCTCGCCTTCCAGCAGACCGAGCAGCTCGGCGGGAAGCACTACGCCATGGCGTTCAACGCCGTTCCCGCCAGCCCGTACACGACGATCATCCTCGACGACCCCGTCTACGGCCGGGTCGACACCGACGGGTCGACGCTGAGCGCAGGCGCCAGCGCCACGGCGGCGTCGCTGTCGGTCGCGACCGACGCGGGCTTCCCGCTGTGGACCACCGCGGCGGCCGACTTCCCGTTCGACATCGGCGTCGCGGGCGAGCGGATGACGGTGACGAACATCACCGGGTCGAGCTCGCCGCAGACGTTCACCGTCACGCGGTCGGTCAACGGCGTCTCGAAATCCCAGTCCTCGGGCGCTGACGTGCGCCTGTGGTTTCCCCCGATCCTCGCGCTCGCCTAGGAGGCCACGTTGACGGCATTGGCACAGCTGCTCGCCGGAGGGCGGCTCACCGCGGCCGGGGCGCAGGGCATCGCGCCCAACGCGGTGATCAAGGGCGCCGACGAGCCCGTCACGTCGAGCACGACGCTCCAGAACGACGACGCCCTGCTCCTCGGCCTCGGGTCGAACACGCAGTGGTTCTTCGCAGCGATGATCAACTACACCGGCGACACCACGGGCAGCGGCGGCATCAAATTCACCTTCACGACCCCGGCCGGGTCGACTCTGACCTGGTCGCAGCTGTACATGCCGAGCTCGGTCAGCGCGCCCGACCTGAGCGGGTCGGGCACCGGGTCGGGGCAGGCCCGCTCGGCGGTCACCGGCGGCACGACCACGCAGGTGCCGATCTGGGTGCTCGGCAGCGTGATCATGGGCTCCACGGCGGGGAACCTGCAGCTGCAATGGGCGCAGAACGCGTCGGACGCGGTCGCGACCACCGTCAAGGCCGGGTCGTTCCTGGCCGCCTGGCAGGTGGCGTGATGCTGCACTGGCTGTGGGTTCACGCCGGCATCCCGGGGACGGGCCCGTGGTACGCCTTCTGGAGCGGCCTCGGGTCCGACCTGGGCGAGGTCACGCTGATCGGCGCGGTACTCGGCATGTACTTCAAGCACACCTGCCACGACAAGGGCTGCTGGCGGATCGGCAGGCACACTGTGAACGGAACGCCTTTTTGCAATCGCCACCACCGGGCGGCGAGGAACACCGGCACCGGAAGCGAGGGACAGTGAGATGGCTGTTGACGGCCTGGCAGTTGGCAAGGGACGTCCTGCTCACGGGCACGGGGCTGTGGCTGATCATCTCCCAGGTGGGCGCGCGCGACCCGTCGTCCGCGCTGATCGTGGCGGGCCTGGCGCTCACCGTGCCGGCGGCGGCGACTCACGCGGCGGCGGTGCTGTCGGGGCCGTCCTCGCCAGCCGCGCATGGTCGGCCGCCGTCCTCGCCGTCGTCGTCTTCGCCGCCACCCTCGGCGTCCTCGCCATCGTCGCCGGGGGGCACGGGTGAGCCTGGGGAAGGGTGACGCGCAGAAGAACCTCGAGTCGATGGAGATGCTGGCCAAGGGGCCGAAGGGCGCGAAAGGCGAGCAGGGCACGCAGGGCGAGCGCGGGGAGCGGGGCCTGTCGCGGATCCAGGGGCGCGCCGTCGTCGTCCTGTTCCTCATCAGCGCCCTGCTCGGCGGCGGGAGCCTGCTCTGGACGGCGCACGCGATCAGCGGCAACAACCGCAAGTTCTGCGACGTGATCACCTCGATCGCGCCGGTGGCGCGCCCCGCCGACCCGAGGGCCGACCCGAGCCGCGAGGCCGCGTACGAGGAGTACGAGCGGTTCGCCCGCCTCGGCCGGAGCCTCGGATGCTGACCACCAGGAGGAAGCAATGACCCGAATCATGGGCGACAGCGTGAACTACCTCGCCATCCCGGCCAGCGTGCAGATCGCCGCCGTCTACGACGACGGCCGCCTGGGCGTCGAGACGGCCGCCCAGCTCGAGGCGCGGTTCCCGCACGCGAGGTACGGGCAGGTCTTCATCGACGTCACCGGCGCGAAGCCGCAGGCGCAGGCCCGCGACTGGGAGACGGGCGACAAGAGCGGCTCGCTCGAGCAGTGGGTCATCGACCACAACAAGGCCACCGGCAGGCGCGACGCGGTCGTCTACTGCAACATGAGCACCATCCCCGAGGTGCGGCGGCTGACCGGGACGCAGATCCTCGGCACCGACTACTTCCTATGGGTGGCGACGCTGGACGGCACGGTGGTGACGGCCGGCCCGGACCACCTGGGCTCCGCGCCGTACACGTACCCGGGGGTGATCGCCTGCCAGGTCAAGGGCGCGGGGCTGACCGGCGGCGACTGGGACGAGTCGCTGGTCTACGACGCGTCGCTGTGGCTGCCTGTGGCGCCGCCCAAGCCCGCGCCTAAGCCGCCGCTGGTGAGCGCCGCGCGGGCGAAGGCGGCGGCGGAGGCGGTCGTCAGCGGCGGGGCCGTGCTCGCCCTCTACGTGGCCGAGCGGGGCTAGCCCGGTGAGCCTCTGGGTCGACGTCGGGAGCGGCCACTGGGTGCAGCTGCTGGAGGGCGGCGGCGTCCTGTGGCAGCATGACGCGCTGCCGGGGTACTGGGTGCCGCGCCATCAGGTCTCGCCCGTCACGGACGCGACGTGGGCGATCATCCAACAGGAGCCGCTGACGCTGAGCCCGTCATTGCACTGCGACCGGGCGCTCGGCGGATGCGGGGCCCACGGCTTCGTCCGCGACGGCAGGTGGTCCGGCGTGTAGCGCCGACCAAGATCATCGGGGGAAAAGACAAGCGGGCCCGCCCGCCTTCCGGCAGGCTGCCCGCCTGGTGTATCCCCCGGCATGACCGGGGATGCGCTGCCGAGTCTACGGCACCGCGCCGGACAGCACCCAGGCGGCGAACGCGCCGCCCCACCAGGGCAGGACGGAGACGTCGGCGAGCGGGTGGCCCCCGGCGGCGAACGCGCCGATGACGAACAGGGCGGTCGCGACGACGACGAGGAGGATCCGGTTCAGGTGCCACGGCCCGTAGACCGGGGCCGGCTGCGGTGCGGGGGTGGTCATGCCGCCCACTCTAGCGCCGCTCCAGCAGGGCCGCCAGGGCCGCAACCTCCGCCGCCGCCGCCATGTCCCCGGCCGCGACCAGCTCGTTCAGCTCCAGCACGCGCGTCGTCACCGCCATCATCATCAGGGCAGGCGGGCAGTCCAACGGGCGTCTCCAGCGGGGTACGTGCGCGAGTGCGCGGCACCAGGTTAGCGCCTACCACAGCCCCTCGTCGTCGGCCTCGGGGTCGCCCTCGTCGAGCCACTCCCAGAACCGCCGCAGCGCGGCCAGGAGCGCCCCCGGCAGCACCCTCACGGCCGCCGGGAGCGCCCACGGCGCCCTCACCCGCCGTCGTCCGGGTCCGCGCGCTGCGCCCGCAGCATCTCGACCAGCAGGTCGTCCAGCGTCTGCGCCGACACCTCGTCGCGGCTCGCGACGAACAGGTCGTGCGCCCCGTCGTAGCGGATGTGCCAGCCGTCCTGGATCGCCAGCTCCATGCGCCTGTTCCGCGTCGGCCACTCCGCCCGGCCGTCCGTCCCGCCGTGTGGTCCGGCCATCAGTTCTCCTCCTTCTGGTCCGCCGCCGCCTGGATCCAGATCTGGCGGCTCTCGTCGTCGAGCTCGTCCCAGTCGTCGAGCTCGCAGAGCGAGTTGTGGAGCGCCTGCCCGGGTGTCATGTCGTCGTCCAGCTCCATCACCGCCTCCACCAGGGCACGTTCTTCTCGGCGTCGGCGACCGCCTCGCTGAGCTGGTCGTGAACCATGTGCCCGTCGGGGTGCGCGTTCGCCGCCTGGTTGCCCGCCGCCCGGAAGGCCCGGTGCTGCTCGCGGTCCACGGCGCGCTCTTCCGGCGTCCGGTCGTCGTTGCTCCTGAAAATCCCCATCACCGCTCCTCTCTCGGCGCGCCGAAGCGGCGCACCCTGCCCTCTGACCCGCACCGGCCGCAGTCGCGGTGCGCGGCCCCGCTCCGGATCCGGCTCGACCCGCCGCACCGCGGGCAGTTCTTCCACGGGAACACGAGGACGTGCCCGTACCAGATGCCGCCGCCGCCGAACACGGCGAGGGCGACCCAGGCGATCACCGCCGCCGCCCCCCGCCCGGCTTCTCGCCCGACACCTGGACGTGATCGCCGGACCACCGGATGAGCGCGCCGCGGCCGCTCAGAAGCGTCTTCCCGGCCTTCGAGCCGTGGTCGGTCGTCCTGTTATTCTCCGACCTGGCGTCACGGTCGGCGCGCTTGATCACGCGCGGCTCGTTGCTGCCCCAGCCCATCGGGTTGGGCTTGGCCCACCACGCTCCGGATCGGTCGCGGCAGTCGTCGCCGTGATGCTCGTCCCTGCTGCTGAAGATGCCCACTTCTCGTTCCTCTCGGGTTAGCTGACGGGGTAGGGGGTTAGGTTTCTAACCGGCCACCGGCCCGCCCTCACTGGGCCGCTGACCTGCGGAAGTTAGCCGGGTTAGGCGATCCGGCCGGGTTAGCCGCAGGCCTGCGGGAGGGCTCCTGGAGGCGGTTCGCGGACAGGTCACGGCTAACTCACCCGCTCCCGCTCGTCGATGACGCGGGCCAGCTCGCCGACGTCGAGCTCCAGGACGTTGCCGGTGTTGGTGACCCGGACGCCCTCGTCGTCGAGCAGCTGCCGCAGGCCCTTGGCGGTCAGGCCGCGGTACGGCCCCCAGGACTTCGCCAGGTTCTGCAGCATCCCCGGCAGCGCCGCCACCCGGACCTTGCCGCTCCGGTGCGCCAGGACCGTGCTCAGGTCGGCCAGCAGGTCCCGCGACACGATCGCCAGCGGGCCGCGCTCCGTGCCCGGCACCGCGCGGCCCTGCTCGGCCATCGCCGCCATGGCCCGGGCCACGATCGCGGGCACCTGGCCGGTGTCGATCCGGTAGGCCTGGATCATCTCCGACCGCGCCTCGCCCTCGAAGCCCTTGCACAGCGCGATACCGCGGTCGGTGCCCGGGATCAGCTCGGTCGCCCGGTGGCCGGCCGAGTGCGCGCCCGGGCCGAGGATCGCGTCGTTGGCGTAGATGTCCGCCAGGGCGTAGGCGACGCCGACGGTGCAGTTCGTGGTGACGTCGCGCGGCATCGCCCCGCGGACGGGAGCCTGGGTGCTGACCTTGATGTGCACGCCGCGCTTGCGGTCGAGCTTGACGTTCTCGCCGAGCAGCTGCGCGAAGTCCTTCCCGTACTTCTTGTGCGTGATCGGGACGTGCGCCTCCTCGACCAGGGCGAGCACCGGGTGCAGGCCGACGCCCTTGTGGGCGATCTCCCGGGTGACCTCCTGGACGCCGTAGTCGACGAGCAGCTGGCCGCGCCGCTGCAGCTCCTCCTTCAGCAGCTCCTGCTCCTCGAGCATCGCCTCGATGACCTCGTCCTCGGCGCCCATCAGGTAGCGGCTGCAGCGGGGCCGGAACGCCTCGAAGTCGAAGTTGGTGTCGGGCACGTAGATGCGGAGCTCGGTGACCAGGTCGAGCGTGTAGCCGCAGGCCACGACCCGCGCGCCGTTGCTCTTGCCCTGCTCGGGCATGCCGCCGTCGATCGAGTTGCGGCCGATCACCGGCTCCTTTTTCGGGTCGCCTTTCAGCGATCGGCCGAATGGCACGCCGCCCTTGAAGACATCGCAGAAGCCTTCGTTAAGCAGCGGGTACTCTCCGGCCCCTTCCTCGAGCGCGCCCTTGTCCGCGATCCAGCCCCTCAGGATGGAAGCGTCGCCGCCGACCGACAGCCACGTCTCCTTCGGCAGCCGGTACAGGCCGGCCGCCACCGGGACGCGGCGGCGGATCACCTGCTCGGCCGCGACGCCGGGCAGCCGCACCTCGAAGCCGGTCCCGCGCCCCTCCTGGCGGCACATCACCGGGAACTGCAGCGGGTGCCCGGCCTTCAGGTAGTCCCTGATCTGGGGGATTCGCAGGTTGGCCAGGGCCTGGGAAACGGATCGCTCGTCGATCGTGATGTCGACGTCGTCCTCGGCCGCGGTGCGCGCCCACTTCGGCGCGTCCCCGGCGCGGCGGCCGAGGTGCCAGAACCACGCCAGCGCCGCCGCAGGGACCCCGTACCGCACGTCCCAGAGGAACGCCGCCGCCGTCGAGGCCAGGTGGTACAGGCCGACCAGGTAGCGCATCCACCCCGTCATCGCCAGCAGCGCGGCGGCGGCGCCCGCGGCGATGGCGATGCCCTTCAGCGTCTGCGGGTGCATGAGGCGCGCGAACGTCTCCCATGCCCCCTGGCGCCGCTCGGCCCGCTTCTCCTGGTGCGCGTGGTGCTGCTTCGCCCATTCCAGCGCCTTGTCGGCGTTGCCCCGGGCCGCCTCCAGCTCGGCCATCCGCTGCGCGAACGTGAGCCGCTTCCGCCTGCGCCGGGCGGCCACCGCCATGCCGGCCGCGATGTAGGAGACGTGGCGCCCCGCGGTCCTCGTGCGCGGGTGCCGGGCGACGACGTTGATCGTCTGGAAGACCTGCACGACGGGCCGGAGCACGTACACCGTCGGCCGCGCCTCCGGCTCGTCGACCACCTCGCCGTCGAAGACCATCTCCTCGACGGCGGCGCCGTCCGGCACGGCCGGCAGGTTGGCCTCACCCTCCCCGGGAGTGGCGGGGAGGGTGAGGGGCTCGGGGGTGCGCTCAGGCACCGGCGGTCCCGTTCAGCGACGGCTCCGGCGTGCGCGGCGCGAGCGACTGGCGGACGACGTGGCGGGTCACGCCGAAGCGGTCGGCGAGGGCCTGCTCGCCGTACTGCTCGCCCGCGTCCTTCAGGCGGGCGCGCGCCAGCGGGAGCGCCTCGGCGACCGTCAGCGGCGGGGCCGGGCAGGAGCAGCCGGCGGCCGGTCGGGGCTCGTCCCCGCGGGCGACCTTGCGGACCTCTCCGAGCAGCCAGAACGCCACGGCGGACATGAGCACGACGGCCACGCCGGCCGACGCCGAGACGGCCGGGCCGAGCCAGCGCGCGAGGATGTCGGAGTAGTAGTTCGCGGCGACGGTCACCCCTATGCCGACGGCCATCACGCCGCCCGGCACGAGCAGCCGGCGGAAGCCGCGCACGCCGCGCATCGCGGCCCACAGCATCGCCGCCCCGGCGACGAAGATCATTCCGTCAAGGGTGAACGGGACCAGCGCGGCGACCCAGCGCACCTGCCCGTTGGCGCGGGCGAGCGTGTACTCGTGCTGGTAGCTGACGGCGGAGGCGATGATCATCCCCGCGCCCACGACGGCGAAGATCGCCGCCAGGAACACGCGCTCGGCGGACCAGTCGCGCCGGGCCGTCGCGGTGGCGACGAGGGAGGGGCTGTCTGTAGGGTTCAACTCACGACCTCTTCAGTTACGGCTGATGGGTCCAGGGTCGTCAGGTGGGGCTCAATCCACCTGGCGGCCCGCTTGTTTTAAGGCGGTTCTACCCCGATAGCGTACGCCAGCACGCGACTGCACGCGAGAGCATGCTCACGCACGCAGTGTCTTGCCTGGTCACAGGGGTGCACGCTAGTAGTTGATCTTGTGTCCATCGACCACGGGGCCGCAGAGTTCCCTTTCGAGCAGCTCGCGCGCATCCTGCGCGACCGGATCGAGTCCGGGCAGTACCCGGCCGGCCGGAAGATCCCGGCCTTGATCAAGCTTCAGGATGAGTTCGGGCTGTCGTCGATGACGGTGCGGCGGGCGGTCAAGGCGCTGGCCGACGAGGGGCTGCTGCTGCGCGTTCCCGGCCGCGGCACGTTCGTCGCGGAGTCCTGATGCCAGCCAGCGTGCCAGCCTACAGCGTTCATGCATGCGCACAGCTATGCACAGGCAAATGATCTGCGCAACGCCATCACGTCCGGATGTGCATCAATGTTCACATGTGCACATGCGGCAACTCCAGAACTGGTTCTTCTGGGACGGGAAACGGCATCGGGCCAGCTAGACGGCGGTTTGCGCAGGGAGCGGCAGGGCCGCAGCCAGCCAGCTTGCCAGCCAAGGGCGGGAAGGCGTGTAATCCGGCGGGCGGCGCAGCGCGTCTAACGGACGTTCGCGACATCATCTGACAAGGGGTGGGCAATGAGCGAGTACCAGCCGCAGGGATACGACCCGAGACAGCGCCCGGCGGTGACGCCGCCGCAGTGGCAGGGGCAGCCTGGATACCAGCAGCCCCAGCCGCAGGGCTACGGCCAGCCGCCGCCGTACCGGGCGCCGCTCGGCTATCCGGCGCAGCCCCAGTACGCCCCGCCCCAGCCGAAGCCCCGCAAGAAGCGCCGCGTCTTCCTCTGGGTCTTCCTGGCCATCCAGGTCATCTTCGTCATCTGGATCATCGCCGGGGTCGCCACGAACCCGGCCGGCCCGACGGCCGCCGCGCAGGCCGCCCATCAGTGCGCGAACGGCGGCTGGCAGGGGCTGTTCAGCTCTCAGGCCGACTGCCAGAAGCACTACGCCGTCGCGCTCAACGACGCCGGCAACGTCGGCAAGGGCATCGGCGTCGCGGTCATCGTCATCGCCTGGGTCCTCGTCGACTTCTTCCTCGGCCTCGGCTACGGCATCTACCGGCTGGCCAGCCGCCGCTAGCCGCCGAACCGCTCGTCGAGCCGCGACACGACCCGCGCGTGCATCGCGGGCCGGACGTGCTGGTAGATCTCGGCCATCGCCGCGCTCGACCAGCCCATCAGGTCCTGAACCACGCGCGGGTCCGTGCCCTCTTCCAGCAGCGTCGTCGCGTAGGCGTGCCGCAGGTCGTGCACCCGGTAGTGCGGCAGGCCCAGATCGGCCACGGCGTCCCGGACGGCGTCGTAGGTGTCGCCGGAGCCGATCTGGACCAGCAGTGCCCGCTCGTCCCGCCGGGGCTGCAGCCCCCGGGCGGCCAGCTCGGCTTCCAGCAGGGCCGTGCCCTCGTCCACCTCCACCAGCAGCACCTGGCTAACCTGGGTGAAGCTGGTCATCGTGTCGGCGCGGAGCAGCCGGCCGCCGTCGATCGCCACCAGGTGGTCGCAGACCTGCTCGATCTCTCCCAGCAGGTGCGACGACACCAGGATCGAGATGCCGAACTCGGTCCCGATCCGGCTGACCAGGTCCAGCATCGCGGCCCGGCCCGCCGGGTCCAGGCCGATGGTGGGCTCGTCCAGCAGCAGCAATTGCGGGTCCCCGACCAGGGCCTGGGCCAGCTTCACCCGCTGCTTCATGCCGGTGGAGTAGGTGCCGATCTGCCGGTACCGCTCCTCGTA
>Ga0208357_1000192_pt1 | contig 49715 bp, 42 predicted proteins | sample NGESurdeep092012_6_FD_184487 | JGI IMG/M metagenome (GOLD analysis project Ga0208357, IMG submission 184487) | Arctic peat soil microbial communities from Barrow, Alaska - NGEE Surface sample F52-2 deep-092012 (SPAdes) | ecosystem: Environmental > Terrestrial > Soil > Wetlands > Peat ...
CCCGAGCCTATGAGGCGACCGGCGCCGGGGCGTGCTCGCGCACGAACACGCCTTGCGCCCGCAGCGTCCGCTGGAGTGCCTTGATATCCACGCGGCGCGGCTGCACCCCCGCATTGGCGGCGAGCGCGGCGGCGGCACCGGCGGCCTGTCCGGTCAGCCAGCATTGCGGAATCTCGCGCAGGAAGCCGTGGCTGTTGGCATCGCAGGAGAGATGCCGGCCGCACGCCAGCAGCCCGTCGAGTTTCGCCGGCACCAGCGCGCCATAAGGCACCGAGATGACCGGGAATTTCGGCGAGACCGAGGGGCTGACGCCAATCTCGTCGGCGAAGGGAACGCCCGCGCTCCACTGGCCGCGCTCGACGCGCGATACGCCGGCGAGGCGGCGCGTATGACGAACGCCGAGCTGCGGCGCGCTTTCCATCATGAAGGCATGCTCGAACCCCGGCGCATTGGCGCGGAAGAAATCGCAATGGCGCAGCATGAAGCGATGCGAGCGAATTTCCACCTCGGTCATGTCGTCGATATCGAGCGCCGACAGGCCCGACTGGCGCGGCCCCAAAAACAGCGCGATGTCGTTGCGCCAGGAGACATAGGGCGGCTGAAAGAAGCCGAGCTGCTCGCGCCCCAGCTTCATGAATTCCGCGAATTTCTCCGGCTCGCCCCGGCGAAACGCCAGCCAGCGGTTCATGTCGACCCCGGCCAGCATGAATGCCGTGTTCATGCTGTGATGGACATCGCCTTCCTCGATGTCGGTATCGAAGGCGGCGCCGGCGCGCGCGAAGATGTCGCCGTCGCCGGTCGCATCGATCACCACCTTGGCCATCAGCGCCTGGCGGCCGGATTTGCTCTCGAACACCACGCCGGTGACGCGCCCTTCCTCGACGATCGGCAGCGCCGCCCAGCTGTGGAAGACGAGACGCACGCCGGCCTCGAGCAGCATCTCCTGCGAGATCAGCTTCAGCCGCTCGGGATCGATGGTCGGCGCCCAGGAGACGATGCCGTGAAAGGCCGAGGTACGCTGTCCCCAATAGGCCGCCTTCTCGGGATCGCGCGAGCCCCAATCCTCGCGCGCCGGGCCGGCGACGACCTCGCGTGGGAACCGGTCGAGCACATCCTCGGCGAAGCCGCGGATCACCTGTTTTCCGTCCCAGTCGGTCATCCGGTCGATCCAGATGACGAGGCCGCCGGTCGAAAGTCCGCCGAGATGATTATAGCGCTCCAACAGCGCGACATCGGCGCCGGCGCGCGCGGCGGCATAGGCGGCGGCGGTGCCGGACGGGCCGCCGCCGACCACCAGCACGTCGCAGCGATGATAGATGGGAACATCGCGCGCCGGCTCGCGATGGACGCCGCTGCCGTTGCGTGGCGGCAGCGTGTGACGCGCCGATTCAAACAGATCGGAGCCGAGGAAGCGATCCGGTGTCTGGGTGACGCTGCGGACCTTGGGTGATTCGGATTCGGACATGGGACCTCGTCTACTGACAGCGGGCGAACGGGCGGATGAGACATTGCCACAAAGGTGGCCGCGCGCGCTATTCCTCGGGCGGCTTGTTGCGCTCGGCCATTTGTGCCCAGCCGAGATGCTGGCCGCCATCGAGGGCAATCATCTGCCCCGTCAGCGCCGGGGCGGCGAGGATGAATTTGACCGCCGCCGCGATTTCCTCGGGCGTGGTGCCGCGCATCAGCGGCATCAGGCTTTCCTGGCGTTGAAACTGCGCTTCGGTCTGGCGCGGGCTGGGCAGGGTCGGGCCGGGGCCGATGCCGTTGACGCGGATGCGCGGCGCCAGCGCCATTGCCAGCGTCTGGGTGATGGTCCACAGCGCTGCTTTGGATACGGTATAGGAAAAGAAATAGGGCGTCAGGCTCCACACCCGCTCGTCCAGCATGTTGACGATGCAGCCATGGCGGTCCTCGGGCAGTTGGCGCGCGAATTCCTGACTGAGGACGAACGGCGCGCGCAGATTGACGGCGAGGTGCCGGTCCCAGCTATCGCGGGTGACATCGAGGGCCAGTTCGTTTTCGAAGATCGAGGCGCTGTTGACGAGGCAGCCAACGGGACCGAGCGCGGCGACGGCGCGCCCGATCAGCGGCGCGACTTGTTCCTCGCGCGCGAGATCGGCGTGCAGCGCCACCGCCTTGCCGCCACGCGCGGCGATGCCGGCGACCACCGCCTCCGCCTCGATCCGCGAGGCGCCGTAATGCACCGCGACCGCCCAGCCATCCGCGGCGAGGCCCAGCGCGATGGCGCGCCCGATGCGTTTCCCCGCGCCAGTGACCAGCGCGGTCTTGGGATAATTGAGAGGCATCTATGCATTGTCTATCAGTCAGCATTGACTGATCAACCCCCGCGCGGCTGTTCAAAATCGTCTTGGCCCGCGAAGGCGGGCCATCCACGAATTGGTTCGTCGCGGTCGAAACAAAATTCGTGGATGCCCCGGCCAAGCCGGGGCAAGACGGGAAAGCGGACAAGACGAGAGTTAGCGTTGACGCGCCTTATAGCGCTTGCGCGCCTTGTCCTGGGCGATGCGCTTGGCGGAAGTGCCGGCGCGGCCCGCCTCGGAGCGGCCCGCCGGGCGCCCGGCATTGGCGATGACGCCGAGTTCCATTTCTTCGAGGCGCCGGATTTCGTCGCGCAGCCGCGCCGCCTCCTCGAATTCCAATTCGCCCGCCGCCACCTTCATGCGTTTATCGAGATCGGCGATCACGGCCTTGAGGTTCGCGCCCTGGTAATGCGCCGCCTCGCCTTCCGCGAGGCCGACCGTATGGTGATCTTGTTCGTAGACGCTTTCGAGAATGTCGGCGATGCCGCGCTTGACGCTTTCCGGCGTGATGCCATGCAGCACGTTATAGGCTTGCTGCTTCTCGCGCCGCCGGTTGGTCTCCTCGATGGCGTATTTCATGCTGTCGGTCATCCGGTCGGCATAGAGAATGGCGCGGCCGGCGAGGTTGCGGGCGGCGCGGCCGACGGTCTGCACCAGCGAGGTGCGCGAGCGCAGATAGCCCTCTTTGTCGGCATCCAGAATCGCGACCAGCGCGCATTCGGGAATGTCCAGCCCCTCGCGCAGCAGGTTGATGCCGACCAGCACGTCGAACACGCCGAGCCGCAGATCGCGGATGATCTCGATGCGCTCCAGCGTATCGACATCGGAATGCAGATAGCGCACGCGGATGCCGTTTTCGTGAAAATACTCGGTCAGCGCCTCGGCCATTTTCTTGGTCAGGGTGGTGACCAGCACGCGCTGGCCCAGGCGCGCGCATTCCTGGCATTCCGCCATCAGATCGTCGACTTGCTGGTCCACCGGCCGCACGATGCAGACGGGATCGATCAGCCCGGTCGGCCGCACCACCTGCTCGACGAAGACGCCTTGGGTGCGGGTCAGCTCCCAGGGACCCGGGGTCGCCGAGACACACACGATCTGGCCGCGCATCGCATCCCATTCCTCGAATTTCAGCGGCCGGTTGTCCATGCACGAGGGCAGGCGGAAGCCGAAATCCTGCAGCGTGAATTTGCGCGCGTAGTCGCCCTTATACATCGCGCCCAATTGGGGAATCGTGACATGGCTCTCATCGACAAAGATCAGCGCGTCGTCGGGCAGATATTCGATCAGCGTCGGCGGCGGCGCGCCCGGCGCCCGCCCAGTCAGATAGCGGGAATAATTCTCGATGCCGGCACAGCTTCCGGTCGCCGCGATCATCTCGATGTCGAACCGGGTGCGCTGCTCCAGGCGCTGGGCCTCCACCAGCTTGCCGGTGGCGTTGAACTCGGCCAGCCGCAGCTTGAGGTCGGCTTTGATCTGCTCGACCGCCTGATGCAGCGTCGGCTTCGGCGTCACATAGTGCGAATTGGGATAGATTTTGATCTCGTCCAGCGCGACCGTCTTCTCGCCGGTCAGCGGGTCGAATTCGTGGATGCCCTCGATCTCGTCGCCGAACAGCGACAGCCGCCACGCCCGATCCTCGTAATGGGCCGGGAAAATCTCCACGGTATCGCCGCGCACGCGGAAGGTGCCGCGAAAGAAGTTGGCATCGTTGCGCTTGTATTGCAGCTCTACCAGCTTGGCGATCAGCGCCTGGCGATCGAGCTTCGCGCCCTGTTCCAGTGTCACCGTCATCAGCGCATAGGTCTCGACCGAGCCGATGCCATAGATGCACGAGACCGAGGCGACGATGATGACGTCGCGGCGCTCCAGAATGGCGCGCGTCGCGGAATGGCGCATCCGGTCGATCTGCTCGTTGATCGACGATTCCTTCTCGATATAGGTATCGGTGCGCGGCACATAGGCTTCGGGCTGGTAGTAATCGTAATAGGAAACGAAATACTCGACCGCGTTGTCGGGAAAGAAGCTCCTCATCTCGCCGTAGAGCTGCGCCGCCAGCGTCTTGTTGGGCGCCAGCACCAGGGCCGGCCGGCCGGTGCGCGCGATGACATGGGCGACCGTGAAGGTCTTGCCGGAGCCGGTCACGCCCAGCAGCACCTGCTCGCGCTCCTTGGCCTCGATGCCGCGCGTCAATTCGGCGATCGCCTCGGGCTGATCGCCGGCCGGCGCGAAATCCGACTGGATGCGGAACAGGCGGCCGACATCGGCCACGGGGCGGGGGGCGGTGAGCAGCGTCATGACCCTAAAATAGGATGATGGCGCGTCGTTTGCCAACCTTGACCGCCGGCTGCCGGAACACGCATCACTTCGTCTTCTCCTCCTCCATCACCATGCGCAGAATGGCATTGATCCGCGATTGATATCGCCGCCGCGCGCGAAAATGATCGAGGACATCCTTGTCGAGGCGAATGCTGATCAGTTCCTTGTCGGCGGGCAGCACCAGTTTGGCCTTTTTGAGCCACGACGGCCGCAGCAGCGGCGCCGCGTCCGGATCGGCTACCACGGCGCCGGCAATGTCTCGGTCGGTCAGGGCGTCGAAACGGCGCCAATCCGGCTTACGCGTCGCCCGAGGTGCCGGCGAGGGCTGCCTGATAGATTTTGCGTTCATTCGAGTTTGCCTTCCTGGCGGAGATAAGACGCCGGGCTTTGCCGCGCCATGTATAAACCGCGACGATAACGCGGCCATCGATCCTGCCGAGCGCAATCATACGCTGTTCGCCATAATTGAATCGCGAATCCTGAAATTCCACGACGATGTCCTGCCAAATCCGCCGTGCCTGGTCGAAATCGATCCCGTGCTTTTGCAGATTGGCGTCGTTTTTGGCAGGATCGTATTCGAATTCGGTCACCGCCGCCGCGCCGCCAGTATATATATCGATATATATACAAAAATTTGCCGTTTGTAAATCTTCGGAACGGGCGGTCGGAGTTTGGAAGGACTGGCGAGTGCCACGCGAGAACGATAGAGTGGCGCCGATGAAACACCTGATGTTCGCTGCCGCCGCCGCCGCCCTGCTGGCCATCGCGGCGCCGGCCCTTGCCGAAGACCCGCCGGCGCACGCGCTGCCGGCCGGGTGCAAGAACCTGATCGCCGATGCGCGTGCCTGCATTCCGAAGGGGACGAGCGAGGATGTGAAGGTTCGAATCAATCACGTCCTCGATATGATGGCGGACAATGTGCGGCACTCCGAGCCGGCCCAGCAGATGGAACTGTGCATGACCACGATCACCAGCTATCGCCAGATGGCCGATCTGGTGTGCGTCCCGTAGATTAACGGGCCGGTGCCGGCGGCGCCTTGTCGCCGCGCCACCAGGTGCTGACGAGCAGCGCCGCGAACATCAGGGCGAGCACCGCGGCGATCCCGTGCGGGTTCCATGCATCCATGGCGCCGCCGCCCAGGATCGGGCCGATGAAGGCGCCGACGCCATAGGCGATCACCAGTCCGGCATTGGCATTGAGCAGATCGGCGCCGCGAAAGCGATCGCCGATAATCGCCAGCGCCACCGGATAAAGGCCGGTGGTGAAGCCGCCCCAGATCAACAGCGCGATCAGCAACAACGTCGGGTGCGCCGCCAGCAGGGGCAGGAGCAGCGCGCCGGCCAAGCCAACCGCCGCGCAGACGCGCAAGGTGGTCTGGCGGCCGGCGAAATCGGAGAGAATGCCGACTGGAATCTGCAGCAGGATGGCGCCGACGAACACCGCCGAGATCAGCGTCGCCGAGGCGGCCAGCGACAGGCCGACGCGCTCGCCCCACACCGGCAGCAGCGACACCACGGCGCTTTCATACATCGCGAACATGATGACGGTCAGCACGATCGGCTTCATTCGCGCCATCATGGTCGCCGGCGGCGCGCCGGCGCCGAGTTCGGCATGGCTGCCGCCGGCCGGCACCGCGAGCAGCGGCAGCATGGCGACGATCTCGATGATCGCGCAGGCGATGAATGGCGCCCAGCCCGCGATGCCGGTCAGCGATACGATGATCGGCCCGATGGCGAAGCCGGCGGCCAGCGACGCGGTATAGATTCCCATCACGCGGCCGCGGCCGGTGTCGCCGGCGAGCTGGCTGATCCAGGCTTCGGTCGCGGCGAAAATCGCGGACCCGCACAGGCCGCCGAGAAAGCGCAGCACGAACCAGGCGCCGAGACTGTCGAGCGGTTTCAGAAGCACGAACAGCACCAGGCTCATGGGCAGCGCCGCCAGCAGGAAATGCTTGAAGCCGAAGCGCGCGATGAGCCGCGGCATCAGCAGCGGCCCGATGATGACGCCGATGAATCCCGATGCGGCGTTGAGGCCGGTCAGCGAGCTGTCGGTGCCGCGCGCCTCCAGCATCAGCGACATCAGCGGCGCCGCGACGCCGATGCCGATGCCGAACACCGCGATCGAGGAAATGGCGGCGGCGAGACTCCACCGCCGCCCGGACGGGGTCATAGGAACGGTAACAATTCATGCAGCAATGACGGGCTGGTTTCCTCGATCGGGGCGCCGGCGGCGGGCGTGCCCTTGATTTCCGATTCGCGCGGCAGCGCCGTCATGGTCCAGCCGCCGCCCAGCGCCGAGATCAGCGAGACCGAGGCGATCAGCCGGTTCTGCAGGATGGTCAGCGCGGATTCCTCGTTGGTCAGCGCGGTGGTCTGGGCGATGATGACACTGGTATAGGCGACGGTGCCGGCAAGATATTGGTTCAGCGTCAGCCGCTCGGCCTCGCGCGCGTCCTTGACGGTGGCGTCCTCCACCACCGCCTGCTCGGCGAGAATGCGCAAGGCCGCGAGTTGGTCCTCGACCTGCTGAAACGCCGTCAGCACGGTCTGGCGATAGGTCGCGATATCCTGCTCATAGACGGCGCGGGCTGCCGCGACCTGCGCCTCGCGCAGGCCGGCATCGAACACCGTCTCGCTGACCGAAGAGCCGATCGCCCAGGCCGCGCTCGACGCGGTGAAGAGATCGCCCAGCATGGCGCTGGCGACGCCAAGCGACGCCGACAGGGTGACGTCGGGATAATAGGCGGCGACCGCGACGCCGATCTGCGCATTGGCGGCCTGCATCGTCCGCTCCGCCGCCGCGATATCGGGTCGGCGCTCCAGCAAGGCGGAGGGCATGCCGGCCGGCACCACGGGCACATAGCTCGGCATCGGTGCCACGGCGATGGAAAAATCACCGGGCGGGATGCCGGTCAGCACCGCGATCGCATGTTCGAGCTGGCTGCGCGCGACGCCGGTGCTGATCGCCTGGGACTGGGTCTGCTCCAATTGCGTCTTGGCCTGCAGCACCGCCGATAGGGCGGCGTTGCCGACCGCGAACTGGTTCTGGGTGATTTTCAACGATTCGGTAAAGGCGACCACCGCCGTATCGAGGAGGCGCTTCTGCTCGTCGGTCGCGCGCAGCGTGAAATAATCGGTCGCGAGTGTCGTCTGGGCCGAGAGGCGCGCGGCGGCGAGATCGGCGGCGCTGGCCTGGGCGCTGGCCTGTTGCCCCTCGATGGTGCGCCGGACCTTGCCCCAGATGTCGGGCATCCAACTGGCCGAGCCGGTGAGATTGAATTGGTTCTGCGTGCCGATATTGCCGCGCGCGGCGGCGCGCGCGGCGGTGGGATTTTGCGGACCGAGCGGCCCCGAGCGCTGCGCCGAGCCGTTGATCGCCGCCGTCGGATAGAGTTGCGATTGCGCCTGCGCCACTAGCGCCTGGGCCTGGCGATAGGCGGCCTCCGCAGCCTTCAGATTCTGGTTGGAGATCGCGATCTGGCGCTCGAGCTTGTCGAGCGTCGGATCGCGATAGATCGACCACCAGGGCCGATTGGCGCCGGCATCGCGCGGCGTCGCCGGCTTCCAGCCCTTAAGCTCCTTATAGCTCGTCGGCACCGGCGCCGCCGGGCGCGAGTAATTCGGCCCGACCTCGCACGAGGCGACAAGGAGCGCGATCGCCAGCGCGGTGGCAATGGGGGCGGCGTGTCGCGTCATTCGCCGGCCTCCGCGATCGGCGCCGGCCGGCGCTGCCAGCGCCGGGCGCTCCATAGCCGGAAGCGATCGAGATAGAGATAGACGACCGGCGTGGTGTAGAGCGTCAGCGCCTGGCTGACCATCAGCCCGCCGACGATGGCGATGCCCAGCGGCCGGCGCAATTCCGCCCCATCGCCCCCGCCCAGCGCCAGCGGCAGGGCGCCGAGCATCGCCGCCGCGGTGGTCATCATGATCGGGCGAAAGCGCAGCAGACAGGCATGATAAATGGCATCCTCGGTCTTCATGCCCAGGGTGCGCTCGGCATGCAGCGCGAAATCGATCATCATGATCGCGTTCTTCTTGACGATGCCGATCAGCAGAATAACGCCCACCAGGGCGATGATACTGAATTCCGCGCCGAACAGCATCAGCGCCAGCACCGCGCCGACGCCCGCCGACGGCAGGGTCGAGAGGATGGTGATCGGATGAATATAGCTTTCATAGAGCACGCCGAGCACGATATAGACCGTGACGAGTGCCGCCAGGATCAACAGCGGCTCGTTGGCAAGCGAGGATTGAAAGGCGGCGGCGGTGCCCTGGAAGCTGCCATGGATGCTGGCCGGCACGCCGATCTCGTTCATGGTCTGGTCGATCGCCGCGACCGCGTCGCTCAAGGATTTGCCGGGGGTCATGTTGAACGACACCGTGCTGGCGACGAAGAGGCCCTGGTGGTTGACCGACAGCGGCGTGTTGCCCGGCGCGAATCGGGCGAAGGCGGCCATCGGCACCATCGTCTCGGGCGCGGTGCTGACCGCCGAGCCGGTCGAGGCACTGCCATGCCCGCTGACGGCGATCGAATTGGAGGCGCGGTTGCGCACGGCATTGCCGGTCGCCGGCGCGGCCGCCGTCCTGCTCGACCGCGCCGTCAGCGATTGGGTGCCCTGGGTCCCGCCGATGGCGCCGCCGGAGGTGCTGACATAGATGTCGTTCAGCACCTCGGGACTCTGCCAATATTGCGGCGCCGCCTCCATCACCACATGATATTGGTTGAGGGCATTATAGATGGTCGAGACGATGCGCTGGCCGAACAAATCGTAGAGCGCGTTGTCGATGGCGCTGGTGGTCAGGCCGAGCCGCGACGCGGTCGGGCGGTCGATGACGAGGTCGGTCTCGAGCCCCTTATCCTGCTGGTCGATATTGACATCCTGCAGCATCGGCAGCTTTTGCAGCGCCGCCAGGATTTTCGGCGACCAGGCTTGCAAGGTCGCGAGGTCGTCGGCTTGCAGCGTATATTGATACTCGGCGTTGCTTTGGCGGCCACCGACGCGAATGTCCTGCGACGAGCGGAAAAACAGCCGTCCGCCCGCGACCCGCGCGGTCGCCTTGCGCAAGCGCGCGATCACCTGGTCGGCGGTCTCGGTGCGCTCCGATAACGGCTTCAGCGAGACGAAGACGAAGCCGCCATTGGTCGAATAGCCGCCGGTGAAGCCGGCCACCGAGGCGACGGCCGGGTCCTTGCGCACGATATCGACCAGCTGGGTGAATTTCTTGCTCATCAGCTGGAACGAGATGCTCTGATCGGCCTGAATGCCGCCGATCATCCGACCCGTATCCTGTTCCGGGAAGAAGCCCTTGGGGATGATGATATAGAGGTAGATGTTGAGCAGGATGGTCGCGATCAGGACCATCGCGGTCAGGAACGAATAGCGCAGCGCGAAGGTCAGCGTGCGCGCATAGAAGTTCAGCATCGCCTGGAACATGCGCTCGGCGGCCCGGCCGAACCGTCCGGGCTGGCCCGGCCGGGCGTGCGAGGGCCGCAGAATCTTGGCGCACATCATCGGCGTGGTGACCAGCGAGACCACCAGCGAGACCATGACCGCGATCGACAGGGTCAGCGCGAATTCCTCGAACAGGCGGCCGACAATGCCGCCCATCAGCAGGATTGGGATGAACACCGCGACCAGCGACACGCTCATCGACAGGACGGTGAAGCTGACCTCGCGCGCGCCCAGAAGCGCCGCCTCGAGCCGCGACATGCCGGCTTCGATATGGCGCTCGATATTCTCGACCACGACGATGGCGTCATCGACGACGAAGCCGGTGGCGACGGTCAGCGCCATCAGCGACAGATTGTCGAGGCTGAAGCCCAGAAGATACATCATGCCGAACGTGCCGATCAGCGAGATCGGCACCGCGATCGCCGGGATCAGCGTGGCGCGCGGGCTGCGCAGGAAGAAGAACACGACGAGCGCCACCAGCGCCACCGAGATGGCGAGGGTGCGCTCCACGTCGCGCAATGACGAGCGGATGGTGATGGTGCGGTCGGACACGACACTGACATCGATGTCGCGTGGCAGCGACGCGGTAAGCTGCGGCAGCAACTGGGTCACGCGATCGACCGTGTCGATGATATTGGCGCCGGGCTGGCGATAGAGAATGGCCAGCACCGAGGGCTTGCCGTTGGCCAGGCCTTGGTTGCGGATGTTCTCGACTGAATCCGTCACATCGGCGATCTCGTCGAGCCGGATCGCCGCGCCGCCGCGATAGCCGACCACCAGCCCCTTATACTGCTCGGCCTTGGTGGCCTGGTCGTTGGTATAAAGCTGATAATGGAGATTGCCGGGTTCGATCGACCCTTTGGGGCTGTTGGCGTTGGCGGCGGCCAGCGCGGCGCGCACATCCTCGGGCCCGATGCGATATTTGAATAAGGCGTTGGGATTGAGTTCGACCCGCACCGCCGGCAGCGAGCTGCCGCTAAGCGTCACCTGGCCGATGCCGCCGACCTGCGACAGTTTTTGCTGCAGCACGTTGGAGGCGGCGTCGTAGAGCTGGCCCTGGGTCTTGGTCGCCGAGGTCAGCGCCAGGATCAGGATCGGCGCGTCCGCCGGGTTGACCTTGCGATAGGTCGGGTTGGATCGCAGGCTGGTGGGCAGATCGGCGCGGGCGGCGTTGATCGCCGCCTGCACGTCGCGCGCCGCGCCGTCGATGTTGCGGTCGAGCGAGAATTGCATGGTGATGCGGGTGACGCCGACCGAGCTCATCGAGGTCATCTCGGTGACGTCGGCGATGACCCCCAGATGCCGCTCCAGCGGGGTCGCGACGCTGGAGGCCATGTTGGCGGGGCTGGCGCCGGGCAGCTGCGCCATGATCTGGATGGTCGGAAAATCGACCTGGGGCAGCGGCGAGACCGGTAGCAGGAAAAACGCCACCGAGCCGGCCAGCGCCACCCCGGCGGTCAGCAGCGCGGTCGCGATTGGCCGCGAGATGAAGGGCGCCGAAAGATTCATTCCGCCGGACTCGCGCCCGGAACCTGGGCGGCGCCGCGACCAGTGACGCGCCGCGCGGCGTCATCGAACACCAGATAGATCACCGGCGTCGTAAACAGCGTCAGCAACTGGCTCAGCAGCAAGCCGCCGACGATGGCGACGCCCAGCGGGTGGCGCAATTCCGAGCCCGCGCCGCTGCCGATCATCAGGGGGACCGCGCCGAGCAATGCCGCCATCGTCGTCATCAGAATCGGCCGGAAGCGTAAGAGGCTCGCCTGATAGATCGCCTCGCGCGGCGGCTTGCCTTCGCGCCGTTCGGCGTCGAGCGCGAAGTCGATCATCATGATCGCGTTCTTCTTGACAATCCCGATCAGCAGGATGATGCCGATGATCGCCACGATGCCGAGATCGCTGCCGTCGATCATCAGCGCCAGCAGCGCGCCGACCCCCGCCGACGGCAGGGTCGAGAGAATCGTGAGGGGATGGATGAAGCTCTCATAGAGCACGCCCAGAATGATGTACATCGTCACGATCGCCGCCAGGATCAGCAGCAATTCGCTGCTAAGCGACGCCTCGAAGGCGAGGGCGGCGCCTTGGAGGGTGGTGAACAGGCTGCGCGGCAATTTCATGTCGCGCTCGGTCTTCTGGATCGCGTCCACCGCCGCGCCCAGCGACGAGCCGGGGGCGACGTTGAAGGAGATGGTCACCGCCGGAAACTGCCCGAGATGATCGATCTCCAGCGGCGATACGCGCTCGCTGACATGCGCGATCGAGGAGAGCGGCACCTGGCCCAGACCGTTCGAGCCGGTGCCCGCGGTCGAGGACGGCAGATAGATCGAATCGAGCGATGTCAGCGTCGCCTGCAGCTCGGGCCGCGCCTCCAGGATCACGCGATACTGATTGGTTTGGGTAAAGATGGTGGTGACGATGCGCTGGCCATAGGCGTCGTAGAGCGCATTGTCGACGGTGGCCATGGTGATGCCGAAGCGGGCGGCGGTGTCGCGATCGACCGTGATATAGGCGCTTAGCCCGTTATTCTCGGCGTTGCTGGCGACATCTTCGAGATCGGGCAGCCCCTGTAGCTGCTTGACGATTTTCGGCGCCCAGGCCGCGAGCTCCGCCGCGTCCGCGTCCTCGAGCACGAATTGATATTGCGTCTTGGAGATCGTGGAATCGATGGTCAAATCCTGGACCGGCTGCATGAATAGCCGGATGCCGGCGATTTTCTCGGTGGCGCGACTGAGCCGGCGGATGATGTCGCTGGCCCCGGTCGTGCGCTCGTCCTTCGGCTTCAGGTTGATCAGGAAGCGGCCATTGTTCAGCGTCGTGTTGATGCCGTCGACGCCGATGAACGAGGTCAGGCTTGCGACATCGGGGTCCTTCAGCACGATTTGCGCCAGCGCCTCCTGGCGCTGCGTCATGGCGGCATAGGAAATGGTCTGGTCGGCCTCGGAAATGCCTTGGATCAGGCCCGTATCCTGAACCGGGAAAAAGCCCTTCGGAATGGCGACATAGAGCAGCGCCGTCACCACCAGCGTCGCCACGAACACCATCATGGTGATGAACTGATGGTCGAGCACCCATTCGAGGCGGCGGCCATAGAAATCGATGCCGGCCTGGAACCAGTGCTGGGAATGGCGCGCGAGCCAGCCTTGCTCCTCTTCCGGCACATGGCGCAACAGCTTGGCGCACAGCATCGGCACCAGGGTCAGCGAGACCACCGCCGAAATCACGATCGTCACCGCCAGCGTGATCGCGAATTCGCGGAACAGGCGCCCCACCACATCGCCCATGAACAGCAGCGGGATCAGCACCGCGATCAGCGAAATAGTCAGCGAGATGATGGTGAAACCGATCTGCGCCGACCCCTTCAGCGCCGCTTGCAGCGGCCGCTCGCCCTCCTCGATATAGCGCGAGATGTTCTCGATCATGACGATGGCATCATCGACCACGAAGCCCGAGGCGATGGTCAGCGCCATCAGCGACAGATTGTTGAGGCTGTAGCCCAGCAAGTACATCACGCCGAAGGTGCCGATCAGCGACAGCGGCACCGACAGGCTGGGAATGATGGTGGCGCGGAAGCTGCGCAGGAACAGGAACATCACCATCACCACCAGGATGACCGCGAGGGTCAGCTCGAACTCGACATCCGAGACCGAGGCACGAATGGTGGTGGTTCGGTCGGTGACGATCTCGACATCGATGCCGGCCGGCAGTGACGCGGTCAGCGAGGGCAGCAGCGCCTTGATGCCGTCCACTACGCCGATGACGTTGGCGCTGGGCTGGCGCTGAATATTGACGATGATGGCGGGGGTCGTATCGATCCAGGCGGCGAGCTTGGTGTTCTGGGCGCCGTCGATCACGGTGGCAACGTCGCTCAGCATCACCGGCGCGCCATTCTCATAGGCGACGATGATCTTGCGGAACTCCGACGCGCTGCTGAGCTGGTCGTTGGCGTTGATGGTATAGGAGCGGGTCGGCCCGTCGAAATTGCCCTTGGGCCCATCGACGGTCGCGTTCGACACCGTGGTGCGCAAATCGTCGATATTGAGGCCATGGGCGGCCAGCGCGCGCGGATCGGCCTGAATGCGCACAGCCGGCTGCTGGCCGCCGCTGATGCTGACGAGGCCGACGCCGGGCAGTTGCGAGATTTTCTGCGCGATGCGCGTGTCGGTCAAATCCTCGACCTGGGTCAGCGGCAGTGTCTTTGAGGTGATCGCCAGTGTCAGCACCGGGGCGTCCGCCGGGTTGACCTTGGCATAGATCGGCGGCGCCGGCAGATCGGCCGGCAGCAGGTTGCCGGCGGCATTGATCGCGGCCTGAACCTCCTGCTCGGCGACATCGATGTTGAGATCGAGCGTGAATTGCAGGGTGATGACCGAGGCGCCCCCCGAACTCGACGACGACATCTGCGCCAGGCTCGGCATCTGGCCGAATTGCTCTTCGAGCGGCGCCGTGACCGAGGTCGTCATCACCTCCGGGCTGGCGCCGGGATAGAGCGTCTGGACTTGGATGGTCGGGTAATCGACCTCGGGCAGGGCCGACAGCGGCAGGAAGCCGAACGCCACGATGCCCGACAGCAGGATCGCGATCATCAGCAGCGAGGTCGCGACGGGGCGGAGGATGAAGGGCTGGGACGGACTCATGGCGCCGTCTCAAGCACCGGGGCGCGGCCGCTGGATTGCCGGGCCATCCCCGGTCATTGCGTGGTCCCGCTCTTGCTCGATTTCGGCGCGGCAGGTCCGGGATTGGTGAGCTGATCCGGCGGAGGATTGTAACCCGGCCCGTGATTGCCGCCGAGATTGGGCGATTTGCCTTTGACCGGACTGCTCTTGCCGAGATTGGAGCCGGTGATCGTGGCGGGCGCGGCGGTGTCGGCCGGGCCACCCGCCGTCGCGGCGGCTTTGGGCGCGGCGGGCCCGGTATTGGCGCCGGCGCGCCGCCCGCCGCCGCCCTTGGCGCCGGGCGCGCCGCCCTTCGCCTGCGGGACAGTGACGGTCACGCCATCACGCAGCCGATCGGCGCCATCGACCACGACCCGATCGCCGGCGGCGAGGCCGGACAGCACCGCGACTTGTTCGCCCTGAACCGGCCCGAGCTTCACATTGGTAACCGCGACCTTGTTGCCGGTCTTGATCAGGAACACGAAGGTGCCGGGCGCGCCGCGCTGAATCGCCGCGGTCGGCGCGATTACCACATCCTTCAGCGTATCGATCAGCAGCTTCGCGTTGACGAATTGCTGCGGGAACAGCGCGAAATCCGCATTGTCGAACTGCGCCTTCATCTTCACCGTACCGGTGGTCGGATCGATCTGGCTGTCGATCGCGTATAAGGTGCCCGCCGCCAGCTTGGTGGTCATCGCCCGATCATAGGCGGTGACCGGCAGTTTCGCGCCGGCGGCCTCGCGCTTCTGGATCTGCGGCAGGAAATCCTCGGCGACCGGGAACAGCACGGTAATCGGCTGTAATTGCGTCACCACCACGATACCGTTGGCGTCGCTGGTCTGGACATAGTTGCCGACATCGACCTGGCGCAGGCCGGCCTTGCCCGCGACCGGCGACACGATATGGCAATAGGCGAGATTGAGCTTGGCGTTGGCGACGCCCGCCTCGTCGAGCTTCACCGTGCCCTCATATTGCCGCGCCAGATAGAGCTGATCGTCGGCCTGTTGCTGGGCGATGGAATTTTGCCGCGCCAATTTCTGATAGCGCGCCAGATCGACCTGGGCGCCCTTCAACAGCGCCTGGTCGCGCGCCAATTGGCCTTGCGCCTGCTGCAGCGCGATCTGGTAGGGGCGCGGATCGATTTCGGCGAGGAAATCGCCCTTCTTGACGATCTGCCCCTCGGTAAACGCGATCTGGACCAGCTGGCCGTTGATCTGGGTGCGCACCGTGACGGTGGCGAGCGGCGTCACCGTGCCGAGCGCGTTGAGCGTGATGTCGATATCGCCCGTGGCGACAGTCGCGGCGCCCACGGGCTGCGCCCCCGCGGCCTGGAACCGCCCGCGTCCGCCACCGGCCCCGCGCGGGCTGACGGCGGTCGTGCCGGTGGCCTGGGGCTTGGGATTGAGGCGCGGTTGCAGCCACCAGCGCCAGCCGATGGCCAACAGGATAATGATCGCCAGCAGCACCAGCACCCATCGCAGCCAGCGCCGGCGCGGCGGGGGCAGCTGGCGCAAAGGTGGGCTCGAATCGTCCATGCGCTCCTGATAGATCCTCGGCCGGATCGCGCCCGGCGCGGCACATTTGCCGTTGAATCGCGCCCGTCGTAAAGGCAAGAAAGCGTGGGCCGGGGCGATGCGATCATCCGGTTCTAGGCGCCGGGCCGGACCGCTATCCCCGTCGATCCGCAAGCTTTCTCAATAGCATGGATGAGCATGTTTCCCCCTGAACGCATCGTCTGCCTGACCGAGGAAACGGTCGAAACGCTGTACCTTCTGGGGCGGCAGGATCGCATCGTCGGCATCTCCGGCTATACCGTCCGGCCGCCCGAGGCGCGACGCGACAAGCCACGCGTGAGCGCCTTCACATCGGCGGATCTCGGCAAGATCGCGGCATTGCGCCCCGACATCATCCTGGCATTTTCCGATATGCAGGCCGATATCGTGGCGACCCTAATTCGGCACGGTTTCGCCGTACACACCTTCAACCAGCGCGATATTGCCGGCATTTTCGACATGATTCGCACGCTCGGCGCGCTGGTTGATGCACGCGATGTCGCCGAAACGCTGGTTAACACATATCGTCGCGGCATCGCCGACGCCCGCGACCGGGCCGCGCGCCTGACGATCAAGCCGCGCGTCTTTTTCGAGGAATGGGACGAGCCGTCGATCTCGGCGATCCGCTGGGTCTCGGAGCTGATGGAGATCGCCGGCGGCATCGATGTCTTCGCCGATCGCTCGCACGCCGCCGACGCCAAGGGCCGCATCGTCACGGGCGAGGCGGTGATCGCCGCCGCGCCCGATATCGTCATCGGCTCGTGGTGCGGCAAGAAGTTCCGGCCCGAGCGGCTGGCGGCGCGTCCGGGCTTCGCCGCGATCCCGGCGGTGCGCGAGCGCCACTTGTTCGAGATAAAATCGTCGATCATCCTACAACCCGGCCCCGCCGCGCTGACCGATGGGCTGGCGGCGATCGAGCAAATCGTGCGGGACTGGTCCGTGGCGCGCTAACGCATTTTGGCGAGGAACGCGCGCAGCGATTTTTCCGGGTCGCTCGGGAAGCGTTCCGTCAGAATTTCCAGCCGGTCCATCCGGTCGATGCGAAAGCTGCGGAAATCCTGACGCAGCTCGCACCACGCCACCACCGTCCACACGCCGCCCCAGAAATAGAGGCCGAGCGGGCGGATGCGGCGCTGGCTGTCGCCGCCATCCTCGCGCCGATAGTCGGTCGCGGCGATATGCTGGTCGCGGATCGCGCCGCTCAATTCGTCGAGCCGCCGGCGCAATTCATCGGGCACGCGAAAGCCAGGCGCGTAGAGCGGGGTGCGCTCGATCCGGTCGCGCAGGTCGGGCGGCACCACCGCCTCGATCTTCTTCAGCGCCTCGCGTGCCGCTTCGGCGAGTTGCGCGCCGCCCCACGCCTCGACCATCCGGGTGCCCAGGACAATCGCCTCGATCTCGCCGCGCGTGAACATCAGCGGCGGGATGTCGAAGCCCCGGCGCAGCACATAGCCGATGCCGGCCTCGCCCTCGATGGGCACGCCCGACGCCTGGAGCGCCACGATGTCGCGATAGATCGTGCGCTCCGAGACCTCGAGCTTGTCCGCGAGTTTGCGCGCGGTGACGAGCCGGCCGCCCCGCAACAACTGGACGATCTGGAACAGGCGGTCGGCGCGTCGCATGCCCGATCATCGCGCCGGACGGCGCCGGGCGCCATGGCGGCGCATCGGCTTGGTTCGGTGCGCCGGCATGCTCATCCCATCTTGGTGCAAAGTTCCACCAGGACGCCATCCTTATCGCGAACCACGGCGACGGTCTGACCCCACGGCTTGCGTTCGAGCGGCGTGACGATCGTGGCGCCGGCGGCAACCGCGCGGGCGACCGCCGCCGCGACATCATCCGTGATGAACGCGATCTCGATCGCCGGCGGGGTTGCCGCGGCGCGAAGCTGGGTGAAGGGGACGCAGCTCTTGGCCATGAAGGCTTCGGCGGTGAAGCCGAGCGCGGTGGCGCCGGTATCCATTTCGATGTACTGGCCGCTTTCGGCGGTGAAGCGCCGCGTCACGCCGAAAGCCTGTTCATAGAATGCGGCGGTGGCGGCGACATCGGCGACATAGAAAATCACATAGCCCAGATTCATGACCCTACCTCGTCAGAGAGAATGCGATGAAAATGGCGTCCGGGCGAAGCATCGTCCGGCGCCACGATGGACCAAGCTTAGACGGCATGCAGGCCGACCCGGTTGCCTTCGGTGTCGAGAATGTGGGCATAGGCGCCCATGCCCGGCAGCTCGGTCTTAGGAAAGGCGATCTCGCCGCCGGCGCCCATGACCCGCGCCAGCACGGCGTCGAGCTGGCCGTCGCAATCGAGATAGACCACCGTGCCCCGGCTCTGCCCCGGCTCATACGGGCCGCCATTGACGACCGCGCCGCCGACGCCGGGCTGTTCATAGAGGAATACCGCCATTTGCACCGGACCCATCGCCTCGCGCTTCATGGTCTTGGCCAGAATTTTTTCATAGAAACCGACCGCGCGGTCGAAATCGGTGGAAGGGATTTCAAACCACGCCACGACATTGGTTCCGCTCATTTGCTCGCTCCTTAATCGCCGGGTCGATGGCGATGGAAGGAGGCTAGCAAACCCCTCCTGACACCGTGCTGTCAGGAGGCTGATCTAAGCCGGGCGAAGGCGCGCGGCGGATCAGGCGTAGACGCGCCGCAACACCGCCATCAGCAACGAGGGCGGCGTGAAGCGGGTGGAAACCGCCATCGCCCGGTTCATCGCGCCGGTGACCACCACCGGTCGGCCGGCGCGAAAGCCGCGATAGGCGAGGACGGCGACCGCCTCGGCCGTCATGCCGCCCGGCAGTTTCATCACATTGGTACCGTTGAGCCGGGCACGGGACTGAAAGCCGGTGATGGTGACGCCGGGACAGATCGCGGTGACGATCACGCCGGCACCGCGCACTTCCGCCGCCAGCGCCCGCGACAGGGCAAGCACATACGCCTTCGAGGCGTGATAGACCGCCATGGTCGGCCCCGGCATGAAGGCCGCCGTCGAGGCGAGATTCATGATGCCGCCGGCGCGCCGCGCGATCATGCCCGGCAGGAAGCGCCGGCACAGCACCGTCAGCGCGCGGATGTTGAGATCGATCATGCCGATTTCATCCGCCTCCGGCGCGTCGGCGAACGCGCCCTTGAACCCGTAGCCGGCATTGTTGACCAGGGTCTCGACATAAAGGCCAAGCGCCGCCAGCCACTGTTCGAGATCGTCGGCCGCCTCCGGCTTGGCGAGATCGAGCGCGATGGCTTCGACCCGTGTGGCGCCGCGCGCCTTCGCCGCCATCGCGACCCGCGCCAGCGTCTCGCCGGAGCGCGCGACCAGCACCAGCGCGGGCCGTTCGCGCGCGAATTCGTAAACCAATGCTTCACCAATGCCGCCCGAGGCGCCGGTGATCACGATCGCGGGAGCAAGAGTGTCGGCCATGAATTTCGATCCCTCTGGGCGTCAAGATTGCTAGACTGTGGACGATCGCAACAAGGAGGAAGTCGCAAATGATCGATCACATCACGTTCGCCGTCGGCGATTATGCGCGCTCCAAGGCATTCTATGAACAGGCCCTCGCGCCGCTGGGCTTCACGCTGATGATGGAATTCGGTCCCTCGGCCGGCTTCGGCGATACCCACCCCTTCCTGTGGATCACCGAGGGCGATACCACCAAGGGCCAGCTCCACATCGCCTTCCGCGCCAAGGACCAGGCGACGGTCGATGCCTTCTATCGCGCGGCGATCGCCGCCGGCGCGATCGATAACGGCCCGCCCGGCATCCGCGTGCAATATCATCCGGCGTATTACGGCGCTTTCGTGCGCGACCCCGACGGCCACAATGTCGAGGCCGTGCATCACGGGTAAGCCGCCGCGCGTTATTCCTTGGTGACGCGCCAGATCGTGCTGTTGCCATCCTCGCCGACGATCAGCGCGCCGGTGCGATCGACCGCGACCCCGACCGGGCGGCCCCAGACCGCGCGATCGGCGAGCACGAAGCCGGTGAGAAAATCCTCATAGGCGCCGGTCGGCTTGCCGTCCTTGAGGATCACGCGCACGATCTTATAGCCGGCGCGCGCCGCGCGGTTCCATGAGCCGTGCAGCGCCACGAACAGGCTGCCGCGAAATTCCGGGAACATCGCACCCTCATAGAAGGTGCCCTGCAGCGGCGCCGAATGCGGCTGGATCAGCACGTCGGGCACGGTGATCTTGCCGGCGAGATCGGGCCGGGCGTGGTCGAGGCGCGGGTCGGGATGATCGCCGATATAGAACCACGGCCAGCCGTAGAACGCGCCCTGGCGAACCGAGGTGACATAGTCCGGCGGCAGATTGTCGCCGAGCCCGTCGCGCTCGTTGGTGGCGCACCAGATCGCGCCATCGGCGGGATTGACTGGCATGGTCACGCAATTGCGAATGCCGGTGGCGTAGATGCGTAGGTTCTTGCCATCGGGGTCGAACGCCAGTACGTCGGCGCGGTTTTCCTCATCGTCCCAGGCCGCGCCCAGCGCGTGCGATTTCTCGAAGGCGCGGATTTCGTCCGACGATTTCTTGGGCAGATCGGCGCCGGCATTGGAACCCGATCCGACCGAAACGAACATGGTCTTGCCGTCGGGCGAGAACACCACGTCGCGCGTATTATGGCCGCCGCCGGACCACAAATCATGGACCAGCGTTTCCGGCGCCCCGCGCGCCTTCAAATCGCCGTTGCGATAGGGAAAGCGCACCACCCCGTCGGTGTTGGCGACATAGACGAAGCGCGGCTCGGGGCCAGGCGGATAGAAGGCGATGCCGAACGGCTCGTTGAGGCCGGTGGTGAAGGTCGTGGTCTCGCTGGGCTTTGCGCCGTCGCCGTCGGCACGCAGCACCGCGATGCGGCCCTCGCGACTCTCGGCGACGAACATATCGCCATTGGGCGCGACGCGGATGAGGCGCGGCCCCTCAAGCTTGTCGGTGAACAGCCGGACCGCGAAACCCGGCGGTGCTTTCGGCACCGCGTCCGCCGGCCGCCGCACCATGGCGGGCGAGTGCACGGCGGATTTGGTGGCGTAGGGTGTCGGCAGGTCGCTCGCGGAGAGATGATGCAGCTTGCCGGGCGCGTCGCCCTGCCAATCGCCATCAGCGGCGCCAGCAGAGGGGACCAGAAGCATCATGGCGGCGAACGCGCCAACAAGACGAGCGGCAAGCGGCATGGTCGGTCTCCAGGGGGCGGGGTGCGTACCGTCCCTAGATGGGGGGCGCCGGCCCTCCTACCAAGCCGCTTCCGTCAGATCAGGCGAGGCCTTCGACAAAGCGCATGTCGCGCTCCACCGCATTGCCCAGCACTTTCAGCGCGGCTTGATAGCCGGGGCTGTCATGCGTGGCGACGGCCTTTTCCATGCTGTCGAATTCGATGATGACGACGCGCTGCTTGATGCCCTTCTCATAGGCGTGGGCGGCCAGGCCGCGCGCCAGCATGCGGCCGCCGCCGGCGACGATCGCCGGGGCCGCCAGCTTGCCGTATTCCCCAAGGGCGTGCTCGTCATTGATCTTGTGATAGACGGAAATCCAATAGGTCTTGGCCATGTTCTTCCTCCTCGTGACTTGACGGCACAGTAGCGAACTATCGGCGCCCGAGGCAAATGCATCCCGCTTCCGTTTGCCGCGCCGAGGCACTACCGTAGCGGCCAATAATCACCGGAGGCACCATGGAAGCGTTGACGGGCCGGGTCGCGATCGTCACCGGCGGCAATTCGGGGATCGGCCGCGCCATCGCCCTGGCCTATGCGGCCGAGGGCGCCAAGCTGGTGCTGGCGGCACGCCGCGCCGATCAGCTCAAGGAGGTCGCCGAGCAGATCGTCGCGGCGGGCGGCGCGGCGCTGGCGGTGCCGACCGACATCACCCAGGAGCCGGATGTGCTGGCGCTGTTCGAGAAGACCATGGCGGCGCATGGCCGGGTCGATGTGCTGATCAACAATGCCGGCACCGCGACCCGCGAATCCGCCGACGAGTTGTCGCTGGCGCAATGGCGGAAGGTGATCGACGTCAACCTGACGGGCGCATTTCTCTGTTCGCGCGAGGCGTTCAAGATCATGAAGCGCCAGAAGCAAGGCCGCGTCATCAATATCGGCAGCGTCTCGGCCAAGGTACCGCGCCCCAACACCATCGCCTATGCGGCGTCGAAATTCGGCCTCGAAGGCATGACCCGCGCGCTGGCGCTGGAAGGGCGCGAGCATGGCGTGCTGGTGTCGATCCTCCATCCCGGCAACACGGTCAGCAGCCTCGGCCCGGCGACGCAGATCGGCGCCAATCCCGAAGGCCGCATGGAGGCGGAGGATTTGGCGCAAGTCGCGGTGCTGATGGCCAAGCTGCCGCGCGAGGTCAACATGCTGGAGGCGCTGGTGCTGCCACGCACCATGCCGTTCCTGGGACGCGGGTGATGACTCGACGGCAAATTCAAATTAATTCGCCTTGGCCCGCGAAGGCGAGCCATCCACGAATTTTTTCTTTTGCCCCTCGCGCAAACATATTCGTGGATGCCCCGGCCAAGCCGGGGCAAGACGAAAAATAGATGCGCTGGAATCGAGCTCATGCCGAGTAACCGCTACGCCATGCTGGATTTTGACCTCGGGACCGAGATCGACCAGTTGCGCGACACGGTGCGCGCCTTCGCCGATGACGAGATCGCGCCGCTGGCGGCGGAGATCGACCGCACGGACACCTTCCCGCGCCAGCTCTGGCCGAAGATGGGCGCGCTCGGCCTGCACGGCATCACCGTCGCCGAGGAATATGGCGGCGCCGGCATGGGCTATCTCGCGCATGTCGTGGCGATGGAGGAGGTCAGCCGCGGCTCGGCCTCGATCGGCCTCTCTTACGGCGCGCATTCCAATCTCTGCATCAACCAGATCGGTCGCAACGGCAGCGACGCGCAGAAGAAGAAATATCTGCCGAAGCTGATTTCCGGCGCGCATGTCGGCGCGCTGGCCATGAGCGAGCCGGGCTCTGGCTCCGATGTCGTGGGCATGGCGCTGCGCGCGGACCGGCGCGGCGACCGCTATGTGCTCAACGGCACCAAGATGTGGATCACCAACGGCACCGAGGCCGAGACGCTGGTGGTCTATGCCAAGACCGACCCGAAGGCCGGGGCGCGCGGCATCACCGCGTTCATCGTCGAGAAGGGCATGACGGGCTTCGCGCCGGCACAGAAGCTCGACAAGCTCGGCATGCGCGGCTCGCCGACGGCGGAGCTGGTGTTCACCGATTGCGAGGTGCCCAAGGAAAACGTGCTGGGCCGCGTCAATGGCGGGATCGGCGTGCTGATGAGCGGTCTCGATTACGAGCGCGCGGTGCTGGCGGCGGGGCCGCTCGGCATTATGCAGGCGTGCCTCGAAGCGGTGCTGCCCTATGTCCATGAGCGCAAGCAGTTCGGCCAAGCGATCGGCGAATTTCAGCTCATGCAGGGCAAGCTCGCCGACATGTACACCACGATGAATGCCGCCAAGGCCTATGTCTACGCGGTGGCGCGCGCCTGCGATCGCGGCCAGACCACGCGCAAGGATTCCGCCGGGGCCATTCTCTACGCCGCCGAGCGCGCGACCTGGATGGCGCTCCAGGCGATTCAGGCGCTGGGCGGCAATGGCTATATCAACGATTACCCGACCGGGCGCCTGCTGCGCGACGCCAAGCTCTATGAGATCGGCGCCGGCACGTCGGAGATTCGCCGGATGCTGATCGGCCGGGAGCTGTTCGAGGAAACGGCGTAGGGCTGCACTTATATCGTGCGTGCTTCGAGACGGCGCCTTCGGCGCCTCCTCTGCATGAGGACCAATGTCGATGGCACCGGCGTTTCCTCATCCTGAGCACGCAGCCCGCACGATACCTATTGCAGCGATCTGCCCGAACAGTGCGCCATGCCGCGCATTTCGATTCTGGCGCGCGGCTTTCGGAATTTATGGCAGGGTATGGATATTTTTACCGCCCTCGCCCGTTATGCGCGAGGGGGCATTTTTTCCAGGAGGCGAACCGATGAAGCTATCATTGAAAATTGCCGGCGCCGCGCTGTTGGGGTTGAGCGCAATGGCGATGACCACCAATTCCGCCTCGGCGGCCATCGCCTGCAACGCCGAAGGCTATTGCTGGCATGTGCGCCATCATACCTATGTCTATCGGCCGGAATACGGCGTCGTGGTCCATCCCGACAACTGGCGGTGGAGCCGCACGGAGCATTACCGGTGGCGCGAGCATCGCGGTCGCGGCTACTGGCGCAACGGCGCCTGGGTCAGGTTCTAATCGACCGATCGTCGATTCGGCGAGGGCGGCCCGAGAGGGTCGCCCTTTTTTTGCCCGCGAATAAAATCTAGACTGGCGCATGTGACCTGGGGAGGAAACATGCAGTGGCACATCGCGCAGCTTAATGTCGGGCGGCTGATCGCGCCGACCGATTCGCCGGCGGTCACCGACTTCATGGCCGCGCTCGATCGCGTCAATGCGCTGGCCGATCATTCGCCCGGCTTCGTCTGGCGTTTGCAGAGCGACAGCGGAAATGCCACCGATATCCAAGTCAGCGCCGATCCGCAATTCCTGGTGAACATGTCGGTATGGCAATCGGTCGAGGCGCTGTTCGACTTCGTTTACCGCTCGTCTCATACCAAGGTGATGATGCGGCGGCGCGACTGGTTCGAACAGCCGGCTCAGCCGTTCCTGTGCCTATGGTGGGTGCCGGCGGACCACATTCCGACGGTGGCGGAGGCGATGGCGCGGCTCGATCATCTGCGCGCCCATGGCCCGACGGCGCATGCCTTCGGCTTTCGCGAGAAATATCCGGCGCCCGATATCGGCGGCACGCCGGGGGATATGAAGCCCGAACCCTATTGCGTCGGGTGGGAATAGGGAGACTGCCATGCCAGGTTTGACCCAGAGCTATGTCCACGGCGCCTCGATGGTGCCGCTGATCGGCGAGACGATCGGCGTTCATTTCGACAAGGCGGTGGCGCGCTGGCCGGATCGCGACGCGCTGATCGTGCGGCACCAGAATATCCACTGGTCCTATGCCGAGCTGAGCCGCCGGGTCGATGCGCTGGCCGGCGGCCTGTTGGCGTTGGGGCTGGAGCCGGGCGACCGCGTCGGCATCTGGTCGCCCAACAATGCCGAATGGACCGTGACGCAATTCGCCACCGCGAAGGCCGGACTGATCCTGGTCAACATCAACCCGGCCTATCGCCTGTCGGAGTTGGACTACGCGCTCAACAAGGTCGGGTGCAAGGCACTGATCACGGCGGATTCGTATCGGTCGAGTGACTATGTCGGCATGCTGCGCGAGCTGGCGCCCGAGATCGAGCGCGGTGCGCCCGGATGTCTGGAATCGAAGCGCCTGCCGGAACTCCGCGCGCTGATCCGCATCGGGGCGGGCGAGAAGCGCGGTTTTTTCCGCTTCGACGATGTGATGGCGTCGGGCCGTGACCGCCACACCGCGCGGCTTGGCGAACTGGCGAAGACCCTGCAATTCGACGATGCCATCAACATTCAATTCACCAGCGGCACCACCGGCATGCCCAAGGGCGCGACGCTGACGCATCACAACATCCTCAACAATGGCTATTTCGTCGCGCGCGCGATGAACTTTACCGAGGCGGACCGGCTGTGCATTCCGGTGCCGCTGTATCATTGCTTCGGCATGGTGATGGGCAATCTCGGCTGTATCACCCATGGCGCGGCGATGGTCTATCCGGGCGAGGGTTTCGACCCATTGAGCGTGCTGGAAGCCGTCGAAGCCGAGAAATGCACGGCGCTCTATGGCGTGCCGACCATGTTCATCGCCGAGCAGAACCATCCCGATTTCAAGCGCTTCGATCTCTCCTCGCTGCGCACCGGCTGCATGGCCGGCGCGCCATGCCCCATCGAGGTGATGCGCCGCTGTATCGACGATATGCACATGTCGGACGTGACCATCGCCTATGGCATGACCGAGACCAGCCCGGTCAGCTTCCAGACTACCGCCGACGACACGGTGACACGGAAAGTGAGCACCATCGGCCGCATCCACCCGCATGTCGAAGTGAAGATCGTCGATACCGAGGGCCGCATCGTGCCGCCCAACATTCCCGGTGAATTGTACACGCGCGGCTACAGTGTGATGCTGGGCTATTGGGACGACGCGGAAAAGACCGCCGACGCGCTCGATAAATCCGGCTGGATGCATACCGGCGATCTCGCCACCATGGACGAGACTGGCTATGCCAACATCGTCGGACGCCTCAAGGACATGGTGATCAGAGGCGGCGAAAATGTCTATCCGCGCGAGATCGAGGAATTCCTGTTCCGCCATCCCAAGATCGAAAGCGTGCAGGTGATCGGTCTGCCCGACCAGAAATATGGCGAGGAACTTTGCGCTTGGGTGAAGCTCAAGCCCGGCGAAAGCGAAACGCCGGAGGCGATCCAGGCCTTCTGCAAGAACCAGATCGCGCATTACAAGATCCCGCGCTACATCCGCTTCGTCGATGCCTTCCCGATGACGGTCACCGGCAAGGTGCAGAAATTCATGATGCGCGAACAGATGATCGAGGAGTTGGGCCTCGAGGTACAGAAGACGGCGTGATGATGACACCGCCGCTACGTCAATCCCCCTCTCCGCCCCTTGGGGGGAGAGGGAGGGGCCCATCGCGAAGCGATGGGAGGGTGAGGTGGGCTGGCTCGGAGCGGGCCCCTCACCCCGACCCTCTCCCCCGTTCGGGGGAGAGGGAGAAATTGGGTTGCCGGTAGTGTCCATCCTCAAGACCGCGCTCGATCCGCGCGCGGAGAATTTCCGCGCCAATGAGGCGTATATGCGCCTTCTGGTCGATGATCTGCGCGCGCGCCTCAGTGAGATCGCCAAGGGCGGCGGCGACGCTTCGCGAGAACGCCATTTGTCGCGCGGAAAATTATTGCCGCGCGACCGGGTGAACAATCTGCTCGATCCCGGCGCGCCGTTTCTCGAATTCTCGGCGTTCGCCGGTTACAAAATGTATGCCGACGATGTGCCGGCCGGCGGCATCATCACCGGCATCGGCGTGGTGATGGGGCGCGAATGTGTCATCATCGCCAACGATGCGACGGTGAAGGGCGGCACCTATTATCCGATCACGGTGAAAAAGCATCTGCGCGCGCAGGAGATCGCGCGCGAGAACCGGCTGCCGTGTCTTTATCTGGTGGATTCGGGCGGCGCCAACCTGCCCAACCAGGACGAGGTGTTTCCCGACCGCGACGATTTCGGCCGCATCTTCTTCAACCAGGCGACCCTCTCCGCCGCCGGCATTCCACAGATCGCGCTGGTGATGGGGTCGTGCACCGCGGGCGGCGCCTATGTCCCCGCCATGTCCGACGAGACCATCATCGTCAAGGATCAGGGCACCATTTTTCTCGGCGGGCCGCCTTTGGTGAAGGCCGCGACCGGCGAGGTGGTGACGGCGGAGGAACTGGGCGGCGCCGAACTGCATACCCGCATCTCCGGCGTCGCCGATCATCTGGCACTGGACGATGCGCATGCGCTGGGCATTGCGCGCCGCATCGTCGGCAATTTGAATATCATGAAGCGGCCGATGCTCGACCTTGCCGAGCCGCGCGCGCCGCTTTATCCCGCCGACGATCTCTACGGCATCGTGCCGAGCGACACGCGCAAGCCTTACGATGTGCGCGAAATCATCGCGCGTCTCGTCGATGCCAGCGAATTCGACGAGTTCAAGCGCCTTTATGGCGAGACGCTGATCACCGGCTTCGCGCGCCTCTGGGGCTATCCGGTCGGCATCCTTGCCAATAACGGCATCTTGTTTTCGGAAAGCGCGCTGAAGGGCGCGCATTTCATCGAGCTGTGCGCGCAGCGTGGCATTCCCTTGATCTTTCTCCAGAACATCGCGGGCTTCATGGTCGGCCGCAAATACGAGGCGGGCGGCATCGCCAAGGACGGCGCCAAGATGGTGACAGCGGTCGCCTGCGCGCGCGTACCGAAATTCACCGTGATCATCGGCGGCTCGTTCGGCGCCGGAAATTACGGCATGTGCGGGCGCGCCTACGATCCGCGCTTCCTCTGGATGTGGCCGAATGCGCGCATCTCGGTGATGGGCGGGGAGCAGGCGGCGTCGGTGCTGGCGACCGTGCGCCGCGACAATCTCCGGACCCGCGGCAAGGAATGGAACGCCGAGGATGAAGAGGCGTTCAAGCGCCCCATTCGCGCGCAATACGAGGCGCAGGGCCATCCCTATTATGCCAGTGCGCGGCTGTGGGACGATGGCGTGATCGACCCCGCGGATACCAGGCGCGTGCTGGCGCTCGGCCTGTCGGCCAGCCTCAATGCGCCGATCGAGAAAACCCACTTTGGCGTCTTCCGGATGTGACAATGAGCAAACTCACCATCGCAATTGATGCGCGCGGCGTCGCGACGCTGACGCTCAACCGGCCCGAGGTTCATAACGCGTTCGACGACGGGCTGATCGCCGAATTGACCGAAGCGCTGGCGCGGCTCGCGCCGGACCCCGCGGTGCGCGTGCTGGTGCTGACCGGCGCGGGCGCGAATTTTTCCGCCGGCGCCGATTTGAACTGGATGCGCCGCATGGGCGGTTTCAGCGCGGCCGAGAATTTGGCGGACGCGATGGGCCTCGCCACGATGCTGCGGCGGCTGAACGAATTTCCGAAGCCCACCGTCGCGCGCGTCAATGGCGCGGCGTTCGCCGGCGGCGTCGGGTTGATCGCGTGCTGCGACATCGCCATCGCCGCGACCGAGGCGGTATTCGCCGTCAGCGAAGTGCGTTTCGGTCTGGTGCCGGGCACCATCGGCCCCTATCTCGTCGCGGCCATCGGATCGCGCGCGTCGCGCCGCTTGTTCCAGACCGCCGAGCGCATCGCGGCGGACGAGGCGCGGCGCATCGGCCTGATCCACGAGATCGTGCCGCGCGCCGAGCTCGATACGCTGGTGGAGAAATTCGTCGCGATGCTGCTCGAGGGCGGCGCGCGGGCGCAGGCGGTGTCGAAGCGGCTCGCCATCGATCTCGCCAATCGCGATGTCGATGATGAGGTCTTGCGCGATACCTCCAAGGCCAGCGCCGATGCGCGCGCCGGCGCCGAGGGGCGCGAAGGGACGACGGCCTTCCTGGAGAAGCGCAAGCCCGCGTGGCGGCCATAGCGCTGCCGGAACAATTGCGTTCTTCGACTACTCGCCCCGATTTCATCGGGGCTGCGTGCTCAGGATGAGGTGAAATTTTGATGGCACGAAGAAAAATCCTCATCCCGAGCGCGGAGCGCCGCGTCAGCGGCGCGAGCAGTCGAGGGACGCACGAACGAATTTCCAACATGATCGCATGTTCCAAAAACTGCTGATCGCCAATCGCGGCGAGATCGCGTGTCGGGTGATCCGCACAGCGCGCCGAATGGGCATCGCCACGGTCGCGGTCTATTCCGATGCCGATGCCGACGCGTTGCATGTGCGCGACGCCGACGAGGCGGTTCGCATCGGCCCGGCGGCACCGCGCGACTCCTATCTCAATGGCGCGGCGATCATCGACGCGGCACGCCAGATGGGCGCGCGGGCGGTCCATCCCGGCTATGGCTTCCTGGCCGAGAATGCCGATTTCGCGGCGGCGGTCGCGACAGCCGGGCTGGTCTTTGTCGGTCCCTCGGCGGACGCGATCCGGGCCATGGGCTCGAAGGCGGCGGCCAAGCAATTGATGGAACTCGCCGGGGTGCCGGTGGTGCCCGGCTATCATGGCGACGATCAGCATCCCGAGCGCCTCGCCGATGCGGCACGACAGATCGGCTATCCGGTGCTGATCAAGGCCTGGGCCGGCGGCGGCGGCAAGGGCATGCGGGTGGTCGAGCGGCCGGGCGAACTCGCGGCCGCGCTGGCGGGCGCCCAACGCGAAGCGCTGTCGGCGTTCGGCGACGACCGGGTGCTGATCGAAAAATATCTGGAGCGGCCGCGCCATATCGAGGTGCAGGTGTTCGGCGACCGCTTCAATAATGTCGTCCACCTGCACGAGCGCGATTGTTCGGTGCAGCGTCGCCATCAAAAGGTGATCGAGGAGGCGCCCGCGTTCGCCCTCGACCCCAGCATGCGGCGCGCGCTGCACGAGGCCGCCGTGACCGCCGCGCGCGCGGTGCGCTATGTCAATGCCGGCACCATCGAGTTCATCGTCGAGGGCACCGATTTCTATTTCATGGAAATGAACACGCGCCTCCAGGTCGAGCATCCGGTGACGGAGATGATCACCGGCCTCGATCTGGTCGAGTGGCAATTGCGCGTGGCGGCGGGCGAGGCGCTGCCGCTGGAACAGGACCAAATCACCGCGCGGGGCCATGCCGTCGAGGCGCGCGTCTACGCCGAGGATCCCGAGCGCGACTTCCTGCCCGCCACCGGAACACTGGTGCGATTGCGCGCGCCGCCACCCGCGCCCGATCTGCGCATCGAAACGGGGGTGCGCGAAGGCGATCGGGTGACGCCGTTCTATGACCCGATGATCGCCAAGCTGGTGGCCTGGGGCGCGGATCGCGCGGCCGCGATCCATCGCCTCGCCGACGGATTGTCGCAATACCGGATCGCCGGCGTGACCACCAATCGCGATTTCCTGTTGCGGCTGACGCGTCAGCCCGATTTCATCGACGGCGCCGTCGATACCGGCTTCATCCCGCGCCATCGCATCGCGCTGGCCGCGCCCGCCGCGCCGGAAGCTGCCTATCTCGCGGCGAGCCGCGCCCTGATCGCCGACGAGAAGCCGGCGGCCAGCGGCGACCCGCACTCGCCCTGGGCGATGCGCGACGGCTGGCGGCTGGACGGTCCGGTCGCGCGGGAAATCGGCTGGCGAGAGGGCGACGGCGAGCGGGTTGTCTCGATCCGCGACGGCGACATCGCCATGCCGCGAGTGGCGGACGAAATTGACGTCGTGAGAATCGGCAGCCGCTTCACCGTCATCGACGGCAACGGCTCGTGGCAGCTCGACTATGTCGATCCCTGGGCCGACCGCGCGGATGTCGCGGCGGCGGGCGGGCGGCTTACCGCGCCGATGCCGGGCAAGATCGTGCAGGTGCTGGCGCGCTCGGGGGAGACGGTGAAACGCGGCCAGCCGATCCTTATCTTGGAAGCGATGAAGATGGAGCACACCATCGCCGCCCCGGCCGACGGCATTGTCGATGCCATCAATTATGCGGTGGGCGAACTGGTCGATGAAGGCGCCGTGCTGATCGGCTTCACCCCGGCGGCGGGTTGAATGGCGGCGTTGCCCCGGTATGTGCGCCTGGTTGAGGTCGGGCCGCGCGACGGGCTGCGGAACGAGGCGCGGATAATTCCCGCCGCGACCAAGATCGCGCGCCCGAAGCCGCCGCCGACGTCGCCGCGAACTATATGCTCGACGAGCAGTCGAACCACGGACCGCTCCTCGGGATGAGGGTTTTTCTTACTGCCGTTTTCCCAAGCTCCTCATGCCGAGGAGCGCGCGCCGCGCGCGTCTCGAAGCACGCATGGGAGCTTTGCCGGGCGGCGCTTAAGGAAAAATGACGCCGTTCTCGTTGCTGACGACGAATTTACCCTGACGCATCAGGAAATCATCGACTACCGCGAAGCAGGCTTCGGGCCGGTCGGTGTCGACCGCATGGGCGGCGTCATAGACCATCACGACATGGCAATCGGGCAGCTTCTCGCGATAGTGCCGGCCCATCGCCGGCGGAATCAGCCGGTCGGCGGTGCCCATCAGCACCAGCACCGGCACCTTGGTATCAGCCATCCGCGCCTCCATCTCGGTGTCGCGTCCGGGGCCGATGATGCGCATGGCGAAGCCCATGTTTTTCTTCATCGCCTCGGGATTCGGCGGCGGCCCGGCGGGGATGCGCTCGGGATGGGCGTACATGATGGCGCGCATTTCCGCTGGCGAACTCGGCGGCACCGCATTCTCGGGACGAATGGCCGCCGGCGCGATCAGCACCGCCGCCGTGATTTTCTCCGGATGCAGGATCGTGGTCCACAGCGCCAGCTTGCCGCCGAAGGAAATGCCCATCACCGCGAACTTGTCGATGCCGAGCGCGGCGACGGCCGCGCCCATGGTCGTGGCCAGCTCCGCCATCGATTGGGTGCGGGTGTTGACCGGTGAGTCGCCGAAGCCCGGCACTTCGAACGCGATGATGCGGCGCTTCGCGGCGAGCATGTCGTGCATCTTGGAAAGATGAACGCCGCCTCCGCCATGGAAAAACACCAAAGGCTCGCCCTGGCCGGCTTCGAGATAGCGGATGCGAAATCCGTCCGCCTCGACGTAATGCTCCTGAAAACTCATGTCACTTATTCCATTTCGTGGAGGCGCGGCAGCACCTTGGCGCCGAACAGTTCGATGGCGTGGCGTGCCTTGTCATCGGTCGGATGCATGAAGATCAGGTCGAGAATGCCGGCGCCGATCTCGTCGCGGATGCGGCCGATCTGCGTCATCACCGTCGCGGGCGAACCGAGCAGAATCTGCCCGTTCTCGACCGCGTCCTTGATCGCGCCCGGTCGGCCGACGCGGCCGCGCTGCGCCTCGAAATCGCGGCCGTAATAGGAGGTGCCGGCCACCGCCTGCTCGAGCGCGGGATTGGAGATCGAAAACCGCCGCTGCGCCGGCAAGTTCGCCATGTCCGCCTGCGCCTGATCGTCGGTATCGGCGACATGGATGCCGCAGCGATAGATGATGTCGTTCGGCGTCGGCGTCCATCCCGCGATATTGGCTTGTTCGCGGTAATATGCGGCGGCCTTGGTCGCCAGCGGAATCGTCGTCACCGCGAAGCCGAGGCCGACCTGGTTCTTGGCCGCGAACTCGCCCGATTCCGGACTGGAGCCCGACATATAGATCGGCGGATGCGGTTTCTGTACCGGGCGCGGCCACACCGAGATGGCGCGGAATTCATAGTGCCGCCCCTGCCAGCCGAAGGGCTGCGGCTCGGTCCACGCCATGCGCAGCAATTGCAGCGCCTCCTGAAACCGCGCGCGCGATTCCTCGGGATTGATGTTGTAGGTGACATATTCGTTGGGCGTGCCGCGCATCAGGCCCGCGATCACCCGGCCGCCGGTGATGGTGTCGAGCATCGCGAATTCCTCGGCGACGCGCACCGGGTTGAGCATCGGCAGGGTCGGGCCCAGCACCGCGATCTTGGCCCGCTTCACCACCTGGGTCAGCGCGCCGGCCAACAGCATCGGATTGGGCGTCAGCGAAAACGGCGAGAAATGATGCTCGGCCACCGTCACCCAGTCGAAGCCGATCTCGTCGGCGAGGCGGAACCGCTCGATCGCGCTGCTAAAGGAATGGGCGGCCGCTTCCTGGGAATAGACATCGGCGGGGACGGGCCAGCCGGGGGACGCGGTGCCCTGATAGGCGACGGGAGAGAACAAGGCGGCCTTCATGGGCGCTCCACTAAATATATTATCGTTGCGGCGCGGACGTTACGGGGCTTTCACGCCCGCTTCAAGCGCGCATTCCATGGTTCCGGCGCGTCGGACGAGGGCTTGTCGTGGCCCGGATTTGACGCAACCTGTACGGTGCTGTACAGTCCCATCATGGACACCCTGCGTAAGGGCGCGGAGGAAGCGCGCAACCAGCTTCCCGACCTGCTCGATGCCGCCGAGAAAGGCCAATCGACGGTCATTACCCGGCATGGCAAGCCAGTGGCGGCGCTCGTGCCGATGAAGGATTATGTACGGTCGGCACGTCAGCTTTCGATCCTGGATCTTGAGGGGTCGGGTCGAGGCTTGTGGGGCGACGATAGCACGGAGACGATTCGCAAAATGCGCGACGAATGGGACCGCTAGGTCCCGATGATTTGCCGGAGGACGCGCTCCTTCTGTTGGATTCCGCGCCGATTATTTATATCTTTGAGAAGCATCCCAATTTCGCGCCGCGGTTCCGGCCATTCTTCGTGGCGCAGCGCGAGGGCCGCCTTCGGTTTGCCGTCACGCCGATAACCATCACCGAAGTCCTGACCGGTCCACTTCAAGTCGGCGATGAAGCCCTGATGGAGCGTTACCGGGCAGCGATCGCTTCCTGGGAATTCGTCAACCTCACCATCGACATCGCCGAAAGTGCGGCGCGATTGCGCGCCTCGCTGCGGCTGAAGCTCCCCGATGCGCTTCAAGTTGCGAGTGCTTTGGCAATCAATGCGGCCGCCCTCGTGACCCATGATCGCGACTTTTCCCGCGTGCGGTCGCTGCGCGTGATTTCCTAGCGAGGCCGTCAGGCGCGTCGTGCGTCCCGGATCGCCTGCCAGACCCGATGCGGGGAGGCGGGCATGTCGATATGCCTGATCCCAAAGACCGACAGCGCATCGACCACCGCGTTCATCACCGCGGGCAGCGAGCCCGAACAGCCAGCCTCGCCGCATCCCTTGACGCCGAGGATATTGCTGTTGGCCGGCACCGGATGGCTGTGGAAGGAGAAGCTCGGCACGTCGCCTGCGCGGGGCATGGCGTAATCCATGAACGAGCCGGTCAGGAGCTGACCCGCGCTGTCATAGCGCGTCATCTCCATCAGCGCTTGGCCGATACCCTGGACGACGCCGCCATGGACCTGGCCCTCGACCATCAGCGGATTCACGATGACGCCGAAATCATCGACCATGTGATAGCGCGCGATCTGCACCACCCCGGTCTCGGGGTCGATCTCGACCTCGCAGACGTGACAGCCATTGGGGAAGGCCGAAGGCGGCGTGTCCGCCACCAGCGAGACATCGAGCGAGCTCGGCAGGCCCTCCGGCAGGGTCGATGCGGCGCGCAGGCGCTCGTTCAGTTCCATGATGCCGATGGCACGATCGGTACCGGCGATGGTGAAGCGCCCGCCCGCGAATTCGATATCGGCGACCGCCGCCTCGAGGAAATGGCCGGCGAGCTGCTTGCCCTTGTCGATCACCTGGTCGCTGGCCTGCACGATGGCGGTGCCGCTCGACATGATCGAGCGCGAGCCGCCGGTGCCGCCGCCGAACAGCAACTCGTCGCTGTCGCCCTGCAGCAGCCGGATGCGGTGGAAGGGAATGCCGAGCTTTTCGACCAGCACCTGCGCGAAGGGCGCGGCGTGGCCCTGGCCGTAATCGAGCGTGCCGGTGATGATCGTGACGTCGCCATTGGTCTCGAACCGGATGCCGCCCATTTCCTTGCCCGGTGGTGCCGTCACTTCGAGATAGTGACCGATGCCGCGGCCGCGCAGCTTGCCGCGCTTCTCGCTGTCGGCGCGGCGCGCGGCGAAACCGTTCCAGTCGGCGGCGTCGATGCCTTCCGTCAGCAGCGCCGGATAATCGCCGCTGTCATAGATAAGATTCGACGGTGTCTTATAGGGAATCTGCGACGGCTGGATGTGATTGCGACGGCGCAGCGCGAGCGGGTCGATGCCCATTTCCAGCGCGGCCAGCGTCACCAGCCGCTCCATATAATAATTGCCCTCGGGCCGCCCGGCGCCGCGATAGGCGCCGACCGGCGTCGCGTTGGTCAGGACGCATTTGGTCGAGACCTCGACCAGCGGCGTGCGATAGACGCCGATGACATTCTTCACCGCGTTGGTGGTGACCTGCAGCGGCAGGCCGAGAAAGGCGCCGTAATTGCCGTGGCCGCTGAGGCGCACGGCGAGAAAATTACCCTCCCGGTCGAGGGCGAGTTCTGCCGTCACCTCATGATCGCGGCCGTGATTGTCGGAGACGAAGGCGCCGCTGCGATCGTCGGTCCACTTCACTGGCCGGCCCAGTTGCTTCGCGGCGTGGATCGCGGCGATGTATTCGGGATAGGCGATGATCTTCATGCCGAACGAGCCGCCGACATTGCCGGTCAGCACCTGCACCTGCTTAGGCGGCACTTGGAGGATGTCGCCGGCGAGACTCTGGCGCAGGCCGAACACGCCTTGCGAGCAGACATTGAGGATGTAGCGGCCATCCCTGAACTCGGCGATGGCGGCGCGCGGCTCCATCGGGTTGACGACGATGCGCTGGCTCTTCGGCATCAGCGTGGTGACATGGGCGGCCCTGGCAAAGGCGGCGTTCACCGCCTCCGTGTCGCCGTAATGAAAATCGAGCGCGATATTCCCCGGCGCCTCGTCATGCACCAGCGGCGCGCCGGGCGCGATCGCCTCCGCGATGCCGGTGACGGCGGGTAGTTGCTCGATATCGAGGACCACAGTTTCGACCGCGTCCTTGGCTTGCGCGATGGTGGCGGCGACGACGCAGGCGACCGCCTCGCCGGCGTAACGCACCTTGCCCGACGCGAGGGCGGGGCGCGGCTTCAGCTTGACCGGCGAGCCGTCGCGATTGGGGATCATGGTCGGCGCCTTGGTCATGCCGATGCCGGCCTTGGCCAGATCGTCCCAGATATAAACGCCCAGCACGCCGGGCATCGTCTTCGCCGCGGCGGTGTCGAGGCTCTTGATGATGCCGTGCGCATAGGGGCTGCGCACCATCACCGCATAGACCTGGCCGGGGAAATTCAAATCGTCGGTATAGCGGCCTTCGCCCTTCAATAATTTCGGGTCTTCGGTGCGCGACACCGGCTGGCCGATGCCGAATTTCATCAAGGCGAGTGCGTTGCTGTCATCCATCGTTCACATGCCAACTCTGTGGATTGCTCTATCTGGGGAATGTTTTAGCCCAAATCGGCGCGCCCAGTCTTGTTTCCTCGACGACCCTCGCCTTCCTCGCGCGCAGGGGCGGCTATTCGCTGGCGTGGATGAAGTCGCGCAGCTGAGGGTAGATTTGAGTCTGCCATTTCCGGCCGGCGAAGACGCCGTAATGTCCGACGCCGGTCTGGAGGTGATGACGCTTCATGGCGGCCGGTATGCCGGTGCACAGATCGTGTGCCGCCAGGGTCTGGCCGGCCGAACAGATATCGTCGCGCTCGCCCTCGATGGTGAACAGCGCGGTGCGGGTGATCGCGCTCGGCTCGATCTGGGCGCCGCGATAGGTCAGCTTGCCGAGTGGTAATTCATGGTCCTGGAAAATCTTGGACACCGTTTCCAGATAGAACTCGGCAGGCAGGTCCATCACCGCGAAATATTCCTCATAGAAGGCGCGGATGGTGTCGGCCTCTTCGGCTTCGCCTTGGACAATGTGCTGGTAGAGATCGTGAAAGCTTTTGATATGCCGCTCGGGATTCATGCCGAGGAAGCTGGCCAGCTGCAGAAAGCCGGGATAGACCCGGCGGAACGCACCGGCGAAGCGGAGCGGCACGCTGCCGATCAGCGTCTGCTCGAACCAAGGCAGCGGATGCGACGTGGCGAACGCATCGACCTCGGTCGGATTGACGCGGGTATCGATCGGCCCCGCCATCAGCGTCAGGCTGCGCGGCTGCACGGGACTATTGTCCTGTGCCAACAGCGCCGCCGCGGCGAGTGCCGGCACCACCGGCTGGCAGACCGCCACCAGATGCGCGCCGGGCCCCAGCTTTCCCAAGAACCGCATCAGATGCTCGATATATTCGTCGAGGCCGAAGCGGCCATGGCTCAACGAAACGTCGCGCGCATTGTGCCAGTCGGTGATGTAGACATCGTGCTCCGGCAGCATGGTGCGCACGGTGTCGCGCAGCAGCGTCGCGAAATGACCCGACAGCGGCGCCACCAGCAGCACCGGCGATTGCGCGGGCGCGGCCGCCTTGCGGAAATGCAGGAGCGTGCAGAATGGCGTCGTGTCCACCGCTTCCTCGTGGACCGCGATGTCGCGCTCGCCGACGCGGGTCGTGGCAATGCCATAGTCGGGCCGGCGATGGGTCAGGGCGGTGCGGCCCATGATCTCATAGGTCGCCGACAGGCGCCGGGTCAGGGCATCGTCGAACCCCTTGCCCTGGAAATAAGCGAGCTGATCCACCGCGAAACGCGCCATTGCGCGAAACGGCTCGGTCATGTCGCTTTGGGCTTGATAGAGCGCGTACATCATCGCCCGAGCAATGCCGTTCTGACGATCAGCAGCAAGAATTGCAGGTCCTGGTTTTTGCGGGGATGGCGATGGGAAAGATTGCCGGAGTGGAATTAGAGGAACACATCGTACGCCGGAATGATCCTGCGGTTCGGGCTGAAATGCTATAGCTTTCTGGCCCCTATGGGGCCGTCATTGCGTTACCAAGCCAGTATCACGCTGGTATCACGCTGGTATCATTCCTTGATCCAGCGCTCGGTGCCGATTTTCTTGCCGCCGGCATAGGTCCAGAACCCGGACCAGGAGCCGTCGGGCTGCTCGGCATAGAGCGCGAGGCCGGTATGGTCGCCCGATTTGTAGGAGACGGCGATGAAGTCCTTCGACCCGATGCCGGTGCCGACATATTTGTCACCCTCGATATCCCAGACGACCTTGAAGGTATCGCCGGTCTTGGAGATGGCGACCTCGCCGGAATATTTGCCGTCGCCGCCGGGATTGGTGCCGGCGACGCGATAATTTCCGACCGGATCGGCCAGCGCGACGCCGTAGCTCAACACCAAAGCGGCGACGATGGATAATGCAAGGCGCATGCTGTTCCCCCCTGGTAATGGTCCTTCAGGCCGCCTTGGCGGCGTTGATCGTGCTCCATACATTAAGCGGTGTCGCCGGCATGTCGATGGTCTTGACGCCCAGCGGCGCCAGCGCGTCGATGATGGCGTTGATCACCGCCGGCGGCGCGCCGACCGAGCCGGCCTCGCCGGCGCCCTTGATGCCGAGCGCGTTGGTCTTGCACGGCACGTTGTTAAAGCCGCACTCGAACTCCGGCATGTCCTCCGCGCGCGGCATGGTGTAGTCGGTGAAGCTGCCGGTCAGCAACTGGCCCGATTCCGGGTCATAGCGCACGATTTCCTGGAGCGCCTGGCCGAAGCCCTGGGCCAGTCCGCCGACGATCTGCCCCTCGACGATCAGCGGATTGATCACCATGCCGACATCGTCGACGACGGTATAGCGGTCGATCCGCACCATGCCGGTTTCGGGATCGATCTCCAATTCGCAGATGTGGCAGCCATTGGGGAAGTTCGGCACGCCGTCGGCGGTGCCGCTGGCCTCCAGCCCGACGCCGAAATCCGGCGGCAGGAACATCGGTGCATAGGCCGCCTTGGCGACATCGACCAGCGCCATCGATTTATCGGTGCCGACGATGGTGAAGCGGCCGTTTTCGAACTGAATATCCGCCGGCGCCGCCTCCATCAGGTGGCTGGCGAGGCTCTTGGCCTTTTCGACGAGGTTCGCCGCCGCGACCTTCAGCGCGCCGCCGCCCACTGACGAAGTGCGCGAGCCATAGGTGCCGCGACCGAACGAGACCTGGTTGGTATCGCCCTGAATGAACCGGATGCTCTCGAATGGCACGCCCAGCCATTCCGACACCATCTGCGCGAAGGTGGTGGCGTGGCTTTGACCATGGCTGAAGGTGCCGGCGACGATGGTGACCGAGCCGCTGGGATCGAACCGCAGCTCCATGCGGTCGTTGAAGATGCCGCACGTCTCAAGATAATAGATCAGGCCCCGGCCGCGCATCTTGCCGTTCGCGGTGCTGGCGGCTTTGCGCGCGCCATAGCCGTCCCAATCGGCCATCTCGATGCATTTCGCCATGGTAGCGGCGAAATCGCCGCTGTCATAGGTGACGCCGGTCTGGGTGGTGTGCGGCATCGCGGATGAGGCGATGAAATTGCGCCGCCGGATTTCGACGGGATCCATGCCCATTGCCCGCGCCGCGTGCTCGATCAGCCGTTCGGTGAAATAGGTCGCCTCCGGCCGGCCGGCGCCGCGATAGGGACCCATCGGCGCGGTGTTGTTGAAGACGGCATGGCCGGTGAGATAGAGCGCCGGCACGGTATAGACTTGCGGGATCATCGACAGCGCCGACATCGCCGGAATGACCCCGGCGCCGGAGACATTGCCGCCCAGCGGCGTGATGCTGTGCGCGCGCACGCCCAGAATCTTGCCGTCCTTGTCCAGCGCCATTTCGCCGGTGACGATCTGGTCGCGGCCATGGGTGTCGTTCAGCAGCCCCTCGCTGCGCGACGAAATCCATTTCACCGGCCGGCCGATCTTCTTTGACGCCCACAGTACCAGCGCCTCTTCGGGGTAAACGTCGCCTTTCATGCCGAAGCCGCCGCCGACATCCTTGGCGATGACGCGGACCTGGCTTTCCGGCACATGGAATATCTGGCCGGCGATGGTGGCGCGCGCGCCATGCGGGTTCTGGGTCGTGGTGTAAAGCGTATAGAAATCGTCGCCCGCGTTGTAATCGCCCATGTAGCCGCGCGTCTCCATTGAATTGGCGGAGACGCGGTTGTTGATCATGCGCAGGGTGACCCGGTGGGCGGCGGCGGCGAAGGCGGCGTCGGTCGCCTCTTTATTGCCCATCGCCAGCGAGAAGATGATGTTGCCGGTCGGGCATTCGTCCCAAATCTTGGGCGCGCCGTCCTTCAGCGCGGCCTCGGCATCGATCACCGCGGGCAGAGACGCGTACTCGACCGCGACCAGTTCGGCGGCGTCCTGCGCCTGGGCCAGCGTCTCGGCGACGACGAATGCCACGCGCTCGCCGACATAGCGCACCTTGCCGGTCGCCAGCAGAAAGCGCGGCGCGCGGAAGCCCTTGGGCCCACCCATATCCTCGGGCATCAGCGGGAACATCGGCCCGACGCCCTCGGCCGCGGCATCGGTGCCGGTCAGCACGCACAGCACGCCGGGCGCGGCTTCGGCTGGGCTTTTGTCGATACTTACGATCCGGGCATGGGCGTGCGGCGACAGGACTTGAACCGCATAGGCTTGGCGGGGCAGGGTTATGTCTTCAATATAGGTGCCATGCCCGGTGAGGAACCGTTTATCCTCGACCCGGCGGATAGGTTGCCCAATGCCGAAACCTGCCATGTCTCTCTCTCCGATTGCCGACGCGGCGCGTGCCCCATGCTAATGCAAACGGCCGGCGCGAAGGCAAAAAAATGGCGGAAATCCGCTATATACAATCATGATTAGCGATGCGCTGTTTCGCCGGGTCGTGACCACGCCGCTGGCGCTGCCGCAGCTATTCACCAGCGCCAAATCGTTCGAGGACAATCTGCTGATCGGCAGCCCCACCCTGAATGGCTGGGGGCTGCACGAAGCGCGGGTGACGGTGGCGCACCGGATCACCGCCGCGCGCCGCCGGCGCCTCGCGCCGCTGGTCAGCGCCGAGGCGCGGGCCGATTTCGCCCGCGACGGCTATATCGTGCGGCGCGATTTCCTGCCGGCGGCCGACTTCGCGGCGCTGCGCGGCGAGGTTGCCGCCTATCGCTGCACCGTGCGCGAAAAGTTCGAGGGCGATACCAAGCTGCGCAAGATCACCGCGACCCCGGCGGTGCTGGCGGCGCTGCCGGCCCTGCGCGCGCTGTTGGCGAACGCCGAATGGCGCCATCTCATCGCCTATGTCGGCGGGCGCGCGGCGGCGCCTTCGGTCTATCTCCAAAGCGTGCTGCGTCATGTCCGCGCCGGCGATCCCGATCCGCAGACCCTGGTCCATGCCGACACGTTCCACCCCACGGTGAAGGCGTGGCTGTTCCTGACCGACGTGCCCGAGGATGAGGGGGCATTCTCCTATGTTCCCGGCTCCCACATCCTGACGCCGCGACGGCTGGCCTGGGAGCGCGCGCGCAGCCTCGAGGCCGCGCATTCGACCGACGGCGAGACGCGGGAAGGCTCCTTCCGTGTCGCGGTGGCGGAACTGGCGCGCCTCGGCCTGCCGCCGCCGCGCGTGCTGGGCGTGCCGGCGAATACGCTGGTGGTGGCCGACACATTCGGATTTCACGCGCGCGGCCCTAGCGCGCGGTCCAGCCTGCGCGTCGAAGTGTGGGCGATCGGCAAGCGCACGCCCTTCATTCCCTGGGCGGCGATCGACGCGCCGATTTCGGGAAGCTGGCTGCGCAACGCCGAGAATGGCTGGCAATCGCGCGAGACAACGGCGTTCGACCCAAGCTGAATCGTTACTATATAACGTCATGCCATGACCCACGCCGTGCCATGACCGAACCCGATTCCGACCATGCGGCCCGCGATCCGGTGTGCGGGATGAGCGTCGATTCCGCGACCGCCAAGTACCGGCATGACTATCGCGGCACGACGCATTATTTTTGCGGCGCGCGGTGCCGCGACAAATTCATCGCCGAACCGGAGAAATATCTAAACCCGCCGCCGGCACGCCCGGCGCCGCCTGGCGCGGCGCCGGGCGTGCCGTGGACCTGCCCGATGCATCCCGAGATTGTGCGCGACGGGCCGGGCGCCTGTCCCAAATGCGGCATGGAGCTGGAGCCTGCTTCGGTGACGGCGGCGGACGCGCCCAACCCGGCGCTGATCGATATGAGCCGCCGCTTCTGGATCGCGCTGGCGCTGGCGCTGCCGCTGTTCCTGCTGGCGATGGCCGACGATCTTTTCGGCGCGCCGGTGTCGCGCGCGCTGACGCCGGCGGGCTTCGTCTGGCTGCAATTCGCGCTGGCCAGTCCGGTGGTGCTGTGGGCGGGCGCGCCGTTCTTCGTACGCGGCTGGCAGTCGGTGGTGAATCGCAGCCTCAACATGTTCACGCTGATCGCGCTCGGCACCGGCGTCGCCTATGGCTACAGCGTGGTGGCGGCGGTGATGCCGGGTCTATTCCCGGCTCATGCGAGGATGATGCATGGCGGCATCGCGGTTTATTTCGAGGCCAGTGCCGTCATCGTCACCCTGGTGCTGCTGGGCCAAGTGCTGGAGCTGCGCGCGCGCGCCCAGACCAATGGCGCGATCCGCGCCCTACTGAATCTGGCGCCGAAACAGGCACGCATCCTGCGCGGCGACGGGCGCGAGGAGGATATTCCGCTCAATCAGGTCGCGGTCGGCGACCGGCTGCGCATCCGCCCCGGCGAGCAGGTGCCGGTCGATGGCGTGGTGCTCGACGGGCGCGGCGCCATCGATGAATCGATGATTACCGGCGAGCCGATGCCGGTAGAAAAAGGTCCGGGCGATCCGGTGACAGGCGCGACGCAAAACACCAGCGGCAGCCTGATCATGCGCGCCGAGCGGGTCGGCGCCGCGACGGTGCTGGCGCGCATTGTCGCCATGGTCGGCGAGGCGCAGCGCACGCGCGCCCCGATCCAGGGTTTGGCGGACCGGGTCGCGTCGTGGTTCGTGCCGGCGGTGATGGCCATTGCGATCGCGTCGGCGATTGCCTGGGGCGTCTGGGGACCGGAGCCGAAAATCGCCTATGCGCTGTTGAACGCCGTCGCGGTGCTGATCATCGCGTGTCCCTGCGCGCTGGGCCTCGCGACGCCGATGTCGATCATGGTCGGCATCGGGCGCGGCGCCGGCATGGGCGTCCTGGTGAAAAGCGCCGAGGCGCTGGAGCGGATGGAGACGATCGATACGCTGGTGATCGACAAGACCGGCACGCTGACCGAAGGCAGGCCGCGTCTCGCCGGCATCGAGGCGGTGGTGGGCCTTGGCGGCATCGGCGAAAACGATTTACTGCGCCTCGCCGCCAGCCTGGAGCAGGGCAGCGAGCATCCGCTGGCGGCGGCGATCCTTGGCGCGGCGTCGGATCGCGGCATCGCCCTGCCGGGCGCGCGCGATTTTCAGTCCCATGCCGGGACCGGCATCACCGGCACCGTCGAGGGCCGCGCCGTCGGGATCGGCAATGAAGCGCTGCTGGCGGCGCTAGGCATCGCGCCGGGCGATCTGCCGGCCCGCGCCGAGGCGCGGCGCCGCGAGGGCGAGACGGTGGTGCTGGTGGCGGTCGATGGCCGGGCGGCGGGCATGATCGCGGTCGCCGATCCGATCAAGGACAGCGCCCGCGGCGCGATCGCCAGGCTGCGTCGGGAGGGTATCCGCATCGTGATGCTGACCGGCGACAGCCGCGCCACCGCCGATGCGGTGGCGCGACGGCTCGGCATCGTCGAGGTGATCGCGGAGGTGCTGCCCGATCACAAGGCGGCGGCGGTGAAGCAGCTACAGGCCGAGGGCCGCATCGTCGCCATGGCGGGCGACGGCATCAACGACGCGCCGGCGCTGGCGCAGGCCCAGATCGGCATCGCCATGGGCACCGGCACCGACATCGCGATGGCGAGCGCCGGGATTACGTTGGTGAAGGGCGATCTCGCCGGCCTGATGCGGGCGCGGAATCTGTCGCGCGCGACCATGGCCAATATCCGGCAGAACCTGTTCTTCGCCTTTATCTTCAACGCGGCGGCGGTGCCGATCGCCGCCGGAATGCTCTATCCGTGGACCGGCCTGCTGCTCAACCCGATGATCGCCAGCGCCGCGATGAGCCTCTCGTCGGTGACGGTGGTCGGCAACGCGCTGCGGCTACGCGCGGCGCGGCTCTAAAGGGTCACGCGCCTTCCGCCACGATCTCCTCATAAGCGGGCAAAGTGAGGAAGTCGGGGAATTTCGGCGCCGCCAGCAAATCGGTGAACATCTTGGCGGCATCGCCATAGCGCCCCTTGTCGAACGCCTCGTCGCCCGCCAGCGCCTTGAGCTTCGCCAATTCCTCGTCGATGATCGTCTTGCACGTCGCCAGATCGACGGTGCGCCCGTCGGTCATTTTCGCCTGGTGGCGAATCCATTGCCAGACCTGGGCGCGGCTGATCTCCGACGTGGCGGCGTCCTCCATCAGATTATAAAGCGGCACGCAGCCGATGCCGCGCAGCCACGCCTCGAGATAGCCGATGCCGACATTGAGATTCTGGCGCAGCCCGGCCTCGGTGATGGTGCCCTCCGGCACGCGCAGCAGATCGTCGGCGGTGACGTGGACATCCTGGCGCTTGCGCGCGATCTGGTTCGCCTCCGGCATCTGCTTGTCGAAAATTTCCTTGGCGATCGGCACCAGGCCCGGATGCGCGACCCAGGTGCCGTCATGCCCGTCGCCGGCCTCGCGCAGTTTGTCGGCGCGCACCTTCTCCATCGCCGCCTCGTTGGCGGCGGGATCGTTGCGGATTGGGATTTGCGCCGCCATGCCGCCCATCGCATGCACATTGCGGCGGTGACAGATCTTGATCAGGTGCTGGCTGTAGGAGCGCATGAAGTGCGCGGTCATCGTGACCTGGCCGCGATCCGGCATCACACGTGCCGGGTCCTCGGCGAATTTCTTGATGGTGCTGAAGATATAGTCCCAGCGCCCGCAATTGAGGCCGGCGGAATGATCGCGCAGCTCATAGAGAATCTCGTCCATCTCGAACGCGGCGAGAATGGTCTCGATCAGCACGGTCGCCTTGATGGTGCCCTTGGGCACGCCGAGCCTGGCCTGGGCGTGGACGAACACCTCGTTCCACAGCCGCGCCTCGAGATGCGATTCCATCTTGGGCAGATAGAAATAGGGGCCGGTGTTGCGCGCCATCAATTCCTTCACATTGTGGAAGAAATAGAGGCCGAAATCAAAGAGGCTGCCCGACATCGGCTGGCCGTCGACGATGACATGCGCCTCCGGCAAATGCCAGCCGCGCGGCCGCACCAGCAGGACGGCGGTGCGCGGGTTGAGCTGATAGTGTTTCTTGTTCGATGGATCATCGAACGAGATGTCGCGCCGCACCGCATCCATCAAATTGAGCTGGCCCTCGATCAGATTGGTCCAGCTCGGCGTGTTGGCATCCTCGAAATCCGCCATGAACACGGACGAGCCGGAGTTGAGCGCGTTGATCACCATCTTGCGGTCGGTCGGGCCGGTGATCTCGACGCGGCGGTCGAGCAGATCCTTGGGCAGCGGCGCCACGGTCCAGTCGGCATCGCGGATCGCCTTGGTCTCCGCCAGGAAATCGGGCTTCCAGCCGGCATCGAGCTTGGCCTGAACCTCCTGCCGCCGCGCCAAGAGGCGCTTGCGTTCCGCGCCGAATGTGCGCTCCAGCTCGACGATGAAAGCGATTGCCTCGGGGGTGACGACACGCTCGAAGCCGGGTTTCATCGGCCCCTTGAGTTCCACGCCTTGCGGCAAAGTGATTTGGGCCATGTCAGCCTCCACGCTGGGATAAATAGAGTGCGTCCTCATATCGAGCCGCCCGGCTCGTATTCGAATTTGTCGATCACGATGGTTTCCTTGGCCGCCGCCTCGCACCAGGCGATCATCGCCGGCAATTCCCAGATCGCCTCGGCATAGGTCTCGCACATCGGATCGAGTTCGATCCCGTAGGTGCGGAACCGCGTCACCACCGGCGCGTACATCGCATCGGCGATGGTGAAGTGACCGAACAGGAACGGCCCGCCGGCGCCGTGGCGCGCGCGACAGTCGCGCCAGATGGCCTGCACGCGCGCGATCTGCGCCAGCGCATCGGGCGAGAAGCGGCGGCCGGGAATGATGCGGCGCAAATTCATCGACAGCTCGACCCGCAGATTGGCGAAGCCGGCATGCATCTCGGCGCTCACCGCGCGCGCCAGCGCCCGCGCGCCGGCCTCCTCGGGCCAGAGCCGGGCCGCGGGAAATTCCTCGGCCAGATACTCGCCGATGGCCAGGGATTCCCATACCATGCGCCCCTTATGGTGCAGGGCCGGCACCTTGCCGGAGGGCGATTGCCGCAGGATCGCGTCCTTGCTGCCCTCGTCATAGAGCGGGATCATCACTTCCTCGAACGGCACGCCGAGCTGCTTCAGCGGCAGCCAGCCGCGCAGCGACCAGGAGGAATAGACTCTATTCCCGATATAGATGATGAAGTCCGGCATCGGTTATCCTGGCGCCACTGTGGCGATTGCCGCGCGGCGGCGCAATATCAGAAGAATAGGATGGGGAGAAGCCCTTGTTGCCCTTTATCAGCGATGCGGCCGGCGCGGTTCCGGTAACCCCGGTCGCCGCCGGCGAACTTCCGGCCTGTCTCGGCGGGCTCGATGCCCCGGCGCGGCGCTGGACCGAAACCACCGGCTTCACGGCCGAGCCGGGCCAGGTCGCCCTGCTGCCCGATGCCGAAGGCGGGCTGACGCGGGTGCTGGTGGGGTGGCGCCCGGCGGAGCCGCTGTGGGCGCTGGCGAGCCTGCCCGACACCTTGCCGGAGCGCGGCTACGCGCTCGATGTCGCGCCCGACGCCGCGACCGCGCTGGCGCTGGGCTGGGCGCTCGGCGGCTATCGCTTCACCCGCTATAAGGCGCGCAAGAAGGGCTGGGCCAAGCTGGTCTGGCCGGGCGCGGCGGATCGTGGCCTGGTGGAGCGCCTGGCCGAGGGGATCTTCCTGGCGCGTGATCTCATCAACACCCCGGCCGAGGATATGGGGCCGGCCGAGCTTGCCGCCGCCGCCGAAACGCTGGCAGGCCGCCACGGCGCCGATTGCCGGCTGATCGTCGGCGCCGCGCTGCTGGAGCAGAATTACCCGACCATCCACATGGTCGGGCGGGCCAGCACGGCGGCGCGGGCGCCGCGCCTCGTCGATCTGACTTGGGGCGATCCGGGCGCGCCGAAAGTGACGCTGGTCGGGAAAGGCGTGTGTTTCGACACGGGCGGGCTCGATCTCAAGCCCGGTGGCGGCATGCGGCTGATGAAGAAAGACATGGGCGGCGCCGCGACCATGCTGGGCCTGGCGCACGCGATCATGGCGGCTGGCCTGCCGGTGCGGCTGCGGGTGCTGATCCCGGCGGTGGAGAATTCCGTCTCCGCCGATGCGATGCGGCCGCTCGACATCGTCAAGACGCGCAAGGGCCTGACCGTCGAGATCGGCAATACCGATGCCGAGGGCCGGCTGATCCTGTGCGACGCGCTGGCCGAGGCGGATGGCGAGAACCCGGCGCTGCTGCTGGATTTTGCCACGCTGACCGGTGCGGCGCGGGTGGCGCTGGGGCCCGACCTGCCGGCGCTGTTCGCCAATGACGATAGCCTTGCCGCCGATTTCCTGCGCGCCGGCACTGGGCAGGCCGATCCCTTATGGCGCCTGCCGCTGTGGGCCGGCTATCGCGACATGTATAAAAGCCCGATCGCCGATCTCAACAATGTCTCGGAATCGGGTTTCGCCGGCGCGATCCAGGCGGCGCTGTACCTCCAGGAATTCGTCTCGCCCGGCACGCGCTGGGCGCATGTCGATACCTTCGCGTGGAACCAGAAATCGCGCCCCGGCCGGCCGGAGGGCGGCGAAGCGCTGGCCCTGCGCGCCGCCTATGCCCTGATCGCGGAGCGGTTCGGCCAGTGACTCGTCGATGAGCCAACCGTGAGCCAGGTCCGCGAGCTGCTGCTGGAGAACCCGAAGACCGGCGCGGTGAAGCCGTTCCGCGACGGGTTCGACTGGATTCTGTTCCTGTTCTCGGGCGTGCTTGGGATTCCGCTGTTCGTTCAGCGCCTGCCGCGCTGGGGCGCGATTTTCGTGGCGCTGTGGGTGGTCGATCTGGGGCTGGTCTGGCTGCTGCCGCGCAATTGGAGCCTGGGTGGGCAGGCGGCGATGGCGGCGGTGTTCTTCGCCCTGCAATTATGGCTGGGATTCTACGGCCGCGAGCTGGTGCTGAAGGCCCATGTCGCGCGCGGCTGGCGGCGGCGCGAGCGCGCGCCTAAGCCACGGCAAGGTCGAAAGCGGCGGCCATGAGCGCGCGGGTGTAAGGTTCTTTCGGCGCCGCGAAAATCTCCTTCGCCGGCCCGGCCTCGACCACCTTGCCGTCCTTCATCACGATCAGATCGTGCGCCAGCGCGCGCACCACGCGCAGATCGTGGCTGATGAAGAGATAGGCGAGGCCATGCCGCCGCTGAAGATCGCGCAACAGATCGACGATCTGCGCCTGGATCGAGACATCGAGCGCCGAGGTCGGCTCGTCCAGCATGACGAGGCGCGGCTTCAGCACCAGGGCGCGGGCGATGGCGACGCGCTGGCGCTGGCCGCCGGAAAATTCATGCGGATAGCGGTCGGCGGCCGCGGGATCGAGCCCGACCTCTTGCAGCACGTCGCGAATCAGCACGCGGCGTTCGTCGCGATTGGCGCCGATGCGATGCACCGTCAGCCCTTCCTCGACGATCTGCGCGATCGAGAGGCGCGGCGACAGGCTGGCGAACGGGTCCTGGAACACAATCTGCAATTCGCGGCGTAAGGGGCGCATCGCGCGCTCCGAAATGCCATCGATCGGCCGGCCGGCATAGATGATATCGCCCTCGCTCCGGGTGAGCCGCAACAGCGCCAGCGCCAGCGTCGTCTTGCCGGACCCGGACTCGCCGACAATGCCCAGCGTCTCGCCCTGCCGCACCACCGCATCGACGCCGTCCACCGCCTTGATGTAGCCGACGGTACGGCGGAACAGGCCGGCGCGGATCGGGAACCACACCCGCAGATTCTTGGTCTCCAGCACCACCGGCGGCGGCGGTTCGATCGACACCGGCTCGCCCTTGGGCTCGGCGGCGAGCAGCCGCTTGGTATAGGGATGCTGGGGCCGGGCGAAGATCTCGGCGACGGTGCCGCGCTCGACGATCTCGCCTTGCGTCATCACCATCACCCGGTCCGCCACCTTGCGCACGATGGTCAGATCGTGGGTGATCATCAGCATCGCCATGCCGAAGCGCGCCTGCAATTCCTTGAGCAATTTCAGGAGTTGCGCCTGGATGGTGACGTCGAGCGCGGTGGTCGGCTCGTCGGCGATGAACAGAGCCGGCTCG
>Ga0208357_1000193_pt1 | contig 49713 bp, 46 predicted proteins | sample NGESurdeep092012_6_FD_184487 | JGI IMG/M metagenome (GOLD analysis project Ga0208357, IMG submission 184487) | Arctic peat soil microbial communities from Barrow, Alaska - NGEE Surface sample F52-2 deep-092012 (SPAdes) | ecosystem: Environmental > Terrestrial > Soil > Wetlands > Peat ...
ACGCTTCGGGGAAATCACGGGCTTCCCGGATCGTGGCGTGGATCGCGGCCAACTGGCCGGCGGTAGCCCGGGCGATCTGACGCACCGCGTACTGTGCCCGGGCGACCTGCCCGTCGATGCGTACCCCCGGATCCGTCTCCGCCGGCGGCAGGGCCGCGTACGGGTCGGCGAGCAGATCGGCAGTCAGCAGGTGAGAACCCGTCACACCGGAATCGAGCAGGCCGGAATCCGGAACGTTGGAATCGGGCGCACCGGAAGCGGGCAGGCAGGTATTCAGCAGCTGCTGATCCAGCAGCTGTGTCGCCTCCCACATCACGTCTTCCATAACCGAAGTCAACCAGCAGCCACCGACATTCCCGACCTGAAAACAGGCGGAAACACGCGGAATCCGACCCTCTCACGGTTCGTTACCGGAACGTGATAATCGGGGTGCAGGGTGGCCCTTCGGCTCCGCTCAGGGAACGAACGAACGAACGAGTGGCCGTTCGATTACGCTCAGGGAGCGAGCGGGCGACCGTACGGCTCCGCGCCCGCCACACCCGCACGTAGGCTGAGCTCATGATGATCGAGCGACTCGCACCCAACGAGGTCTTCGTCTTCGGCTCGAATGCGAACGGCTTTCACGGCGGTGGCGCGGCGCGTTTCGCGGCTGATCATTTCGGCGCGGTGTGGGGTCAAGGGCACGGCCTACAGGGACAGTCCTATGCGATCGACACGATGAGCGGACTCGATGTACTCACGGCGGAGGTGCGCACGTTTCTAGAATTCGCCGGGCAGCATCCCGAATTGCGGTTCTTGGTGACCGAGATCGGATGCGGCATCGCCGGTTACATCCCGGCTGACATTGCGCCGCTGTTCGCGGGATCGCCAGCCAACGTGGTACTGCCGGAACGCTTCCGACGGTGAATCGCAGACGGAAGGAAGGGCATCCGCCTCTGGTAGGAGCTTGTGGGGCGGACGGGACTTGAACCCGTGACCGGCGGATTATGAGTCCGATGCTCTAACCAGCTGAGCTACCGCCCCGAACACGACCGTCACGCCCGAGAATTGCATTCCCAGACATGCAGCGCGGGCATCCGACACGTTATCGATCGAGCACCGTTTCACCACGATACAGGGTCTCAACCACGGTTCTCGAACCGCTCGTCACGCCGGCAGTGGCCGGTCGTCGACGACACGCTTCATGACCAGTGTCGAATTGAGCCGTTGCACGCCAGGCAGCGTAGACAGCTTCTCATCCTCCAAACGCTGGTACGCCGCAAGATCGGCCGTGACGATCCGCAGAATGTAATCGGGATCACCGAACAGTCGCTGCGCCAACAAAACGTTAGGAATCTCAGCGACTGCCGCCTCGAAGCCAAGCAGAGTATCGCGGTCTTCCTGGCGCATCGTCACGAAAACAAGCGCTTCGAAGCCCAACCCGAGCGCCTCCGGCGACACGATCGCCCGATAACCGCGAACCGCACCGGATGCCTCCAAGTCGCGAAGCCGCCGATGACACGGCGACACGCTCAAGCCGACTCGACGAGCCAATTCGGTGAGAGAAATTCTTCCGTCGGTCTGGAGTTGCGCAAGAATCTCGCGATCAATGACATCCATACGCAATATCTTTCCACAAATCTCCAACTGCTGAGCAATATTGGGAAACACCTCGCGCGCCAAAACCCGTAGTCTCGGCCCCACAAGACAGTATCCGCAAATAGGCCACAAGCAGCCTGCCTGCCAACCACCAGCTACCCCGCAGAAAGTTGACCGATGTCACCCGCGCTCATCCTGGCATTCTGGGGCATGGCCTTTGCCATGATCGTGCTGCCGGGCCCTGACTGGGCGTTCGTGCTCGCGTCCGGAACACGCGATCGCACTGTCATTCCCGCCGTCGCAGGACTTGCCGTCGGCTATGTACTCCTCACAATCGTCGTTGCCGCCGGCGTCGGCGTGCTTGTTGCACAGAACCCACCGCTGCTGACGATCCTCACCTTCGCCGGAGCAGGCTATCTCATCTACCTCGGCCTCAGTGCCCTGATCGCGCGCCGAAAACCGCAGCAAGCGACAGCGGCAGCCGCCGCAGCATCCGAGACGAACGCAGCATCCGAGACAAACGCAGCATCCGCGCCCGGACTGCCGTGGTGGAACCGCATGGCCAAAGGCATCGGTGTCAGCGGACTCAATCCGAAGGGTGTGCTGGTCTTCGTGGCGATCCTGCCGCAATTCACGTCCGCGCGGGGGCCATGGCCAATCGCAATGCAGCTGATGCTTCTCGGCCTGGTCTTCGTCGGAACCGGCGTCGCGTTCTACCTGGCTCTCGGCTGGGGAACGCACGCGCTCCTGCAATCACGACCCGCAATCTCGCGCACAGTCGCAGCCATCTCGAGCGTCGCAATGGTCGTCATCGGCCTCGCACTACTGGTTGAACGCGGCGCCACACTGTACGGGTAGGCAACACCGCCGCGTCAGTCCTCTCCGACAGCGCCAGCCGACAGCGTCAGTCCTCCGACCGCGTGAGCGATGCCGCGTTCTGCGCAGAGCCGGGCGCGGCATCCGCTGCGGGTTCACCGCGATAAAGCTTTTCGAACGTCGTCAGCGTGCGCTGAATGTCATGCGCCTTGATCAGCTCGAGCGATCCGTTCTTGAGAATGTCCAGTTCGGCGGGCGACCCGGTCAGCACCTGGGTGAGCCGGTCCGCGAGCTGCTGCGCATCGCCCGGTTTGAACAGATAACCGTTCACTCCATCGCGCACGAGGTGCGGCAGCGCCATTGCATCCGCGGCTACGATCGGCAGAGCGGATGCCATTGCCTCCATCGTCACTATCGATTGCAGTTCCGCAATCGACGGCATCGCAAGCACGGTCGCCCGCGTGTATGCCTGCCGGAGCTCTTCATCAGTCAGGTACCCGCTGAAGATGACGCGGCCACTGAGCCCGAGTGTCTCGGTCAGATTTTCCAGGTTCTTCTTCTGGTCGCCGCCGCCGACGATCTCCAACTTCGCATCCAGCTCTGTCGGGAGCAGCGTCATCGCCTTCAACAGCACGTCGATCTGCTTCTCCCCGGTCACCCGCCCGACGAACAGCACACGGTTCTCGGTGCGCGGTTCGAAGCTCGGCGTGTAGTTGTGGGCATCGATTCCGCATGAGATCGCGAGGACGCCGCGCAGGCCGGTGTGTTTCTCCAGGAACTGCGCCGCCTTCTCCGTCGGCGTCGTCACCGCTTCGGCTCGACCGAACGTGCGACGCGCCGCCCGCCACGCCAACCCAATCGCCCACTCCTGCATGGGCTTCGGAATCCCGGTGAACTCCAGCATGTTCTCCGGCATGAAGTGATTCGTGCCGATCATGCGGATGCCGCGTTTCTCGGCTTCCTGAGACAGTCCCCGGCCGACGATGATGTGCGACTGGAAGTGCACCACATCGGGCTTGACCTCGTCCAGGATGCGGGCGCTGTTACGCTTGATGGTCCACGGCATGGCGAAGCGCAGCCAGTCGTGCGGGTACCACCGCAAACTGTAGAGCCGATGGGTAACCATCTTCTGCCCGGCGTGCTGCTCGACCCACGTGCCGTGCTTGCGCGATGCCGCAGGAGCAACAATATGCACGTCGTGACCACGCTCGACCAAGCCCGCAGCGAGCCGTTCGGCGAATCGTGCCGCACCGTTCACATCGGGCGGAAATGTATCCGCGCCGATCAGGACCTTCAACGGTTTCCGTACTCCGTGACTCGGGTCAGACAGCGCGTTAGAAGGCGAGTCGTGCGAATCGGACAAGTGATGGATTCCCTAACGTGTGTGGCCGGGCATCGTCATCCGGCATCCGTGCCGCTCGCACATCTGATGCGGCGGGCTTCCGTAAGCACTTTAGTCTACGCAAGCCTGCCGCGAAGGAAACAACGGCATCCAGTGATCAACTCAGTCGTGAATTTGGGGATGGTATCGCGCAAGCAGATACACCCCGATGATGGCAATCGCACTGCTCGCGAGAAATGCGACGCCCGCCCAGATCGGCGCTTCCGCAGCTTCCTGCAGCACCACGATTCCGATGGCTACCGCAACGAGCGGGTCGATCACGGTCAATCCGGCAATCACCAAGTCGGGCGGCCCGGACGCATATGCATTCTGCACGAAGTAGGCACCAAGCGCGACTGCGGCGAGCAGTGCGACCAGGCAGGTGAATGTCAGCCATTCAAACTCGCCCTGCCCGATCCGAGCGATCACGACCTTCGCAAGGGTGGCAACAAATCCGTAGAGCACGCCGGCGCCGATCACATAGATGACGGCTTTGAAACGGTTGCGCAAGAAGGCGAAGGCCGCACCAAAGACGACAATCACGACACCGAGGATGATCAGAATCGTGATCAGATCGCGGTCGGTCACCGGTGTCTCTCGAGCGGTGAACGCCGCGACCGTCACAAAGAGACCGACACCGCCGACACACAGGCAGATCGCGAGGATCGACGCCCGGTTGAGCTTGATCTTGCTGATCCGAGAGTTGAGGATCGCCGTGATCACCAAGGCGACCGCACCGAGTGGCTGCACCACGATCAGCGGCGAGAAAACCAGGCTGATCAGCTGGAACGTGATTGCGAAGCCCAGCAGGCCGGTGCCGATCACCCACGACGGACGTGCCAGCAAGAGCCCCAGCTGCTTGATGTTGAGCCCGCGGCCGCGATCCGCCGGCGTACTCGCCTCGACCTTGTTGACTCCGCGATGCTGGAATTGCGCACCCAGTGAAAGAAAGACGGCACCGACCAGCGCGAACGGAATTCCAATGAACTGGGTGGGATCCAGCGCAATTCGCGCACCCAGGCTTGCCGTCACGAGGTCCACGTGTCGACCCTAGTCGCTCACGCCCCGATATTCTGGACCAATGGCGCTCCTCCCGATCCGGATCACCGGAGACCCCGTCCTGCATTCCCGCGCGACCGCTGCCACCGCATTCGACAACGAACTGCGCACCCTTGTTCGAGACATGTTCGAAACGATGGATGCAGCACCCGGTGTCGGTCTCGCCGCCCCTCAGGTCGGCGTTGGCCTCCGCGTGTTCGTGTTCAGTTGGAGCGATGACGATGACGTCCTGCATCGTGGCGTCGCAGTCAACCCGGAACTGTGGCAGTCCCCGCTCCTGCTCGGAGAACCCGACGAAGACAACGAGTCTGAGGGGTGCCTCTCCGTTCCAGGCGAACGGTTCCCGCTCCGCCGGGCGCAGTCCGTGATCCTCCGCGCGTCGGACGAGGGCGGCAACCCGTTCGAACTACGCGCGAACAGCTGGCTGGCCCGGATCTTCCAGCACGAATTCGACCACCTCGACGGCATCCTCTATGTGGACCGCCTCACGCATCCGTATGGTAAAGCCGCCGCGAAAGCAGTACGCAAGCAGGGCTGGGGAACGCCGGGAGCCAGTTGGCTACCCGGCGTCGACCACCTGGAGGATTAGCGAGCGTTCCGAATCAGTCCTCGCTCGGTCGATTGGCACGCAAGACTTCGAGCCGGGCCCGATACTCCGTCTCGTCGATGTCCCCTTGGGCGAAGCGCTCGGCGAGCGTGCGCTCGGCCGGCGGCGTCGCATTCTTCGGGCCACGGCCATAGGCCGGCCCGTACCCATATCCGTGGCCGAAACCGGGGCCGTACCCTCCGCCGTGCCAGAACGCGCGACGCCTGCGCGCAACAAGGGTCACGATCAGAATGACGACCGCGATCCAGAACAGCGGAATCAGCAGGAAGAACCAACCGAAACCGATCGGCCCGGCACCCCAGCCGACCCAGTGTGTTGCGGCTGTAGCCGCGAGTGTGTTGAGCATGATCGATGCATCCAATCTGTGATGTGGATCTGTGGTGTAGATCTGTGTTGTAGATCGTCAGGCCGCCGTATGCGACCTCACGCTCCCAGACTCGCGCTTCGGCCAGGTCAACGAATCCGCCCCGAGAAGTGATCTGAACTACACCCCGCGGAGCAGTGACCGCGGTACGCAGTGCGTGCTGGGTGGTACGCGCTACTGCCAACCCGGCTGAATCAGCCCGGTCTCGTAGGCGATAACCACCAGGTGCACGCGATCTCTGGCGCCGAGCTTGCCCAGGATGCGCGACACGTGGGTCTTCGAAGTCAACGGGCTCAGATAGAGCCGTCCGGCGATTTCGGTGTTTGTCAGCCCGAGTCCGACCAGCGCAAGAACCTCACGCTCCCGGTCCGTCAGAACCGCGAGCGACTCGATGTGCTGCTGCGGCTTGATTCGGTCCGCCACACGTTCGAGCAATCGCTTGGTCACGCCGGGCGATAGAAGCGCGTCACCCGCAGCGGCGACCCGCACCGACCTGATCAGCTCAACCGGCTCAGTGTCTTTGACCAGGAATCCGCTTGCACCGGCCTGAATCGCTGTTGCGACGTAGTCGTCGAGTTCGAACGTGGTGACGATCACGACGTGTACACCGCGAAGTTGCGGGTCCGCGACGATTTGCTCAGTCGCCCATAAACCGTCACCGTCCGGCATCCGGATGTCCATGAGCACGACATCCGGATGCAGCGCTTTCGCGCGTTCGACCGCCTCACGACCGGTCGCCGCCTCACCGACGACGTCAATGTCCGGCTCTGCGGCCAGCAACGCACGGAAACCGGCCCGCACGAGCTGCTGATCATCGGCCAGCACGACGGTGATCACGACACACCCCCGGCGCGAATGGGCAGTTCGGCGACCACGTGGAAGCCGCCCTCAGCGGTTGCGCCGGCAACCAGGGATCCGCCGAGCAGCTCGGCGCGCTCGCGCATCCCGAGCAGTCCGCGGCCGGGAGGCCTGTCAGCCGGCGGCTCTACGCGATCTGCGATCGGCCCTGGGTCGCTGATGATCGCACGATATCTGGTCAAATCCTGCTCGAGGGTGACGGCCGCGTCGCGCGCGGCGGAGTGTTTGATGACGTTGGTCAGCGACTCTTGCACAATGCGATAGAGCGCAAGTTGCACCGGGGAGGGAAGCTCTGTGTGCAATCGATTCTGAATTGTCACGGTCAGGCCGCCAGCGGCTGCGGTCTGAATTAGTCCATCGAGTTGGGCCAGATCCGGTTCCGGGCTCCTCGACTCGGCCTCACCACCGCTGCGCAGCAGCCCGAGCACTGAGCGCACGTCGTCCAGGGCTGCGCTGCTTGTCGCTTTGATGATCTCAAGGCTTTGCCGGGCACGCGCCGGCTCCGCGTCGAACAGGTGCAGCCCCACGCCCGCCTGCACACTGATCTGAGAAAGCGAATGGGCGAGCACATCATGTAACTCGCGCGCGATACGAAGTCGTTCGGCCTCCTCCGCTGTCTGACGGCGTGCCGCAACATCGCGCGACATCGTCCGGTACCTCTCGCGGCGTGAGCGCCCGGCCTCAGCAAGCGCAACGACCAGGCACAGCGCGATCACCACGAACAGCACTCTGACAATCCCGAACGGGTTGCCGCCGACCGCGAACCAAGCAATTCCCGGAATGAGCGCAACTCCAGCCAGGGTCGCCCAAACCCAGACGTGCGCGCTGCGCATCACCGCACCAACGACGGCGAATACGAGAGGGACAGCGGCTAGCGGAGGGCCGGACACGATGGCGATGGCGGGCGCGCAGAGCAAGCCGACAACTGCCACCGTCAACCCCGGAGCTCGCCGACCGAACAGCAGCACGAAACTCGCGACCGCGGAAACTGCTGCGGCCGCGATGCCGAACGGCTCCTGAACATGGATGGCGATGCCCAGCCCGATCAGCTGGGTGAACAACGAGATGATCACCGGCGCCCAGCGGACACCGCTCCCACGCGGGTACCCGCGCCAGTAGCCAGGCCCGTGGCCGCGGCCGCGGTCGAACTCGCGATGATCGAACTCGCGATGGTTGAACTCGCGATGTTCAAAGTTGCTGGCCGGCATCTCCTCATGCTAGCCAGCAGTTGCCTGCACGGCAGTCGCTTGCGAGAGGTAGTGCCTACTCCCGTGGGAGTACCTCGCACGGCCTGGTCGCTGGGCGCACACACGAAGAAGGCCCGTAAGAGTGGAGTCTTACGGGCCTTGGCTCCCCGACTTGGACTCGAACCAAGAACCTGCCGGTTAACAGCCGGCTGCTCTGCCAATTGAGCTATCGAGGAATACTTGTTCGGCTTAGCTACTTTACCAAACGTTGCGCCCTGACAAAATCGTACGGGCTTCGTTGCGCAGCCCGCGTGTGTCGCGGCGGGAGGAAACGCGTTTCATGCCCCGCTCTCGCGCGCACGCTGCGCATCCAGGGCATCCGCCAGCTTCGCAATATACGGGTGCTCCCTCTGCGAGAGCACCGCATCGATGTCGCCGTAACCGATCAATCCGCCCCGCTCGAGCACCGCGATCCGCGCGGTTGCATGGCGCAGCACCGCCAGGTCGTGGCTGACGATGACCGCGGCGAAGTCTCGCTCGTGCCTCAACTGGCCGAACAACTCGACGACGGCCGAGCGCACCGTCACGTCGATACCGGCCGTCGGGTCGTCGGCGACGAGAATTGACGGCCCGAGCACGATCGAACGAGCGAGCGCGACGCGCTGCCGCTGGCCGCCGCTCAACTGATACGGGTAGGACGTCATGACTCCGAGCGGCAGATGCACGGCGTCGAGCATCGTCGCGACCCGAGCGCCTGCCGCCCGGCGATTGTAGCGGCGGTCGCGTTGGAAGATCGGCTCGCTGATGATCTCGCCGACGGTTCGCGTTGAAGGCAGTGTGTCGGCGGCATCTTGCGCGAGATAACCGACGCGAAAGGCGAGCTGCGCCCGGTCGCGCTTGCTCAGCGAGCGCATCCCAAGGCCGCGGACACGGACATCACCACCGGTGATGCGCGCTGCGACGGATGCCGTGTCGTCGCGGACCGCACGTCCCGCCACGATACGCGCGAGCGTGCTCTTGCCGGACCCACTGGCGCCGAGCACTCCCAGGATCTCACCGCGCGTAACACGCAGGCTCACCCCGTGTAGCGCAACACACGCCGCACTGGCGCCGTGAGCGGGATACTCCGCGGACAGGTCGCTGACGACGATCGCGTCATCCGAATCGATCACGCGTCTCCTTCCCGCAAGCGGTGCAGCAATTCTCGTCGCTTCGCTTGTTCGGCGGGATCCGGCACAGGCAGGGAGGCGAGCAGCCGCTGGGTGTACGGGTCTTTCGGAGCTCCGAGCACCTGCTCGCCGGTACCTTCCTCCACCAGGCGCCCCAGATGCAGCACCGCGATGCGGTCGGCCAGCATGTCGACGACCGCAAGGTCATGGCTGATGAACAGGCAGGCGAACCCGAACTCTCGCTGCAACTCGGCGAACAGTTCGAGCACAACCGCCTGCACGGACACGTCCAGGGCGGAGGTCGGCTCGTCGGCGATCAGCAGCGACGGCTCCAAAGCGAGCGCGCGCGCAAGCGACGCACGCTGCCGTTGACCACCGCTCAACTCATGCGGAAAACGGTCGCCATAGGTGCGCGGCAACTGCACGGCCTCCAGCAGGTCGTTCACCCGAGCGCGCGCACCCGCCGGCGTTTTCGCACGACCATGAACGATCAACGGCTCTGCGACACATTCCGCGATCGTCAGCAACGGGTTGAAACTCGACGCTGGGTCCTGAAACACGAAACCAAGCTGGCGGCGGGACTTCTTGAACCGGCGCTCTGAAATGCCGTTCATCTCATTGCCTAGCACAGACAGCGAACCGCCGGTCACGCGCGTCAACCCACCGATCGCGCGTCCGATGGTCGTCTTTCCTGAGCCGCTTTCGCCGACCAGACCGAGTACCTCACCCGGCCGGATTTCGAAACTCACACCGTCGACGGCGACGAATCCGGGGCGTCCCAGCCGGCCCGGATACTGGATGCGCAGCTCGCGCGCGGCGACCACCGGCGTTTGATCGGCCCAGTCGGCGGCGCGATTCGCAGCACGCTCCTGCGTCTTGATCCGCCCCTGCCCGACATACGGCACCGCGGCGAGAAGGCGCTTGGTGTAGTCCTCGCGCGGCGACGAGAACAGCGTTTGGGCATCCGCTTCTTCGACGACCTTGCCCTCGTACATGACGGCGACCCGGTCTGCAAGATCGGCGACGACGCCCATGTTGTGGGTGATCAGCACGATCGCGGCACCGAACTCGTCGCGACAACGCCGCAGCAGGTCGAGGATCTCAGCCTGCACCGTGACGTCCAACGCCGTCGTCGGCTCGTCTGCGACGATCAGCCCGGGGTTGAGAACCAACGCCATCGCGATCACGATGCGCTGCTTCTGCCCACCCGAGAACTGATGCGGGTAGTAATTGACGCGCGTCTGCGGGTCTGGGATACCCACCTGGCCGAGGATCTCAATAGCCCGTGCCCGCGCCGCAGCCTTGCTCAGCCTGCCGTGCGCCCGCAATCCCTCCGCGATCTGCCAGCCAACCGTGAACACCGGGTTCAGCGCCATCGACGGCTCCTGGAACACCATCGACACATCGGTGCCACGCACGGCCCGCAGACCGCGCTTGCCGACGGAAATAGTGTCCACGCCGGCGCCGCCGTCACGACCGCGCAGGATCACGGCGCCGGATGCGGTTGCCGTCTCGGGGAGCAGACCGAGAATCGTCTTCGCGGTCACCGTCTTTCCACTGCCGCTCTCCCCCACAATGGCGAGAACCTCGCCAGGGGCAACGGACAGCGTCACACCGGAGACGGCGCTGACGGCACCGGCATCGGTCGCGAATGTGACCTTCAGGTTCGTGATGTCGACGACATTGGTCATAGTCGATCCTCCATGGCGTCCGTCTGCGATCGCTCTTCCATCGCCCGTTCGCCCCTCACGGCACCGATGCCTTCGAGCCCGTCGAGACCGCCGGGGCCCGCTGTCAGCACGCCGCCCGGCACGACCGACACGTCGATCAGCTCGTCGGGCGCCTCCGCCGCCGCACGACGGCCACGCAGCCGCGGGTCGGCAAGGTCGTTGAGGCTTTCCCCGACCAGGGTGATCCCCAGCACGACGAGCACGATCGCAAGCCCCGGATACAACGCCGTCCACCAGATCCCGGCGGTGACATCCGAGATCGCCTTGTTCAGGTCGTAACCCCACTCGGATGCCGACGTCGGCTCGATACCGAAGCCGAGGAAACCCAGCCCTGCGAGCGTGAGAATCGCGTCCGACGAATTCAGGGTGAAGATCAGCGGCAGAGTTCGCGTGGAGTTGCGGAACACATGCCGGAACATGATCCGCGAATTGCTGGCCCCGACGACCTTTGCGGACTCGACGTAGGCCTCCGCCTTGATACGCACGGCCTCAGCGCGCACAACGCGAAAATACTGGGGAATGTAGACGACTGTGATGGAAATCGCCGCAGCCATCACACCGCCCAACAGGTTCGACTGCCCTCCACTGATGACGATCGACATCACGATTGCAAGCAACAGGGAGGGGAAGGCGTAGATGGCGTCGCACACCACGACGAGCACCCGATCAAGCCAGCCGCCGAAATAGCCGGAGACGAGGCCGAGCAGCACGCCGGCAAAGATCGACAGGACAACGGCCACGACAATCACGAGAATGGCCGTCTGCGAGCCCCACACGACGCGGGAGAACACGTCGTAACCGCCGACGGTCGTGCCCCAGATGTGACTGGCGCTCGGCGGCTGCTGCGCGCCGAAGTCGCCGTGGCTGTCGTGCAGTTGAGCAAACCCGTATGGCGCGAGAAGCGGTGCGAAGCAGGCGATCAGTACGAAGATGCCCGTGATCACCAGTCCACCGATGAGCATCGTGCGTTGCACGCCGACACTCTCACGGACCTGGTGGATGATGGGAATCCGGGTCCACAGGCTCCGCCGCGGGACGATGGTGTCGGTCACCTCAGAACCTCACCCTCGGGTCGATCAGTGCGGCGATGATGTCGACGACGAAGTTCGTCAACGCCACGATCACTGCCAGCAGGGCAACAATGCCCTGCACAGCGACGAAGTCACGGGCCTGCAAGTACTGGGCCAACTGGAAGCCGAGCCCCTTCCACTCGAACGTCACCTCCGTCAGGATCGCACCGCCCAGCAGCAGAGCGATCTGCAGCCCGATCACGGTGATGATCGGGATCAATGCCGGACGGTAGGCGTGCTTGCGCACCAACCGGTATTCCCCGACGCCGCGCGACCGGGCGGCGTCGACATAATCCGTCGACAGCGTGCCGATCACGTTCGTCCGCACGAGGCGCAGAAACACCCCGGCCGTGAGCAGCCCAAGCGCAATTCCCGGTAGCACCGCGTGGCTGAGAACATCGCCGACAATAGCAGGGTCGCCCGTCTGGAACGCGTCGATCAAATAGATCCCGGTGGGATGCGCAACAGCCTGCATCGAAAGTTGTGCCGAGATGGACGCACGTCCGGAGACCGGCAGCCAGCCCAACCAAACCGCAAAGATCAATTTGAGTAGCAGGCCGGCGAAGAAGACCGGAGTGGCGTAGCAGAGGATCGCGAACACCCGCAGCACCGCGTCGCCCCACTTGTCGCGGATGTACGCGGCAAGCATCCCGAGCGGGATGCCGACGATAAACGCGACGACCAGTGCGTAGAAAGCGAGCTCGAGCGTCGCCGCGCCGTAGCTGAGCAGCACCTGAGTGACCGGCAGATGATCGCTGGTGGTCGTACCGAAATTGCCGCTGGCGATATTGCCGATGTACTGGAAATACTGCACAATGAGCGGTCGGTCATAGCCGGCCTCATGGATGCGGACGGCCAATTGTGCGGGCGTCAACCGGCCACCGAGCGCCGCGGTGATCGGATCACCCGTCGTACGCATCAGGATGAAGACCAGCGTCACCAGGATGAAGATCGTGGGGAAGATCAGCAAGAACCTGATGACCAGGTAGCGAACGAGCCCACCTCCTGACCGCTGCTTCTTCGCGGTGGCCGGGTTTCCGAGGGCGGGAGCGCTCTCGGGTGTCGTGACAGTCGTCGTCATTGTTGCCTATCAGTGGGATCAGTCACGCGGAGAGGGCGACCCGCTGTACGCGGGCCGCCCTCCACGACGGTTAACCGATTCTAACCGGGTGTGGTCGATCAGCCTTTCGCCAGTGCGCCGTAACGGAACTTGAACGATGCGTCGAGCGTCTTGTCCGTGCCGGTCACCGTCGATCCGACGACCGCCACCTGAGCGCCCTGCAGGATCGGCAGGGTGGACAGGTCGGCGGCCACCTTGGTCTGGATCTCTTCGATCAGCTTGGTGCGCGCTGCCCGATCGGTCGTGCCGCGCTGTTCGTCGATGAGGTTCTGCACCTCGGCGTTGTTGTAGTGGTTTGCCAGGAAGTTGTCCTTCGCGAAGAACGGCGACAGGTAGTTGTCCGCGTCAGAGTAGTCGGGGAACCAACCCAGCTGGTAGGCCGGGTACAGGTCGGCGACACGATCCTTCGAGTACTGCACCCACTCTGTGGACTGCAGGTCGACGGTGAACAACCCGCCGTTCTGCAGCTGGTCCTTGACCAGCGCATATTCGTCGCTGGACGAAGGGCCGTAGTGATCGCTGTTGTACTGCAGGTGCAGCTGGATCGGCGTTGTGACGCCGGCTGCCGCCAGCACCTGCTTCGCCTTGTCGAGGCTCGGGCCTCCGTTGCCGTCGCCGTAGAGGCCCTTCAGGGCCTCGTTGGCGCCCGTCAGACCCTGCGGAACGTAGGAATACAACGGCGTGTACGTGTCCTTGTAGACCTGGGTCGCGATGGCCTTGCGGTCAATCAGGTCTGCCGCCGCCTGGCGCACCGCCAGTGCCTTCGCCGGGTCTGCCTGCGCGGTCTTCGCGCCGTACGGCATCGTGTTGAAGTTGAACACGATATAGCGGATCTCGCCACCGGGGCCGTCGACGACCTTCACCTTCTTGTTGCTGCGCAGGCTCTCGATGTCGGTTGCAGTCAGACTGCGGAACGCGACATCGATGTTGCCCTGCTGCACGTCAAGCTTGAGGTTCGACGAGGTGGCGTAGTACTTGACGTTGATCGTCGGTGTCTTCGCCTTGCCGAGGATCCCGTCGTAGTTCGGGTTGGCCTTGTACTGAATCAGGCTGTTGACCGCGTAGCTGGCGATCTCGTACTGCCCTGCGAAGCCCTCGCCCTTGACGATCGTGTTGTCGGGGGTGACCTTGTCCGCCGAGAACACTTGCTCGTCGACGATCGGACCAGCGGGGCTCGAAAGCACCTGCGGGAAGGTCTGATCGTTCGGGGTCTTCAGGTGGAAGACTGCCGTCAGCGGGTCAGGGGTGCTCACACTGGCAAGATTGGCCAAGAGCGATGCGGGGCCGTTCGGGTCGTTGATCTTCAACTGCCGGTCGAATGTGAACTTGACGTCAGACGACGTCAAATCATGACCGTTCGCGAACTTCAAGCCCTTCTTGAGCGTCACCGTGTATTCCGTCGGCGACGTGAAGCTCGCGCTCGTGGCGATGTCCGGCTTGACGTCCGGGCTGCCATACGGCGAGTTCAACAGAAACGGGTACACCTGGTTCATCACGGCGAATGATCCATTGTCATAGGATCCGGCCGGGTCGATGCTGGTGATCTTGTCCGTTGTGCCGATCGTCAGTGTCGAACCCGATGTGGTGTTGCCACCCGAGTTGCCCGAGCATCCGGTCAGCACCATGGCCGACGCCGCAAGCGCGACGGTAGCCACGAGGATGCGTTTGCCGGTTGAATGTGCGGATTTCATATCCGTAGTCCTCTTTCTCATGTCAGATCGACACTGCCATGCATTCTCAACAACGAGATTCACAGCAGTGCAATTGCTTCAAGTGGTAGCACAGATCGCCTTACGAGGTGCGGTTGGAACGGCCTGCCGGCCCGATCTTTATCGAGCTGAGACGTGCGCTACTCCTCGCGGATGCGTCGCCGCCGGGTTTCCACTGCCACCAATTCACGCTGAAGTGCGTGGAAAGCATCTCGATCGTTTGAGTCCGCCCGCTGCAGCCGGCCGAGCAATTCGGCCTTCTGCCCGAGCAGGCCTTTGTCGACGAGCGAACCGACAACACCACGCGCGTACCCGGCCAGGGCAGCTTCATCGCGTTCGGGGATCGGCGCCACCGCCAGCTGTTGCACGAGCGTCGCGAAGGCCGTCGGCACTTCGGCGACCACGCGGTCGACCCAGTCGGGTCGATCGATCGCGGCAACGCTGGCAGCGATGCCATCACGCACGACGACGAGGGTCTGATTGTGAAAGGCGCTGCTGACAGCATCCCGCACCAGCTCCGACCCGACAAGCAGCGGATGCTGCAGGATCGCCATCAACGCGTCGCGCTCCAGCCGCGTGGCCGGGTCGCTGCCGAGCTCGGTGAGAGACGGGCCGCGAGGCGCGGGAGGTGTGTCATCGTCTGCGGTCGGCGTGTGAGCATACGTCGGAGCAGGCTGTGGCGCGGCGGTGCGACGACGATTCACGGCGGCGGTGACCTCGTGCAGTTCCATGCCGAGCATCCGCGCGAGCTCGTGAGCGTAGCCGGGCTTCAGCGCGGGGTCGCGGATGTCTGCAACGACCGGCGCCGCGGCGCGCAGCGCTGCGACGCGGCCCTCCACCGTGTCGAGGTTGTACTGGGAAAGCACCTGCTTGATCATGAACTCGAACATCGGCTTCTTCGCCTCGATCATGCGCTGCACGGCGCCGTCGCCCTGCTGCAGCCGCAGATCGCACGGGTCGAGCCCGTCCGGGCCCACTGCGACGAACGTCTGGGCTGCGAAGCGTTGTTCCTCGCTGAAGGCGCGCATCGCGGCCTTCTGGCCGGCGGCATCCGGATCGAACGTGAAGATCACCTCACCGAGGCCGCTGTCGTCACCGAGCACGCGCCGCAGCACCTTGATGTGGTCGACGCCGAACGCTGTACCGCAGGTTGCGACAGCGGTGCTGATGCCGGCGAGATGGCACGCCATCACATCGGTGTAGCCTTCGACGACCACAACGCGTCTGCTGCGCGAGATCTCGCGCTTAGCCAGATCAAGGCCGTACAGCACCTGCGCCTTGTGATACACGGGCGTTTCAGGGGTGTTGAGGTATTTCGGGCCCTTGTCGTCCTCGAGCAGGCGGCGCGCGCCGAAGCCGATCGTCTGTCCGGTTACATCACGGATCGGCCAGACCAGGCGCCCTCTGAACCGGTCGTAGACGCCGCGGTCGCCCGCGGAGACCAGGCCCGCCGCCGTCAACTCCTCGACGGTGAACCCCCTGCCGCGCAGGTGCCCCGTCAATTCGTCCCAGCTTTTCGGTGCGAAGCCGACGCCGAAACGCGTCGCGGCCTGCGCGTCGAATCCGCGCTCACCCAGGAAGGTGCGCGCGATTTCCGCGTCGGATGCCTCGAGCCGGCTCCTGAAGAACTCCTCCGCGGCAGCATTGGCCGCCAGAATCCGTGCACGGTTGCCAGACTCTGTCGGACCTCCGCCGTCTTCGTAGTGCAGTTCGAGGTTGATCCTGCCGGCGAGCCGCTCAACGGCCTCTGCGAAGGTCACGTGGTCCATCTTCTGCAGGAACGTGTAGACGTCGCCGCTCTCGCCGCAGCCGAAGCAGTGATACATCCCGACCTGCGGTCGCACGTGGAAGCTCGGGCTGCGCTCGTCGTGGAACGGGCACAACCCCTTGAGAGAGCCGACCCCCGCGGACTTCAGACTGACGTAGTCTCCGACGATGTCGGCAAGATTTGTGCGGGCTTTGACCTCTTCGATGTCGCTCTGTCGAATCCGGCCCGCCATACGTTGATTCTAGTCAGCGGCGCTTTGGTCGACGGCGCGCATGCCTACCGGCTGAGCCGCTCGTACCAGGAGATCGCCGACTGGTCCGTGAGGCTGGCGACCTGGTCGACGACGACCCGCTTGCGCGCGACGTGGTCGGTTGCGGTGGCCCAGTCTTCCGCAAACCCGATGTCGAGCCCGTCAGGTCCTCGCTCGAGTAGCACGTCGGCCAGAACGGTGAGCATGAGGCGCTGACGGCTGTAGATCGGCTGCCTGGTGTTCTTGGACATCACGAACGCGGCCACGATGCCTTTCAACACGGCGATCTCCGCCTGGATGCCGCCCGGCACGACGACGTTCGCCGCGAACCGGATCAGGCTGTCTTGCGGATACGCGTCGCGGGTCGCCCGGGTCGCGGCGCCGGCGAAACGTCCGATCAGTTGGCTGGTGAGGTTCTTCAGTCGTCCCTGCGCGAGTCGGGAGCCGTCCCAGCTGCGCAGCCAACCGGGCAGCGCCTCGAGTCGATCGAAAGCTTCGATGAGTTCGGCATGGCTGACTTCACCGCCGATCCACTCGTACATCGAATCGACGAGGAAGTCGTGATCAGACTTGTCGCTCAATGCTGCGACGTCGATATAGCCGTTCACGATGGCGTCTTCGAAATCGTGCACGGAATACGCGATGTCGTCGGACAGGTCCATGACCTGCGCCTCGATGCAACGCACCCGGTCAGGGGCGCCCGCGCGCAGCCACTCGAACGCCGGTTCGTCGTCTGCATAGAACCCGAACTTCGCCCGGCCGCTCGGATCGGCGATCGATTGGCTGGCCGGCCACGGATACTTGCAACTCGCGTCCAGGCTCGCCCGCGTCAGGTTGAGCCCATAGGCGCGACCGTCCGCGCCGAACACTTTCGGCTCGAGCCTTGTGAGCAACCGCAGCGTCTGGGCGTTGCCCTCGAACCCGCCGATGTCCTGGGACCAATCGCTCAGCGCCCGCTCGCCGTTGTGGCCGAACGGCGGATGCCCGATATCGTGCGCCAGACACGCCGTGTCGACGACATCGGGGTCAAGGCCGAGGCTCGCGGCCAACTCGCGACCGACCTGCGCGACCTCGAGCGAGTGCGTCAGCCGATTGCGGGCGAAGTCGAGCCCAGCCGTCGGGCTGAGCACCTGCGTCTTGGCGGCGAGGCGCCGCAGAGCACTCGAGTGCAGCATCCGTGCACGGTCGCGCGCGAAGTCGCTTCGGCGGCTCGAGTGTTGTTCACCCAGCCAGCGTTCCTGATCGTGATCCTCGTACTGTGACGGCCTATCCTCCACTGTTATGAACCTCTGCAGCTGCGACGTCGAAGCGGTCGGCGGCGGCGATTTCGCGACTGCGCAGCCAGTTCTCCGGCAAAGCGGGATGCTTGGGGGTGCCTGCGCGCCCGCGCGGACCTTCCGCCCCATCGCCTGGATACGGTTGTGCGGGATCCAGGGTGGCCAGCAACTCATCCAACTGAGCAAGCGTTTCGACCCGCGCGAGTTGGGAACGCAATTCCCCGCCGACGGGGTACCCCTTGAAATACCAGGCGACGTGCTTGCGGATGTCACGGCATCCGCGCTCTTCGCTCTCGAAAAATTCGACGAGCAACTCTGCGTGTCTGCGGAACGCGGCAGCGACCTGCCCCAGCGATGGGTGTGCCTGCGCAGCCTCGGCGACCACAGGATCGAGCTCCCCAGCGCGGGCGCGGAACGCCGCAGCCAGGTCGCCGAAGAGCCACGGTCGACCGAGGCAACCGCGCCCGACGACGACGCCGTCGCATCCGGTTTCGTCCATCATCCGCAACGCATCCGCACTCGACCAGATGTCGCCATTGCCGAGCACGGGCACACTGGTGATGGTTTGCTTCAGTCGCGCGATCGCACTCCAATCGGCGTGCCCCGAGTAAAACTCGGCGGCCGTCCTGGCGTGCAAAGCGATGGATGCGACGCCCGCGTCCTCCGCGATCCGCCCGGCGTCGAGGTAGGTCAGGTGGTCGGCATCGATGCCCTTGCGCATCTTGATCGTCAGCGGGATGTCTCCGGCAGCACGCACGGCCGCGCGCACGATGTCACCGAAAAGGTCGAGCTTCCAGGGCAGCGCGGCGCCACCGCCTTTGCGGGTCACCTTGGGCACGGGGCAACCGAAGTTGAGGTCGATATGGTCCGCGCGATCCTCTGCCACGAGCATCGTGACGGCCTCGCGCACCGTGATCGGGTCGACTCCGTACAGCTGGATGGAGCGCAATTGCTCACTCGGATCGTGCGCGATGAGCCGCATCGATTCCGGCGTGCGTTCGACGAGCGCGCGCGACGTGATCATCTCGCTGACGTACAGCCCGGCCCCGTATTCGCGGCAGAGCAGTCGGAAAGCCGTATTGGTGATACCGGCCATCGGCGCAAGCACCACGGGCACGTCGAGGCGCAGCGGCCCGATGGCCAAATGCGCGGGGTTTACTGTTGCGGTAAGAGACATCAGAGTCCAATTCTCCCAGATATCGGAGCATCCAATGAATCGGCCCGCACATGACTGACGGCGCACTCTCGGGCCGAGCCCGCATGCTGGCGGATGCGGCTACCCGCGAACTCGACGTCCGCGTGGTTCCGCGACCGGCCGCCACGTCACTGTACGAAGCGGCGGGGCTTCTCGGGATCCGCCCGGAGGGCATCGTCAAAACGCTCGTCGTCAAGCGGCATGACGGCGACTATCTATTCGCTCTGGTGCCGGGTGGACGCAAGATTTCGTGGCCGAAGCTGCGGACGCTGCTCGGCGTCAACAAACTGTCGATGCCGGATGCGGCCCTCGCCAAAGACGCCACCGGTTACGAACGTGGCACGATCACTCCGCTCGGCAGTGCGACTGCCTGGCCGGTATACGCCGACGAATCGATCCTCGGACACGAGATCGCGATGGGCGCAGGCGAGCACGGTTACAGCGCGTTTGTCGACGCGGATGCGCTCGTGGCCGCGGTCGACGCGGTCGTCGCGGATATCACCGACCCGGAGTAGGAGTCGTCAGGCGTTGCACCCGGAATCAGGCAGACACCGTCTTCGCAGACGACCGCGTTCGGATCGCCGAGCGACTGCAGCGGCCCGGTCATGCCGAGACCTTTTCTGCAGCAGCTTCCCCAGCGATCTCTGTTTCAGTTTCAGTCTCTGTTTCAACGGCGCGCTCGGTCCAGACCTGCTCGAGCACCTGCGAGAAAGTCGCAGCTTCCTGAGCTCCTGACACGCCGTACTTGCCGTCGATGACGAAGAATGGCACGCCCTGGATGCCGTATTCACCCGCCAGCGCCTGATCGGCGCGCACGTCGGTGAGGTACTCTTCCTCGGTCAGCGAGCGCACGACATCCGCTCGGTCCAGACCGATCTCCGCGGCGAGGTCGGCGAGATCTTCGATCCGCCCGACGTGTCTGCCCTCGATGAAGTAGGCCTTCAACAGGCGCTCTGTAGCGTCAAGTTGGCGACCGTGGGCCTTCGCGTAGTGGATGAGTTCATGAGCCTTCACCGTGTTGGTGTGCTTGAGTGCGTCGTAGTCGTAGTCGAGCCCAACCTGCTTCGCGATCCCCGTCACGCGTTCGAGCATCTGGCTCACCTGTGCGGGTTGCATGCCCTTGTGGCCTGCGAGAAAGTCGATCTCGCTGCCGTCGAAGTCGACCGGAGTGTCCGGCGACAGTTCGTAGCTGTGGTACTCGATCTCGACAGCACGGTCCGCGCCTGCGCCCGCGAAAAGCCCGCTCCCTGCCTCAAACTTGCGTTTGCCGATGTAGCACCATGGGCACGCGATGTCCGACCAGATGTCCACTTTGATGGGTTCACTCATGGTTGCGGTAACCGCACTAGGGGGTCGGGTATTCCCGATCTCACAGCGACGCATCCGGTATGTCAACGGCGCCGCCGAAACGACGGTTGCGGGCTGCGTACAGTTCGACGGCCTGCCACAGCTGCTCCCGCGTGAAGTCCGGCCAGAGCGTGTCGAGGAACACCATTTCGGCGTACGCACTCTGCCACAGCATGAAGTTGCTCGTGCGCTGCTCCCCCGAGCTGCGCACGAACAGGTCGACATCCGGAAGTTCCGGCGCGTACAAATGTTTCTGGATCGTCTTCTCGGAGATCGCAGCGGGCCGGAGGCGCCCTGCGGCGACATCCGCGGCGATCGTGCGCACGGCATCCGCGATCTCGGTGCGCCCGCCGTAGTTGACGCACATCGTCAGAGTCAGCACACTGTTGCCTGCGGTGAGCTGTTCGGCGAACTGCAACTCCTTGATGACGGATGCCCATAACTTGGGTCTCCGACCGGCCCAGCGCACCCGAACCCCCCACTCGTTGAGTTGATCGCGCCGCCGGTGCAGAACCTCACGGTTGAACCCCATCAGGAAGCGCACTTCGTCAGGGGAACGGCGCCAGTTCTCCGTCGAGAACGCGTACACGCTCAGGTGTTTGACGCCGAGTTGGATCGCACCGGCGACAACATCGAGAAGCGAGGCCTCCCCCGCCCGGTGCCCCTCGATCCGGGTGAGCCCACGTTTGTTCGCCCACCGGCCGTTGCCGTCCATCACCAGTGCCACGTGATTCGGCACGGCCGATGCCGGTATGCGCGGTGGGTAGAGCCCGGTCCAGTCGACCGGTCGGAACGGCACAGCATCCCTGTGCGTGTACTGCTTCGGGCTCACGCCGGGGCTCCCATGCGATTCTCACGCGCCACGTGGGCGAGCGAGCGCAGTCCGCGTTCGAGGTGCCATTGCGTGTAGGCGGCCACGACTCCACTGGCCTTCGATCGGGTGGAGTCGTCGACGGCATCGACGACATCCCACTCCCCGGCAAGCAGAGCGCCGAGAAGGTCGATGGTCGGCGCATCCACTCGGGGGGCGCCGGTCGGGGCGCACTCCGCGCAGACCACGCCGCCAAGCTGCACCACGATGCTGTTGTGCGGGCCGGGAGCGCCACAGCGGGAGCAGTCGACGAAGCTCGGCGCCCAACCGGCAACGGACAACGCCCGCAGGAGATACGAATCCAAGGTCATCGTCGACGCATGCTCACGCCGGGAGAGGGAACGCAGCGCACCGACGAGCAGGATGTACTGCTGAACGGAGCCCTCCGCCTCGGTCAGACGGTCTGCCGCCTCGACCATCGCGTTGGCTGCGGTGTAACTCGCGTAATCTTCGGCGATAAGCGCGCCGTACGACCCGAGAGATTCGGCCTGCGTGATGGTGTCGAGACTCCTGCCTTCGTACAGCTGCACATCGGCGACCATGAACGGCTCGAGACGCGCGCCGAACTTCGACGCCGTGCGGCGCACGCCCTTCGCGACCGCCCGCACCTTGCCGTGCCGCCGAGTCAGCAGGGTGACGATGCGGTCGGCTTCCCCCAGCTTGTGGGTGCGGAGCACAACGGCTTCATCACGGTAAACAGGCACTCGTCAATTATCCCGCCAGAGGCACGTTATCTTGCCAGGAGCGCGCCGTGCGGCCACGATAGCGTCAGGCCTGTACCAACGCACCGGCTGCCGCGTGGGATCGTACTGCGCGGTTGACCGCCGAGATGATCGCCTTGAACGACGCGGATGACGTGTCTGCGTCGATGCCGACGCCCCACAGTCGCTGGTCCCCGATCTGCAGTTCGACGTAGGCTGCCGCCTGCGCGTCGCCGCCCTGCGACAGCGTGTGCTGCACGTAGTCGTAGAGCTCGATCTCAAAGCCCTTGTCTGCGAGGATCTGCAAGAAGGCATTAATCGGACCGTTGCCGACGGCCTCGGCGTGTTCGATGATATCCGCGTGCCGTAGCTGCACAGCCAGCGACACCATGCCGGATGCGTCGCTTGAGGTCGACGCGCCCGTCACCTCGAAACGGCCCCACTTCTCGTCGACCTTGTGGTCGGCTGCCGGCAGGTACTCGTCCTGGAAGATCGCCCAGATCTGATCGCTGGTGAGCTCGCCGCCCTCTTCATCGGTCTTGGCCTGCACCACTGAGGAGAATTCGATCTGCAACCGTCGCGGCAGATCGAAGGCGTGATCGTTCTTCAACAGATAGGCGACGCCGCCCTTGCCGGACTGCGAGTTCACACGGATAACGGCTTCATAGCTGCGCCCGAGGTCCTTCGGGTCGATCGGCAGGTACGGAACGGCCCAGAGCAGTTCGTTCACGTCCTTGCCCTGCGCGTCTGCGTCGGCCGACATGGCCTCGAAACCCTTCTTGATCGCGTCCTGGTGCGATCCGCTGAAGGCGGTGAACACCAGGTCGCCTGCCCACGGACTGCGCTCGTGCACCTGTAGCTGATTGCAGTACTCCGCCGTGCGCTTGACGTGGTCGATGTCCGAAAAGTCGATCTGCGGGTCGATGCCCTGCGTGAACAGGTTGATTCCGAGAGCCACCAGGTCGACGTTTCCAGTGCGCTCTCCGTTGCCGAACAGGCAGCCTTCGATGCGACCAGCCCCGGCGAGATATCCGAGCTCTGCCGCGGCGATCGCGGTGCCACGGTCGTTGTGGGGATGCAATGACAGGATGACGTTCTCGCGATGGTTCAGCTGCCGCGACATCCATTCGATCGAGTCGGCGTAGACATTCGGGCTGGCCATCTCCACGGTCGACGGCAGATTGATGATGACATTGCGTTCCGCTGTCGGCTCGAAGATCTCGAGCACCTGGTTGCAGATGTCTGCGGCGAACTCCAACTCTGTGCCCGTGTAGCTTTCGGGCGAATACTCGTAGTACACGGTCGTCCCGGGGACCAGGGCCTCCATTTGACGGCAGACGCGCGCGCCGTGCAAGGCGATGTCGACGATCCCCTGCTTGTCTGTGCGGAAGACGACCTCCCGCTGCAGAATGCTCGTTGAGTTATACAGGTGCACGATGGCCTGCTTGGCGCCGACGATCGACTCGTACGTGCGCTTGATCAGATGATCGCGGGCCTGCGTGAGCACCTGAATCGTCACGTCATCCGGAATCGAATTGGTCTCGATCAGGCTCCGCACGAAGTCGAAGTCGGTCTGTGACGCGCTCGGGAAACCGACCTCGATTTCCTTGTACCCCATCGATACAAGCAAATCGAACATGATCCGCTTGCGTTCAGGGCTCATCGGGTCGATGAGTGCCTGATTGCCGTCGCGCAGGTCGACGGCGCACCACCGCGGGGACACCGTGATGCGGTTGTCCGGCCAGGTGCGATCGGGCAGGTTGACGGTGATCTGCTCGTGGTACGGCCGATATTTGTGGATCGGCATGGCGCTGGGCGTCTGAGTGTTCTTCATGGTTTTCGAATCTCCTCGCGAATGCTGCTATCAAAAAGCTGCTGTCAAAAAGCCGCTATTAAAGGCCACTGACGAACTCCGCGACGAGGGAGGCCTGGAAGTTAGGACCCGTCGCGGCAGCTAAGGAGGAGCACACCGTGGAACACAGTTTGAGAATAACACCATGTTCCGGCGTCTGCATACCAGCGGCGACACCCTACGAGCGCATCAAGCGCGCTGCCTGCCGCACACTCAGACCCGGAAGGTAGGAGCGAACCAATGCGAGGCCGATTCGCGGGAGCGCAATCGGGTCGGGGTATGCCATCAGCAAGGGGCGCAGCTGCGGGTGGAACTTTCTCTTGAAGCGCAGCAGGGATCGGAATCCGTAGACCGGCTCCAGAGCGCCGCTGAGCGTGCCGAGGAACCGATCCGTCGCGCTGCCTTCGCCGTCTGCCGGCGTAACAGAGTGTGCCAGCGGTGCGGCGGACAGGCTCATGAACGTTGCGCCGTGCTCCCGCATGCGTTCAGCGGCTTGCGCGATCAGGAACTCCATGACCCCATTCATGCCACCGGACCGGCGTCGCATGAAGTCCAAGGTCCAGCCGACGACCTCCCCATCCCGGAACGACGGCAGCCAGCTTGTGATGCCCTGCACCATTCCGGCCTCGTCGATGGCCAGCATCAAGGCGACATCCGGGTCGCGCAACTCGTCGATTCCGCCGAGCGTGAAGCCCATCTCCGGCAGCTGCTTCTCCGCGATCCATTCCTCGGAGATCTCAGCGAGTTGCGTAGACACGCTGAGCGGCAATTGCGCATGACGCGTCCATTCCGCCCGAAGACCCGCACGCGACGCCCGGTTGATCGACGTGCGGATGTCTTGCATGCTCTTGCCTGTCGTGCTCCAGTCCGCCGGGATCACCACTGCCTCTTCCGCCACGACGAGGGTGCCCCACCCCATCGATTGGAAAATCGGCTGCAGTTCTGCATCGACGCTGTAGAAGACGGGAACCCAGCTGTTGTCGTCACAGAAGCGTGCGAACCGGCCGATGATCTCCGCTGTCGGCTCGCTGGTTCCGAACGGACCGCCCGTCGTCACCGCAACGCCGCCGCGCACTCGGTACGCCACAGCACCGGTGCCAGCCGGATCGAACCAGTACGAGTTACCCGCCCAGGTTGTCATGAACGACAGCGGGTCGCCTCCACCCTCGATCAGCATGCGGCGAGCACGCGCGGCATCGCCGCCGCGTGCGCCCTGTGCGCGCCCCACCAACGGACCGATCGACGCGAGGAAGATCACCAGCCACAGCGCCGGCCCGACACCGTGATATACAACCCAGCCCGCCGGAGTGGCGGGAAGAAAATTGGGAATCTCACGGTGCAGGAAGGCCACAGGGAGAAAGCGCTCGACGACATCCGCCAAGAGGTCGAAAATCGTGAGCGGCCGGCTAAAACCGATGTTGCGCAACGACCAACCGACACCGACATAGATTGCAGCCAGCGCGACGGCGCCACCTGCGACGATCACCAAGTACCGCGCGACACTCCGACGCGACGGCAGCACAGTGAAATTGCGACGGAATACCGCCAGCAGTACCGCTATCGCGGCCGGAATCGCCACAGTTGCGGTCAGCGACAGCGTCAGGCCCCAGTAGTGCACGTTCAGGCTGGGCACGACGTATGGCAGCCCAGAGCGCGGGAGGAATCCGAAATAGTAGGCGGCAAGCAGCGCCTCGCCACCGTTCATCACGATGCCGAGCCAGACGGCGAAGCGGCGCCCGAGCAAGAGCCCGAATGCGACCAGCAACAGCGTCAAGAGGGGCAGGATCGACAGGATGACAGGGCCAGCACCGGTGATCCGTTCCAGAGTGAGGTTGTGAGCACACACACTGCTCACGGCCAACGCTCTGCAGTCGTCGAGCGGCGACTCAGTGCCGGATCCCCCGCTGTTCATCAAGAGCGCGACGGGCGCGAGCAATCCGAGCCGGGAGCGCGTGAACAGGGCGATCGCCGGCCCGATGGCTGTCACGGCAATAACGGATGCCATCAGCACCCGGACCTCGTGGTGCGAACTGCGCACCCAACCGTGCACCCGTGCCGGCGGCCGAAGCAGCAGGCCGAGTCCCCAACCGGCCGCGACCGCGAAGGCACGATAGAGGTCGGCCGGTTGCCCGGAATAGAGCACAAGCATCAGGGCCACGACAACCGTCAGAACCCGGATGCGCCGACGAACCAGCGCGGTCGTGAACGCGCTGGCCGCCATCAGGGTTCCGGCGATTGCCACGGTCGGGTCGACGGTCAGCAGCGTGCGCACGCCGTGTTGCCAGAACGCGTCGCCACTCGAGGTCAACACCTGGGCGAACACGCCGAGGACGGTGCCGACGCAGGCAGTGACAGCGAACGCGAGCACCGTGCGCCACGTGCCCATCGCACGTTCGGCCATCCCGATCAGTAGATACGCAAGAACGATCACAACGATCAGGTCGACGATTCCGCGACTGAGGAAGACCGCGGTGATCGGGCTCCACCAGTGACCCCAGAGTGCGAGTGGAAGGTACCCGGTCGCCAGCGCACCGATGGAGCCCGGTGCCCTGCCGAAGATCGAGCCGGCGGCGAGTGCCGTGACAAGCAGCAGCACGGCGACCAGCAAAGTGAATGGCTCACCACGAACACGGCGGAGCAGAAACCGGCCGAACCGCGCTTTCCGCGACGTTCGAGCGCCCGCAGCGGCCGTTTCCGCCATCAGCGTCCCCCCGTCTTCACAGCCCTATCTTCACAGACACTGCGAGAACAACACTGCCTCACAGGCCCATTCGATCCGCCAGCGTCGGCAATGCGGACTTCATGACGTAACGCACCGTGTTCCAATCATGTGAGGAACCCGGTACAGAGATCCACTGCGTCGTCATGCCTGCCGCAGTCGCAGCGGCCATGGTCGTGCGCTGGAAGGCCGTGTACTTCGCGTCCTTGCTTCCGACACCGAAAATCGCAAACGAATGGGAATACGGAGCATTCTCTTTCATTACCGTGATCGGCTTCGCCTGATCGTAGGCGGCGACGGATCCATGGAAGGCCTTGGCCACGGTATCGGCGCCGATCGTCGGCTCCAATTCGCCGGAGATGCTCAGAATAGAGCCGAACAGTGTCGGGTCTGCGGCCCCGAATTGCATGGCGCAGGTCGCGCCCTGCGAAAATCCGGCAACCGCCCACTCGGATGGGCCGGTAGCGACGTGCAGATGAGAGTTGATCCAGCGTGGGACATCGACGGTCAGGTAGGTCGCCGAATTCCCCAGCGGCGAGTTCACGCACATCGGATTCTGGCCGGCGTTCCCCAGCTGATCGGGGACGACCACGATCGGCGCCAGCCCGTGATGCTGCGCCGCGTAGGCGTCCAGCACCACTTCTGTGCGTCCGAGTGTGAACATTTCAGCAGGGAAGCCCGGCTGGCCCGACATCATCTCGATGACGGGCAGGGCGGGCGGATTCTTCGTCAGCGCTGCGGGGGGCAGATACACCTCGCCGTTGCGTGCTGCGAAATGCGAGGTCGTCGCGGGGATGTCGACTGAACGCACTTGACCCGTGCGCGGCATCCCCGTCGGTGCTTGCCAGACTGCGGCGAGATCCGCCTGCAGCGGTTCGGCATGCTGATCAAGCTGGTGCGCGCTCGCAGCCGGATACGGATTCGTGAACAGCACATCTCTCAGGTTCGGATACGCACCGAAGTCGACATTGATGCCGGCTGCAATTGTGGTCACGAACACTGCCACACCGACGACAGCGACCACCTTGCGCCACAAGCGCGATCGCCACAGGTTGACCACGGCAAGGCCGATGCCGGCACCGCCGAGCGTCACCCACATTGTGGTGACATCGGTGAGCGGCAACCCGAACGTGTCGAATACGTCACTCGTCAACCAAACGGCAAGATATCCGATGCCCCCGCCTGCAAGGACGCCGATCAGGGACGTCCGAATCCAGCGGCGAGTCGGCCTTCTGACGATCAGTGCGAGAACGAACGCAGCGGCGATCGCGTACAGCACGACCAGGAACGGTGCCCGATCGATGTGAACCGAAAGCAGCCAGGATGGCACGACGAACACTCCTTATTCAATGCAACGACTCATTATCGAAGGCGTTTCTGGATCACAGCGGACGGTAAGGGCGATGCAGGTGAACTCCCAGGAAGTCGCGATGACCACCACAGAAAGCAGATCGACCGGCGTCCGGATCAATCTGCAGCGAGTGCAGACACCGGCGACACCGATACGGCGCGGCGCGCCGGCGCGATCGCAGCGGTCAGCGCAAGCGCCGCGGCGGCGACTGCGGCGATCAGGAACACCAGCCACGGAATAGCCGGGGCGATCAGCCCTCCGCCGGGCAGCGATCCGAGCAAGGACTGCGCGCCCGCCCAGCCGTAAATCGTGCCCAGCACCAGGCCGGTGATCACCGACGCAACCGTCAGTTGTGCGCTTTCTGCGACGATCATGATCCGTGCCTGCCGTGCGCTGAAGCCGAGGGCACGCAGCAGCCCCAGCTCTCGCGTGCGCTGGAGAACGCTCAGTGACAGGTTGTTCACGACGCCGACGGCAGCGATCAGAGCGGAAAAACCGACCAGGATGCTGAAGACCGTCACCGTGACCGTGAGCACGGTGTTCACGCCGCTGCCCGCATACAGTCCGGGCTCCGCGCGCTGCGACGCGAGAATCGCGTTCTGAAAATCCTGCGCGGCTACCGCGAACATTGTGACGAGCGTCACACCGATGACAAGTCCGACACTCGTGCGCGCACTCCGCTGCGGATACCGGTGTGTGTTCGCGGCAGCAAGGCGCACCGGCGCGCTTGAGCCGAGCGCTCGGCCGACCGCATGGAGAACGGGTGGCATGAAGCGGTTAGACCCGGCAATGAGTCCGCCGAACGAGATCAGCCCGCCGAGCAGAGCGACCAGCATCCCGGCCGGTGACAGCATCCCGATCACGACACCGGCGATCAGCAACAGCAAACCTCCCCCGATCATGACGAGGGAGAGCACGAGACGAAGGTGCGAGCCGGCACTCTCCTCACGAGAGGCGGGAGCGCTGGCGGCAATCGCCTGCAGTGGGCTGACCGAAAGAACGCGATGCGAGCCGATCCATGAGGCGCACCACGTGGTCAGCACGACCACAACGGCCGGCACCAGGATGACCGGGCTCAGATACGCGTACGGCAGGTCCGGCAGCAGCCCGATGCCGATCAGCACCCGCACGCCGACGGCAACGATGGCGATGCCCGACAGTGCGCCGGTGAGAGCGCCGATAATGCCGACCGACAGCCCCTCACGCGCGACGGAGCGGCGCAGCGTGCGGGAGCTCGAACCGATCAGCCGATAGAGCGCCAGAGTGCGCGTGCGACCGGCGACGATGGTGGCGAACGTGTTGGTGATGACCAATGCGCCGACATAGACCGCGATCACGATGAAAACGGCGGCCACGAGAATCAAATCGAGCTGAACGGAACCATGCTCCGATAGCCTCGACCGATCGATGGACGTTGACAGCACACCAGTGCCGAGCAGGAGAATGACGCCGAACGCCGAACTCAGCGCCGCGACGAGGATGCTGGAACCGTGTCCGCGACGCACCATCCGCACGGTCACGCGACTGACTCCAAGCTCAGCATGAGTTCTGAGATCCTGGTCGGTGTCGACCTGCCGGTTTCGTGTGCCACCGCACCGTCCGCGAGGAACACGATCCGATCGGCATAACTTGCCGCTATCGGATCGTGCGTGACCAGTGCGATGCTCTGCCCGTATTCAGTGCAGGAGGCCGCCAGCAAAGCGAGCACCTCGCGGCCGCTGCGGGAATCGAGATTGCCGGTCGGCTCATCGGCGAAGATCAGCTCGGGTCTCGTCGCGAGTGCGCGGGCGATCGCCACGCGTTGCTGCTGGCCGCCGGAGAGCGCATGCGGGCGATGCCGCAGGCGATCACGCAGCCCAAGTGAATCGATCAACTGATCGATCCACGCCGCCTCCGCGGTCGTCGGTCGCCGTCCGTCGAGCTCGAACGGAAGCGTGATGTTGGCGAGCACGTCGAGTGTCGGCACCAGATTGAACGCCTGGAACACGAATCCAACCCGGCGCCGGCGCAACAACGTCAACTCGGAGTCGCCGAGCGCGGTGATCTCGGTGTCGCCAAGCCACGCCCGGCCGGAGGTCACGGAGTCGAGCCCTGCCATGATGTGCATGAGCGTCGACTTCCCAGACCCGGACGGGCCCATGATGGCTGTGAATCGCCCCCGTTCGATTCCGAGCGACAGTTCGTTGAGTGCAATGACGTTTCCGTCAGCGCGACCCGTGCTGGATCTTCGCGAAGGCGTGGCTGAAGGCCCACGGACCCTGTACGACACCGGAGCAGGTGTTCGAACCGACCGTGCCCGGGCAGTTTCCGTTGTCCCGCTGCAACGCCCAGAAACTGACCATGTTCACGTGCGCGTGCGAGGCCCAGGCGATGAACTGTGCGGCCTGGGGAACCGTCAGTGTCTCTTCAGGTCCGAAGTCGTCGATGCCGTTCATCTGGATGATGCCGACCTTGCGCCAGAGTTGCTGCTGCGGGCTTGTCGGATCGATGGTCTGGTGCAACTGGCTGACGAGCCCCGCGGCGGCGTGCTCCGCATCCGTCACCATGTTGTGGGTGAGTCCATCCCAGTAGTCGAACGTCATGACGTTGACTGCGTCGATGCGGGCGTGATGAGCTGCTGCTGATTGCAGAACGGCGAGCCCAGTCGGCGCGAGCCCGTTCGGCGTCGACGGCAGTGTGTACGCGATCGACACGTTCCGGTGCTGTTGCGTGGCCCAGTTCTGTAATTCGACGATCGCCTTGTTACGGCGATCGATTCCGGCGAGGTTCGACAACGAGTCGACCTCGATATCGAAGTCCAGTCGCTGCACTTTGTATGTCGTGATCACGTTCTCGTATGCGAGTGCGATCTTGTGCACGTCGGTGCAGCTGTCCGCGATCTCGGTGTTGGTCGTGTCTGCCGCGTACCCGCCGAACGACGGGATGACGTCACCTCCTGCGCGTCGGATCGCGTTGATCTGGTCGCCGTAGCTGGCGCTCGAGATCGGCATTGCGGTGTTGCCGGCCCAGTAGACGATACATGAGCCGGGTGCATCCGTCTGCAGGAATGCCAATGACAGGTACTTCGACCCCGATTGGTTGGACAGCGCGGCGAGGTTGCCCACCTCCGTGACGTCGACGTACGGAGCCGAAAATTGAGGAGGGAGCGGCGACGGCGACACGATTCCGCCCGGTGCCGCGGCGAGAGCTGACGAATGGGCGACGCCCCCACCGGGCACTGGCACATTGGCGGGGACTGACGCATTGGCGGGGACGGCGAGTGCAACGGCGCTCAGGGCCGCTGCAGCAAGTCCGAGGCCGATCGAGAATGAACCACGTTTCATCGACAACTCCATTGTCTATTTAGCACTATTGTTTGTTAGCCCTACTAACTATCAAACTGAGAGTACTGCTGCCGTGACCCCCACACAAGGGGCAAATTGGGGGTCAGCGAACCAGCCCGTGCTCGAACGCGTAGACGACCAGCTGCACGCGATCCCGCAGGCCCAACTTGGCCAGGATGCGGCTGATGTGGGTCTTGACCGTGGCCTCGCTGAGGAACTCACCGCCCGCGATCTCGGCGTTGCTGAGCCCGCGGGCAGCCAGAGCGAAGATCTCGCGCTCACGCGCAGTCAGGCCGTCGAAGGCAACGGGAGCCGGCACCGTGACGTTCGCTGCGAAGTGCTCGAACAGCTCCCGTGTGGCGCCGGCGGCGATGACGGCGCTGCCCGCATGCACGGTGCGGATCGCAGCGAGCAGGAACTCGGGATCAGCATCTTTCAAGACGAATCCGCTCGCCCCGGCTCGGATCGCACGCGCCGCAGCCTCATCGAGATCGAACGTCGTGAGAACGATGACCCGCGGTGCACTCACCGAGCGCCGCGCTGCGGAGGCGAAGATCGCCTGGGTCGATGCAATCCCATCCATCACGGGCATCCGTATGTCCATCAACACGATATCGGGCTGCGCAGACTCGACCATCGCGACGGCGTCAACGCCGTCACCGGCTTCGCCGACGAACTGCAAGTCCGGCTGTGAGGACACCAACATTCGTATGCCTGCGCGAAACAGCGCCTGATCGTCGACCAGGCCCACCCGGATCGGTGAGGTGGTCATTCAGGCTCCTTCACTCCGTGCACTGTGGCTGTAGGTACCGATGCATCAACGACGAACGCCCCACCGCTGACGACGGCCGTCAACGCTCCGCCGGCGAGCGCCGCGCGCTCGCGCATCCCCGGAACACCGTGGCCGAGCGTGCCTGCCGCCCGGCCACGGTCGTCCTGACCGGCGCGCCCGTCGCGCTCGGCGAGTTCGTTCTCGATGCGCAGGTCGACGCGTTCGCTCTGCCAGTCCATCTGCAGGCTCACCGGGCCTGCGGGCCGCCCGTGTCGCAGCGCGTTGGTCAACCCCTCTTGCGCGATGCGAAAGAGCGCGAGCTGTGCGGCCGCGCCAACCGTGCGCCGCTGCCCGGCGTCCGTGCGCGTCACGTGAAGCCCGGCCGCCGTCAACTGTTCGATCAGATGGTCGAGGTCGTCGAGGCCGGGCTGCGGCCCTGCCAACTCGTCATGTCTCAACTCAGCAAGGAGCATACGCACGTCCCCGAGCGCGTCTCTCGCCGTCGACGCGATCTGCTTCAACGCCTCATCGACGGAGTCCGGATCAGTGCGCCTGGCATAACGTGCGCCGTCCGCCTGCGCGATCACGACTGCGAGAGAATGCGCGACGACATCGTGCATGTCTCTAGCGATCTTCGTGCGCTCCTGCTCAACGGCGACATCCGCGCGAGCGCGCTGCTCTTCATTCTCGGCCTGGCGCAGTGCCCGACGACTCTCCCCCGCACGACGCCAGGTGCGTGCCAACAGCCCCAAGAGCCACGAGACACCCAAGACCGACAACGACGTGATGAGGAGGAATCCGAACTCCAGCGCGAGCGACCCGGCCTGCCGCAGTGTCACAGCCCTGTAGCTGACCTCGAGAGTCGAATACAGCGTGAGGTAACCGGCTGCGACAAGGGAGCCGAGCCCGACCGAGGCCAAACCGGCCCAACGCGTGATCGAATCGCCGTACGCTGCGCTCGCATACAGGACCGCGAGCACGGCAACATCACTGACCTGCGTTGAAGCGCCCGTCAGCATCTGCGTGATCGCCGCGACCCAGGCAAGGCCGAGAGCAACGGAAGGTGACAGCCGACGAAGGGCGAGCGCTGCCGCGAACACGACGACAGCGACGATGTGCACACCGGATTGCGAAACGATGACGAGGCATCCGAACAGGAACACGATTGCGACGACGATGTCGACCGTGAGTTGCGCCGGCTTCACGGATCGAACGAGGACCGAATGGTCGTCATCCGCATCCGCCGACGGCGTCCCGCTGGGCGTGGCCAGCCAGACCAGTAGCGAGGGCAATTCAGCGCCCACGCGACCGCGTTGCCGGGAAATCAGCAATCCGACGAGCCACGCCACAACCAGGCCGATTGCGAACACCGCTGCGCGCAACAGAAGGCCGAGTGCCTCCGACATAACGGCGGGTGCGCCAACGGTGTTCGGCAGAGCCGGAAGCCCCGTCTCGAAGCCCGGCATGCCGATCAGCCCGCCCATCATCACAGCGGATGCCAGCGCCAACCAGCGAACGACCGCGCCGCCATGCGCCGTCACTCCGAGGACGATCGCCATCAGCCCGACGTAGCCCGGCCACGCCAACGCTGCCGGGAGGGAGGAGACGCCGGCTCGTTCCCACGCCAGCGCCAACCAAGCAATACCGAGTGCGGTCGCGGGCGCCGCACGGGACAACGCCAACGCGGCGCAGACAAGCACGAGTACCAGCAGGACATCCGGTTGGATCGGCAGGGCTAAGGCGACCCAGACGCCGAACAACACGACGGCGACGAGCGGTTCGAGCACCCAGCGATAGGCAGACAGCGTCACACGCACGCTTCCACCGTAGGGCGCTGCGGCCGCGCTCGACGCCGATTCGCTCGAAATCATCCGCTCGATGTATGTCGGATCAGAAACCGAGCCGACCGAGCTGCTTGGGATCGCGTTGCCAGTCTTTTGCAACCTTGACTCGGATTGACAGGAACACCTGCTTGCCGATCAACGGCTCGATCTGGGCCCGGGCGGTCGCGCCGATCTCGCGCAGACGAGCACCGGACTTGCCGATCACGATGGCTTTCTGGCTGTCCCGTTCGACGAACAGGTTCGCGTAGATCTCGACCAGTTGCTTGTCGTCGCGTTCGATGATGTCGTCGATCGTCACGGCGAGAGAGTGGGGCAACTCCTCGCGGGCGCCTTCGAGCACCGCCTCCCTGATGTACTCGGCGACACGATCTACCAGGGCCTCATCGGTGATCGCATCGTCTGGGTACAGCGGCGGCGACTCCGGCAGGAGCTTCATGAGCTCGGCCGTCAGAATGTCCAATTGGATGCCGCTGGTCGCCGAGATCGGAACGATCGCTTCCCACTCACGCAGCAGCGACACCGCGAGCAGTTGCTCCGCGACCTGCGTCTTGCCCACGGCATCGATCTTCGTGACGATGGCCACCTTCTTGGCTCGCGGGAACGCCTCGAGCTGCTCGTTGATGTAGCGATCCCCCGGTCCGACCTTCTCGTTGGCCGGAATGCACAGGCCTATCACATCGACGTCACCGAGCGTCGACTGCACGAGTGAGTTCAATCGCTCCCCCAGCAACGTGCGCGGACGGTGCATTCCGGGGGTGTCCACGAGGATGAGCTGCCCGTTCTTCTGATGGACGATTCCGCGAATCGCCCTGCGGGTCGTCTGTGGCTTCGAACTGGTGATTGCCACTTTCTCTCCGACGAGAGCGTTGGTCAACGTGGACTTGCCCACGTTCGGCCGCCCCACGAACGACACGAATCCGGCTCGATAACTGGTCATTCCTTCACTCCTTTTGAGTCGTGCGAGGCGTCATGGGTGCATCGTTCGTCGAGTCGATCAACGCCGTGTCCCGTTCGACGAGTACCGTGCTGATGCGTTTGCGTCTGCCCTCGGTCCGTTCCGCGGTCAAACGCAACCCGCCCGTCGAGGCCGTCGCACCGGAGACCGGTAGTCGGCCGAGCGCCTTGCCGAGCAGCCCGCCGACCGAATCCACGTCGTCATCGTCCAGTTCGATGTCGAACAGCTCGCCGAGCTCGTCGACGGGCAGCCGCGCGCTCACCCGGTAGCGTTCCGGGCCGAGGCTTTCGACCAACGCTACGTCGTGATCGTACTCGTCGGAGATGTCGCCGACGAGCTCTTCGATCAGGTCTTCCAGCGTGACCAGTCCCGCAATTCCGCCGTATTCGTCGACGACCATCGCAAGGTGGTTGGCTTCGAGCTGCATTTGTCGCAACAACGAATCCGCCTTCTGCGACTCAGGAACGAACAGCGCAGGCCGGCCCAGGTCGCCGACGGTCACGTTCTCCACGTCCAACGGTCGCTCGAACGTCAACCGTGCGACGTCCCGCAGGTACAGCACACCCGTCACATCATCGACATCGTCGGCGACCACAGGAATACGAGACACGCCCTTGCTCAGGAACAGTGCCATCGCCGCGCCGAGCGAGGCCGACGCATCCACCGTCACCATGTCGGTGCGCGGAATCATCACCTCACGCACGACGGTCTCGTTGAACTCGAAGATCGAGTGGATGAGCTCGCGATCGTCCTCCTCGAGCACCTCGAGCTCGGTGGCTTCATCGACGATGCTGAGCAGTTGTTCCTCCGAGCCGACGGCGGCGGAGCGCCCTCGCGTCGGCGTGACCCTGTTGCCCAGAGCAACCAGCCCACGTGCGATCGGGCCAAGCAACACGCGCACGAATCGTACGAGAGGCGCAGTCAGGAGCAGCATGGTCTTCGCGTGCGCACGACCGACGCTGCGCGGGCTGGTTCCCACCAGCACGAACGAGACTCCTGTCATGATCGCGGCAGCCAACAGCAGCGACAGCCACCACTGTTCGAACACCATCTCAAAGGCAAGAGTGACCAGCACGGCGGCCGTCGTTTCGGAAATGATCCGCATGAAACTCACGGCGTTCAGGTGCGCGCCGGGGTCTGAAGCGATCGCCAGCAGCGACCGCCGCGACCGGGAGTCCTCCGACAATTCCGTGATGTCAGCGCGGGACTGCACGCTGATCGCGGCGTCCACTGCGGCCATCAAACCGCCGAACGCCACAAGGATCAGGGCGACGATCAGGAAGACGGCGACGAGCATCGCGACCCTATCGTCGACGTTCGGCCAGCGCGAACCCGACGAGGATGTCGCGCTGAATGCCGAACATCTCTCGCTCTTCGTCCGGCTCGGCGTGGTCGAATCCGAGCAAGTGCAGAATGCCGTGCGCAGTCAGCAGGAACAACTCTTCCATCAGCGAATGCCGGGCCGTCTCCGCTTGCCCCTGGGCGACCTGCGGGCAGAGCACGACGTCGCCGAGTAGCCCGGGCGGGGTCTGGAGATCCTCCGTGCCGGGGCGCAGTTCGTCCATCGGAAAACTCAGCACATCGGTGGGGCCGGGTTCGTCCATCCACTGCACGTGCAACTGCTCCATTGCGGCCTCGTCCACGAGCACGATCGCAAGTTCAGCCTCGGGGTGCACATGCATCACCTCGAGCGCATACGCGGCAAGGCGTTGCAGCGCCGATTCATCGATCGCGATCGCCGATTCGTTGTTGACTTCGATGCTCACGGCGATCCCTATCGTCTTTTGGGCAAATGGTCGCGTGGTTCAGCCGATCGCCGCTCGGCGCGATTGGCGAATTCGCGCGCCTGTTCACGCTCGTAGTGGTCGGCCTGCCTCTGCGCATCGTATTCCGTGTACGCGTCGACGATTCGCCCGACCAGGTTGTGCCGCACGACATCTGCACTGGTCAGCCGACAGAACTCAATGTCGTCGATATTGTTCAACACGCGAGTGACCAGACGCAGCCCGCTCGATGCGCTCGGCAGATCGATCTGGGTGATGTCGCCGGTGACGACCATCTGCGAGCCGAACCCGAGCCGGGTCAGGAACATCTTCATCTGCTCGGGCGTCGTGTTCTGTGCCTCGTCGAGCACGATGAACGAGTCGTTCAGCGTGCGACCGCGCATGTAGGCAAGCGGCGCGACCTCGATCGTGCCCGCTGCGAGCAACTTGGGCACCAACTCGGGGTCCAACATCTCGTTCAGTGCGTCGTAAAGCGGCCGCAGGTACGGGTCGATCTTGTCTGTCAACGTGCCAGGAAGGTAGCCGAGGCGTTCTCCGGCCTCGATCGCGGGCCGCGACAGGATGATCCGGGTGACTTCCTTGCGTTGCAGAGCCTGCACGGCCTTCGCCATAGCGAGGTAGGTCTTGCCTGTGCCTGCTGGACCGATGCCGAACACGATCGTGTTCTGGTCGATCGCATCGACGTATTGCTTCTGGCCAAGCGTTTTCGGTCGAATGCTCTTGCCCCTGGCCGTCAGGATCGCCTGGCTGAGCACGTCTGCGGGGCTCGCCGTCGCGTCGGAGTCGATCATCCGCGCCGAGCTACGCACCTCGATCGGGCTCAGGTCTTGGCCGTTGCGCACCATTACCAGCAGCTCATCGACCAGATGCCGTGCCGCCTCGACCTGTGTTGCGCTCCCGGTCAGGCTGATCTCGTTGCCACGCACGTGCACGCTGACCTCGGGATACTGCGTCTCGATCGTTCTCAGCAATCGATCCTGTGGACCGAGCAGTCGCACCATCGCAATGCCGTCAACGTGCATGAGCGCCTCGGCTTGAGACACCGAAGCTTCGCCTCCGATATCGGAATGGCCGGTTTCGTCACTGACTGCCAAGACTGCCTTCCGTTAGTCTGCCGCTGAGCACTGCGTTCGTCATGGTCTTATTCTAGGCAGCGCCGCAGACCCAGGCACCGTGTTGCGCTGTGAGCGAGCGGATGCGCTCACCAGCGCCCCAGCATCGCATTCAGCACCGCAATCGCGGCCGGCCCTGCGGTGGAGGTACGCAGAACGGTGTCGCCCAGCCGCACGAACTGCGCTCCGGCTGCCTGGAGTCGCTCGAGCTCGTGGTCAGCGATGCCGCCCTCCGGGCCGACGACGAGTTCAAGATCGCGAGCACCCCGCTGCCCGATGCTGGTCGGCAGGAGTGCCGCCGGCGCCAGTGCGCTCAGCGCGAGCTCGGCGCTCGGCTCGAGCACGAGCATCCGTCGCTCGCCTGCATGACGCTCAAGGTCGGACGTCGTCGCGAGCGCCTCCACCGTGGGAAGCCACGCTCGGATCGACTGTTTCGTGGCTTCTCGCACGATGGTCGCCCACCGTTCGCGCCCCTTGAGCGCCTTCTGCCCTTCCCAGCGGGAGACCGAGCGCGCTGCACTCCACGGAACGACGACGTCAACTCCGAGCTCGGTCGCCGCTTGAACAGCGAGTTCGTCACGCCCTCCTTTGGCCAAGGCCTGGACGAGGATGAGCCGAGGTGCGGCCGGCGGGGTCGTCGAGGACGCATCGACATGCAACACGACGGCGGTCGGCGCGGCAGAGAGCACAGTGCAGCGCGCCGTCAGGCCGCGACCGTTTCCCACGACCAGTTGCTCGCCGACCCTGGTGCGTGCGACGGTCACGGCGTGACGCGATTCGGCCGGCCCGAGAGTCACCTCGTCGTCCACTGACGCGGCAACGAGTTCTTCGGCCAGATAGAAGTTCGCCACTATGCGGCCACCACGCGCATCGCCGCTAGACGCCCATGAACCGGTCACGCAGTTTTGCGAACAGTCCCTGCTGGAAGTGCGTGAGCGTGGGAGCCTCCTGCTTGCGCACACCTGCGAACTTCTCGATCAAATCGCGCTCCTTGCGGTCCAGCTTCGACGGCGTTGTCACCTGCACACCGATGCGCAGATCGCCGCGTCCGCTGCCGCGCAGCCTGGTGATGCCGCGACCCTTGATGGTGAGCACTTCAGCGCTCTGCGTGCCCGGCCTCAGTTCGACATCGATGTCGCCGTCGAGTGCCTTGACGATGGCATGCGTGCCGAGAATCGCATCCGTCATCGCCACGACCAGGGTGCAGAGCAGGTCGTCGCCGTCCCGACTGAAAACCTCGTGATGCTTGACCTTGATCTCGAGGTACAGGTCGCCGTTCGGGCCGCCGGCAGGTCCGGCCTCGCCGCTTCCGGGCATCTGCAGACGCAGGCCGGTGTCGACCCCGGCTGGGATGTCGACGGGAACCGTGCGGCGGGCGCGCACACGCCCCTGACCCTGGCAGGTGACGCACGGCGTGGCGATGACCGTGCCGTAGCCGCGGCAGGTGCCGCACGGGGTCGAGGTCATCACGTTACCGAGCAGCGAGCGCACCGCGCGCTGCAGCTGACCCGTGCCGTGACAGATGTCACAGGTGACCGGTGCTGTGCCCGGCTGGCAACACGAGCCGCCGCAGGTCTCGCAGAGCACTGCGGTGTCGACCTCGAGGTCGCGATGCGTTCCAAAGATCACCTCGTCCAGATCGACCTCGACGCGTAAGAGGGCGTCCTGTCCGCGCTCGCGCCGCGACTTCGGCCCCCGCACACCACCGCCACCGCCGAAGAACGTCTCGAAGATGTCGCCGAAACCACCGAAACCCGACCCGCTGAATGCGCCCTGCTGCGGGCCGAGATCGTATTGCTCACGCTGGTGCGGATCGCTCAGCACGTCGTAGGCGTGCGTGACCGACTTGAACCGTTCGGATGCCTCGGGGCTCGGATTCACATCCGGATGCAACTCACGTGCGAGTCTGCGATATGCCTTCTTGATTTCGTCCGGTGTCGCGTTGCGATCGACACCGAGCACTTCATAATGGTCGGCCACGTAAAAAGTATTTCCTAACTCGTTCTCGTTGCCGGTTCAGTCATCGCCGAGGCGACGGGACAGATACCGGGCGACGGCGCGAACCGCCGCCATGTTATTCGAATAGTCCATGCGGATCGGCCCGAGCACGCCGACATGTGCCAGTGCGCCGCCACCACCCGCATATCCGCTCGCTAGTATGGATGTCTCTGGGAGCCCGAACGGCGCATTCTCGCGTCCGATGCTGACGGATACCCCGTGCTGGTCTGTCGCCATTTCGCCGAAAAGCTTCAGCAACTCGACCTGCTGCTCGATCGCCTCGAGCACCGGGTAGATGCTGCCGGTGAAGTCGTGCTCCGTGCGCACCAGATTGGCCGTACCGGCCATGACGAGCTTCTCCTGGCGCGCACTCTCGATCTGATCGATCAACGCCGTGATGATCGCGGATGCCGCGCGACGGTGCCGCTCGCCGAACTGGTCCTCGATCTCCCGAAGCCGCTGCCCGGCATCCGCAAGTTTGCAACCGGCGATCGCCGCATTGGCGCGCGCGCGCAACTCGCTGATGAGCTCCTCGTCGACCTCGTTCGACAACTCGGCCACACGCTGCTGGATGGCACCGGTGTCCGCGATCAGCACACACAGCACCTGCTGCGGTGCAACGGGCACAAATTCGATGTGCCGGATGCGAGCGCCGGACACGGACGGGTACTGCACGAGGGCCACCTGATGCGTCAGTTGCGAAAGCAAGCGCACTGTGCGCGCCAGCACGTCGTCGACATCCACCGATTGACCTAAAAAGACCTCGATCGCCTGGCGTTGCACGCTCGTCAGTGGCTTCAAGTCTGCAAGCTGATCGACGAACACCCGATACCCCTTGTCTGTGGGTACCCGACCCGAAGACGTGTGCGGGGCAGCAATCAACTCTTCCTCTTCAAGCGCGGCCATGTCATTGCGAATGGTCGCGGCAGACACCCCGAACGAGTGCCTCTCGACAATGCTCTTCGAACCGACCGGCTCGCGCGACGCGACGTAGTCCTGCACGATCACACGAAGAACCTCGAGGCTGCGTTCTGACACCATCCGGGCTGACGCCTCCTCTTGCACCTCGGGTGATTAGCACTCAATATCTCTGAGTGCTAATCCTATCGCCTGGCCCCACAACTCGGTGATTGCGGGACCCGTGGGCCCAGGGTACTTTAGGGTTGTGCTCGCAGTGCTGCCTGCTCCGGATGTTGCGGTACAGACGCAGCGGCGAGCGGTTGACAACAACCACTTACCGAAGGGGACGATCATGACAGACCCGAATGTGCAGCCACCTGTAGATCCGGCAGCGGGCCTGCCACAGGCGGCACAACAGCAGGATGCGCCGTTCACAGCGGCACAGGACAAGCAATATGCGATGTGGGCGCACCTCGGCGGTGCGGTTTCGTTTCTCGCTTTCTTCACAGGATGGCTCGCCATTCTGGCGATTGTGTCGGCGCTTGTGATCTACCTCGTGTTCGGAAAGCGTGGGATGCTGACGAAGCAGGAGTCGAAGGAGGCGCTCAACTTCCAAATCACGATGGTCGCGGCCATGATCGTCTGGGCGATCATCTCCGCAATCGTCACGGCAGCGCTGCTGTTTTCGCTGAACCTCGCACTGTGGACGACGATCATCCTCATCCTCGCACTGATCGGCTGGGTGTTGGTCGTTCTCGACGTCGTTTTCTCGATCGTCGGAGCCGTGCGCGTGAACGGCGGAGGCAGCTACCGCTATCCATTCGCCATTCGATTCATCAAGTAGAGCGCAGGAGCGGCCCCCTGCGGCAAAAAACGCCCGCCGGGGTCTTCTCCTGAACGTACGCTGTGCTCTAAGGTGAGGGGCCAGAACATAAACCTGCCCGACAGGGCGCACCATCAAGGAGCCTCGATGTCTGATGCAACACCCCCTCCCGGGAATCCCTACCAAGCCAGTAACCAGTTGAACCCAGCTGACGAGAAACTCTGGTCGACTCTGATCCATGTGCTCGGAATCTTCTTCAGCTTCCTGCCTGCGCTGATCGGCTACCTCGTCCTGAAGGACCGGGGTCCGTTCGTGCGCCAGCACTCCGCGGCGGCGCTGAATTTCCAGCTGACCATGCTCATCGCGTACATCGTCGGCTTGATCCTGACAATCGTCATCGTTGGGATCTTCATCATCCTGGCCGTCGAGATCGTCATCATCATCTTCAGCATTCTCGCGGCGATCGCGGCGAACAAGGGACAGAACTACACATACCCGATGTCCATCAAGTTCATAAAGTAGGGCCAAGCGCCATACTCAAGCGCCTCACTCGAGCAGCCGCCGCACCACAGCGTCTGCCAGAAGCCGCCCTCGCAGGGTCACCACAACGGTGCCAGCGAGGGCGGCTTTCGCGTCGATCAGTTCGTCAGCGATCAGGCCGGCAACCGCGCGCCTGCCGTACTCCGAAAGCGCTGCAATGCGGATGCCCTCACGCAGCCGCACACGCAGCATAACGTTCTCGATGTCTCGCGTCTGCGCGTCCAGAGTCTCACGCCCCGCCGCCGGCGACAGGCTGGCCAGCACGCGGTCGGCGTATGCGGCAGGATGTTTGACATTCCACCAGCGAATTCCACCGACGTGGCTGTGGGCACCGGGGCCGACGCCCCACCAGTCGTGCCCAAGCCAGTAGGCGAGGTTGTGCCGAGAGCTGTGCGCGGCATCCGTCGCCCAGTTGCTGACTTCGTACCACTGGAACCCCGCTGACGAGAGCCGTGCATCGGCGAACTCGTACATGTCCGCCTGCAGATCTTCATCCGGCTGCACGAGTTCGCCGCGCTTGATCTGACGAGCCAGTTTCGTGCCGGGCTCGACGATCAACGAGTATGCGGACAGGTGATCGGGCGCGCATGCGATCGCGGCATCGACGGACTGTTGCCAGTCGGCCAGCGATTCCCCCGGAGTGCCGTAGATCAGGTCAAGGCTCACCTGAAGCCCGACTTGTCGCGCCCATTGCACCACCTGAGGCACGCGCTGCGGATCATGGGTGCGATCCAGGGTCGCCAGCACCCGCGGCACAGCAGATTGCATGCCGAACGACACGCGAGTGAAGCCCGCATCGGCCAATTTGGCAAGATAGGCGGCGTCCACGGAGTCTGGGTTCGCCTCCGTCGTCACTTCGGCGCCCGATTTCAGACCCCACGCGGACTCAACCGCCAGAAGCATCCGGATGAGATCTTCGACCGGCAGAAGCGTCGGCGTGCCTCCGCCGAAGAAGACCGTCGACACCGGCCGGGGTGGCAGCCGCGAAGCCGTGAGGATGCGCTCGGCCTGCTCGATTTCACGGATCGCCTGGCTTGCGTAGTCGCTCTGCTTCACCCCACGCAATTCCGTCGCAGTGTACGTATTGAAGTCGCAGTAACCGCAGCGCACTCGGCAGAATGGGACGTGCAGATACACGCCGAAATCCCTGTCCTGCGCGCCAACGGCGGCGGATGCGGGAAGAAGCCCGTCGTCCGGAGCCGGGTCGGCGATCGGGAGAGCGCTGGGCATCCAGCGCCTACGCCGCGCTCACCGGATGCAGCGCCCGCAGATACCGCGTGGTGAATTGGGACTGCTTGACGCGCAGGATCGGTGCGGCGATGCGGTAGAAGAAGTTCGACGGGCGGGAGAACGCACGAATGACCAACCACACCGAGTCGTCGTCACGGTGCTCGAGAATGAATGCCTCTTCACCGCTTTCCGGGTGCCCGTGCAGCGTGCCATAGGCGAAGCCCGCACGTCTCGCGTCATGCACGACATACACGACCCGAAGCGGTGCGTGGACGTGGAAGGGACCGACCGGGATCTTCAGCACGGCCGTCATCCCGTTGGCGATGTATGGCGTGCCGTCGTCCGTGAAGAGGGTCTCGTTCGTGCGGTGATCCTGTAGCTCTGCCGGGGAACCGTCATCGTTGAAGATGACACCCGCATATTCTTCGCCCGTGCCGCGCTCGATGTCGGTCACTTCGATGCCACTGCCGCGCTGCACGCCCCATGTCATCAGCGCATCGACCGATGATTCGAAGCGCTCGGCGCCGCTGCCGAGCCGGATGGACCGTTCAAGCGGACGGTACCCTTTCGGCGGGTACGAGAGCAGATCATCCGCCTGCGTGCCACCGACGGAGCCGTAGGTGACGGACGCATCCGTGAACGTGCTTCGGCGCATTGTGCTGCTTCGCTTCCTGACAGGTGTCGAACATCCAGCGTAACCGAACTACTTGGATTTCTTCGTTTCCGTGTCACCGGAGAGCGCCGCGATGAAAGCCTCCTGCGGCACCTCGACACGGCCCACCATCTTCATGCGCTTCTTGCCCTCTTTCTGCTTCTCGAGCAGTTTGCGCTTGCGGGTGATATCACCGCCGTAACACTTGGCCAGAACGTCCTTGCGCATGGCACGAATCGACTCGCGCGCGATGATCCGCGCACCGATCGCCGCCTGCACCGGCACCTCGAATTGCTGGCGCGGAATCAGCTTCTTGAGTCGCTCCGTCATCAGCACGCCGTAGGCGTACGCCTTGTCGCGGTGCACGATGGCACTGAAGGCGTCGACCTGCTCGCCCTGCAACAGGATGTCAACCTTCACGAGATCGGCCTCCTGGTCGCCTGTCGGCTCGTAGTCGAGGCTCCCGTAGCCTTGAGTGCGGCTTTTCAACTGGTCGAAGAAGTCGAACACGATCTCGCCGAGCGGCATCGTGTAGCGGATCTCCACACGGTCTTCGCCGAGATAGTCCATGCCGAGCAGGGTTCCGCGGCGACCCTGGCAGAGCTCCATGATCGTGCCGACGAATTCCTTCGGCGAGAGGATCGCCGCCTTGACCATCGGCTCGCGCACGCTGGCGATTTTGCCGGTCGGGAACTCGCTCGGGTTCGTGACCGTCACGGTCTTTCTGTCCTCGGTCGTGACCGTGTAAATCACGCTCGGCGCCGTTGCAATCAGGTCGAGGCCGAACTCGCGCTCAAGCCGTTCCGTGATGATCTCCAGGTGCAGGAGCCCGAGGAATCCGCAGCGGAACCCGAAGCCGAGTGCCACGGAGGTCTCCGGTTCATAGTTGAGCGCGGCATCCGACAGCTTGAGTTTGTCCAATGCATCGCGCAGCTCCGGATAGTCGCTGCCGTCGATCGGGTAGATGCCGGAGAAGACCATCGGCAGCGGTTCTGTGTAGCCCGGCAGCGCAACGGTCGCCGGCTTCGCGGCCGTTGTCACCGTGTCGCCGACCTTGGACTGGCGTACATCCTTCACGCCTGTGATCAGGTAGCCGACCTCACCGACAGCAAGTCCCTTGCTGGGCGTGGGCTCCGGCGAGCTCACGCCGATCTCGAGGATTTCGTGCGTCGCCCTGGTCGACATCATCTGGATGCGCTCGCGCGGTGCGAGATGGCCGTCGATCATGCGCACGTACGTGACGACGCCGCGGTACGAGTCGTACACCGAGTCGAAGATCATTGCGCGAGCGGGCGCGTCCACGACCCCTGCCGGCGCGGGTACGAGCGCCGTGACGCGATCGAGAAGCTCGGTGACGCCGTCGCCGGTCTTGCCGGACACCCGCAGCACGTCGTCAGGACTGCCGCCGATCAGGCTGGCGAGTTCGCGTGAATACTTCTCGGGATCCGCCGCGGGCAGGTCGATCTTGTTGAGCACAGGAATGATCGTCAGATCGTTCTCGAGGGCCAAGTAGAGGTTGGCGAGCGTTTGCGCCTCGATGCCCTGCGCAGCGTCCACAAGCAGAATGGCACCCTCGCACGCGGCGAGGGACCGCGACACCTCGTAGGTGAAGTCGACGTGACCGGGAGTATCGATCATGTTGAGCGCGTAGATGTCGCCGTTCAGCTGCCACGGCATGCGCACAGCCTGGCTCTTGATCGTGATGCCGCGCTCGCGCTCGATATCCATCCGGTCGAGATACTGGGCGCGCATCGCGCGGTCGTCGACGACCCCGGTGATCTGCAGCATGCGGTCGGCCAGGGTGGATTTGCCGTGGTCGATGTGCGCGATGATGCAGAAGTTGCGGATACGCGAGGGGTCCGTCGCGGCGGGCTCGAGGGCCGTCAAAGCTCGTGGTGACATCGTGGTGCCATTGTCCCATGCTTCGCGGGCGCGAACGGCCGTCGCGCGAGCTATTCGCCCTTCACGCCGACCGCGAAGATGCGGCGGAACGGGTAGACCGTGCCGAACGGCGATTGCGGATACGCCCGTCGCAGCAATCGCGCGTATTCTGCTTCGAATTCGGGCACGGCGCTCGGCGGCAGAGCCTGCAGCACCGGGCGCAATCCGGTGCCGCGCACCCAGGCGAGCACAGGATCCTCTCCTGCGAGCACGTGCAGGTAGGTCGTCTCCCACGCAACGCTGGAGAAACCGAGGCCGGCCAACAGCTGCAGATAGTGCGCCGGCTCGCCGACCGGGCTCTCGGGCCGCAGCACCCCGTCCAGCTGTGATCGCCAACGCTCCGATGCCGCAAGTTCGCGCATCAGCCGGTGCGACGGTGCGGCGAAGTTTCCGGGCACCTGGAAGGCGAGCCACGCGCCATTCGGAAGGGCCGCGCCCCACGCAGACAGCAGTTCCCGGTGCTCGGGGACCCATTGCAGTGCAGCATTGCTGACGATGACATCCGTCGTTTCGTCCGGCACCCACGCGGCGAAGTCGGACAGCTCGAAACTCACCCTGGTCGGATCAGTGACGGCATCGTTTGCGCGTTTCACCATGTGCGGCGATGAATCGATCCCGTGGATGCGCGCACCTGGCCAGCGCGCGGCCAGCGTTTGCGTGAGCGTGCCCGGTCCACAGCCGAGATCGACGACCTGGCGCGGCTCGACCGCGCCGATCCGGGCCGTCAGGTCGAAGAACGGCTGCGCGCGCTCGCCGGCATAGGTGCCGTAGAGCGCCGGATCCCACTGCATGCTCATACGCTGCATGCTCATTCGCCGAACCGTGCTGAGCGCTCCACTGTCACACCGCGCCCATCGACGAGGTGATAGACCTCGACGCCGGCGATGAAGACGCGTTCTGCTCGCGCATTGACGTCCAACGGATCACCCGACCAGACGACGACGTCGCCGTCCAGGCCGACCCGGAGGGAGCCGACACGATCGTCCAGCCCGAGGAAGGCTGCCGGGTTCACGGTCAGCGCCTCGAGTGCGGTCTGATGCGGCAGGCCCTCCTTGACGGCAAACGACGCCTGATGCACCAGGAAATTGATCGGGACGACGGGATGGTCCGTCGTGATCGCCACCCGCACTCCGGCCGCCGCCAGCGCGACCAGATTCGGGATACCCCGATCCCGCAGCTCGACCTTCGACCGCGACGTGAACATCGGACCGTAGATGATCGGAATGTCCCGCTCGGCGAGCACGTCCGCAATCTTCGCGGCATCCGTTCCGTGGTTGATCACCAGGCGGTAGCCGAACTCGTCGGCCAGCCGCAACGCCGTCGCGATGTCATCGTGCCGGTGCACGTGCTGATCCCAGACCAGTTCGCCGGAGAGCACCCGTGCGAGGGTCTCTTTGTTGAGGTCGCGGGCGAACGGGCTCCCCTCGGCTGCAGCGGCAGCCCGCGCTTCCACATAGTTCTGGGCCTCCACGAAGGCCTCGCGGATGACGTACGCCACACCCAACCGGGTGCTCGGCAGCTGCTTCTTTTCTCCGTAGACGCGCTTCGGGTTCTCACCGAGAGCCGACTTCACACTGACGGCGGCGCTGATCACCTGTTCGTCGATGATCCTGCCGCCCCAGGTCTTGATCGCAACCGTCTGGCCGCCGATCACATTTCCGCTGCCGGGCTTCACCACGACGGCGGTCACGCCGCCGGAAAGAGCATCGCGAAAGCCCTCGTCGTCGATGTCGATCGCGTCGATCGCTCGCACCCCCGCCGTGTTCGGCGCCGTCATCTCGTTGGTGTCGTCGCCCGCCGGGCCGTTGGCTTCCTCGTGGATGCCGACGTGGCCGTGGGCCTCGATGAAACCGGGAAGCACCCACTTTTCTGCCGCATCGATGATCGGCACACCCGGCGGCACCACGACATCCGCTCCGACGGCTGCAATTCTGCCGTCCTGAATCAGTACGACCCCGTGCGGGATCGGGTCGGACGAGACCGGCACAACTGTGGCGTTGATGAGAGCGATGGATGCGCCGAGAGCAGTCATCCCCCGAGACTACGCCCGCGCCCAGCGCCTCGATGCGAGAACTTCGGGTCAACTCTGGTAAAGTTTCCTGTTGGCTTGCGTGTGGGTGAGAACCACACGAATCGCCGATGGAACGCCCTCTCTCGTTCCCGGCACATCCGAACATCACAATCAACGAACGGAAGACGAATCACTCGTGGCAAACATCAAGTCGCAAATCAAGCGCATCGGCACCAACAAGAAGGCTACTGAGCGCAACAAGGCGGTCAAGAGCGAGGTCAGGACCGCGGTTCGCGCCACGCGCGAAGCCGTTGCGGCCGGAGACAAGGAGAAGGCCACCAGGGCCCTCGCCCACGCAGCGAAGAAGCTCGACAAGGCAGCCAGCAAGGGTGTCATCCACAAGAACCAGGCGGCGAACCGCAAGTCGGCCATCGCCAAGCAGGTCGCCGCGCTCTAGACGCGACACGCACGCACGCAGAGACGGCCCCACTCAGACGAGTCGGGGCCGTTGTTGCGTTAACGGCGGCCGGTTCTGCGCCGAAGCCTCGCCGCTCTTGAGCTTAACCGGCGCGGCCGCGCGCGCTGACCACGCCGATCATGCGCTCGAGGGCGAAGACCGGATCGCGTCCCGCACCTTTCACCTCTGCATCGGTTTCGGCGAGTGCCTGGATGCAGCGGCCGAGGCCGGCATCGCTCCAACCGCGCAGATCGCGCCGCGCCCGATCGACCTGCCACGGGGCCAGGCCGAATTGGGAGGCGAGCTGACTGGAACTGCCGTTGGCTCCGGACACCCTCGCCATCGTGCGCAATTTGCTGGCGAACGCGGCTACCATCGGCACCGGGTCGGCGCCCGTTGCCAACGCGTGGCGGAGCGTCACCAATGCTTCCCCACGCTGGCCGGCGATCGCGGCATCGGACCCCATCCGCATCGGCTTCCTGCCGGCGCTGACCGGTCCGAGTTCTTCCACAGGCATCGCGATCAATCGCGGAACCATCCTCGCGGTGAAGGAAATCAACGACGCCGGCGGCGTCAACGGCCGCAAGATCGAATTGATCACCCGCGACACCCAGAGCGACCCGACCAAGGCGGTGAACGGCGCGACCGAACTCACCCGGCGGCAGAAGGTGCATGTGGTGTGGGGGCCGCTCAACTCCGGCGAGGCGCTGGCCGCCACGCCGCTGATCGCCCGTGACGGCATCCCGCAGCTCGATCCGTGCTGGGTGGACACGCTGACCGATCCGAAGAAATACCCGCTCTCGTTCCGCAATGCGCCGACCAACCACCAGATCGGCGGCGCGGCGAACCGTTACGTGACCGATGTCCTGAAGCTGAAGAAGATCGCCGTGATCGGCGACACCACCGGTTATGGCACGGCCTCGGTCGAAACCTATGTCGCAATGCTGAAAGCACAGAAAGACGTCGCCGTCGTCTACCAGGGCGACGTGGATGCGAGCAATCCCGACCTGAAGCCGGAACTGCTGCGGATGCGCAACGCCGGCGCCGAGGCGATCATGCCGTGGAGCGTCAATGCCGGTTTCCTTTCGCGCATCATCAACACCCGCGGCGAGATGGGCTGGGACGTGCCGATCGTCGGCCAGACCACCTTGGGGTCCGGTCAGACCAAGGCGCTGCTGTCGAAGCCGGACTACTGGAACAAGGTTTACCAGAACAACTTCCTCAACTGCAGCTACAATTCCGCCGGCAAGCTGATCCCCCGCGCGGCGGAATTCGTCGAGCGGCTGAAGAAGGCCAACATCGAGATGGGCGATACCCTGCTGTGGTGGATCGCCATCGGCTACGACGCGCCCCACCTGATCGCCGACACCGTGAAGGCGGCCGGCAGTTCGC
>Ga0208357_1000194_pt1 | contig 49492 bp, 49 predicted proteins | sample NGESurdeep092012_6_FD_184487 | JGI IMG/M metagenome (GOLD analysis project Ga0208357, IMG submission 184487) | Arctic peat soil microbial communities from Barrow, Alaska - NGEE Surface sample F52-2 deep-092012 (SPAdes) | ecosystem: Environmental > Terrestrial > Soil > Wetlands > Peat ...
GGAATCGGCAGACGCGGAGGCCTCAAAAGCCTTTACTCGAGAGGGTGTGTGGGTTCGAGTCCCACTCCGGGCACTGTTACCTTTAGAAGATGATTGACGACGCGGCCTTCTCGTTTCGTGACGACGTCGTCGCACTGTTTCCCGGACAAGGTTCGCTAAGCGGTGGCGCCGGTGCGCAATGGCAGTCCTCTCGTCACTGGGACCTCGTAGGTCGCGTAAGCGACGTCGCCAAGGTGGACGTCGCGGCGCTGCTCCTCGAAGCGAGCGACGACGACGTCGTGCGTACTGATCGAGCGCAACTCGCTACTTTTGCACTCTCGCTCGTTGGTTACAACGAACTTCTCGATCTCGGCCTGCGTCCTCGCTACCTCGTGGGTCATAGTCTTGGCGAATTCTCCGCACTTGTATCGTCGGGTCTCCTCTCGCTCGAAGAAGGTGCCAAGCTCATTGCTATTCGCGGAGCCGCAATGTCACGGGCCGCCGACACCCACGAAGGTTCAATGGTCGCACTGATGGGCGGTGAAGACGGTGCCCGTGAGGCACTCAACGATCTTAAGGACGTCTGGGTTGCCAACATCAACGGCACTGGTCAGATTGTGGTGAGTGGAACTCGATCGGGTCTCGATGACTTACTCGCGCGTCACAAAGAACTCGGTTGGCGCCGCGCTACCCCACTCGCGGTGGGCGGCGCATTTCACTCGCCACTCATGGCTCCGGCCCAAGAGGAGTTGGACGCGGCTCTCGAAGAAACGACATGGGGCTCAACGCAGGCGACGCTGATCTCAAACGTCGACGCAAAAGTTCACGGTTCACCCGAGGAGTGGCGCGAATTACTTCGCCGCCAACTCACCTCGCCCGTCGAGTTCTTAGACGCCACGTTGAATTTGCCCCAAAGTGTTCAGATCACCATTGAAATGCCACCCAGTGGTGTTTTGACGGGTCTTGCCAAACGCATTCGCCCCTTTGAGCGACAGTTCGCTCCCTCGACCCTTCTTGAACTACAGGAGATTGCCGTATGAGTCGCCACGTCATTGTGACCGGAGCCAGTCGCGGCATCGGCGCCGCGATCGCCGAGTACTTCATCAACGAAGGCGACAAGGTCGTTGCATTTTCTCGCTCGGGCGCCGCACCAGATCGTTGCGCGAAGACTGTCGCCGTAGACGTCTCGAACTCAGTGGCCGTGACCGACGCCGTGAAGGCCTCAATCGAAGAGTTCGGACCCGTTGACGTGGTGGTTGTCAACGCGGGCGTCACCCGTGACGGCCTCGCCATGCGCATGTCCGACGAACAGTGGCGCGACGTGCTGTCAACAAACCTCGACGGTGCGTTCTACACCGCGCGCGCGATAATGGCTTCAATGGTGCGCGCGCGTTCTGGTTCGATCATCTTCATTGGATCAGTCTCCCCCTTTCTTGGCGTGCCTGGTCAGGCCAACTACGCCGCCGCTAAGGCTGGACTCGTTGGCCTCGCGCGCTCACTAGCAAAGGAAGTCGCTTCACGTTCGGTCACCGTGAACGTCGTCGCGCCCGGCCTCATCGACACCGATATGACCAATAACCTCGGCACGGCGAAAGAAACTTTGACCGCCATGATCCCACTTGGTCATGTTGGCCAGCCTTCCGATATCGCTGGCGTTGTCGGGTTCCTCGCCAGTAACCACGCTCGCTATATCACCGGTGCTGTCATCGCCGTTGACGGAGGCCTCGCGCTCGGTCTCTAAGTCGCTTGAGCGGTGAAGCGATTGAGTACGATAGAGCGACAGAAAAGAGGGGCACCACCATGGATCGCAACGAAGCATTCGCAAAGTTCACTGAAGACACGGTCGAAGTATTGGCCGTAGAACCTGCACAAGTCACGCTTGAGGCCTCCTTTGGCGATGACTTAGGCGCGGACAGTCTCGACCTCGTCGAGCTCGTCATGGCCCTCGAAGAGACTTTCGAGATTGAGGTCGCCGAAGACGAACTCAAAGAGATCAAAACCGTCGGCGAGGCCTTCGAACTGATCTACGCCAAGCTGTAGTGCGCGTTGCCGTAACCCCCTCGGGACCGGTGCAAGGGCGCCGAGTAGCCGTCACGGGACTTGGTGCGCTGTCGTGCGCCGGAGTGGGTGTAGAGGCGCTGTGGGACGCCCTGATGCAACCACACGCACCTGAATCAAAACGAATCAGTGGCTTCGACGCGTCGCACCTTGGTGGCCCCAAGGAGCTTCGTCGATTCGACCCCTTCGCGCTCTACGCACTCATGGCCGCCGACGAAGCATGGCGCCACAGCGGACTGAGCGGACCCATTGACGACGCAGGCAGCATCGTCACCACCGGCATCGGTGGACTGCAGACCGTTCTTGAACAAGATGTCATCCTCACCCAAAAGGGCCCCGACCGCGTGTCCCCTTTTCTCGTTCCAATGATGATGCCCAACGCCGCTACCGCAGCGGTGTCGATGCGTTTCGGCCTTGGTGGCCCTTGTGAGACCGTGACGACTGCGTGTGCCGCTGGCACGCACGCCATTGGTAACGCAGCGCGTCTCATCGCGTCGGGTCGATGCACGGTGGCTGTCGCTGGAGGCGCCGAAGCCGTTATCGTCGAGATCGCCGAGGCCGGCTTTCGCAACATGACCGCGCTTTCCAACAAGGATCTCTCGCGTCCTTTTGACACGAATCGCGACGGCTTTGTCATGGGTGAAGGTGCGGGCATTTTGATTCTCGAAGAGTGGGACCACGCGATTGAGCGCGGTGCCACGATTCTGGCCGAAGTCATCGGCGCGGCCTCTACTGCTGACGCCCACCACATCACCGCACCCGATCCCAGCGGACGCGGGGCGATTCGTTGCATGGAACTGGCCCTCGCCGACGGTGAAGTCACCACGAGCGACGTCTCGCACATCAACGCGCACGGCACCTCGACTCCACTCAATGACTTAGCTGAGTCGGTTGCAATGCGTCACGTCTTTGGCGACGCGGTGCCTCCCGTTACGTCCATTAAGGGTCACCTCGGTCATTCACTGGCCGCCGCTGGCGCGCTCGAAGGTGTTGCCTCCGTGTTGACGTTGCAACAGCAGCTCATTCCCCCAACCGCCGGAACGGTCGACGTCGACCCCGCCGTCGGACTCGACGTGGTGATTGGTGCGCCGCGCGCCGCCAAGGTCGACGTGATTCTTTCAAACTCATTTGGCTTTGGCGGTCACAACGGCAGCGTTGTCTTCCGGCGCGTTCAGCCCTAGCTAGAGCGTCCACTCGTCGAAGTGGCGTTCGACGTAGGCATTGTCGTACGCCCAGCGTGCGTTCGCAATGAACTCACCGAGCATCACGGGATCCTTGACGCCTGGTGCACTTTCCACGCCGCCGCGTACATCCACTCCAAAGACCGGAAAGTTCTGCACAACATCCACCACGCTTGAGGAAGTTAAGCCACCTGAAGCAATAAGTGGCACGCGCGGACCCGACTCCATCAGCAGCTCGAGCGCGTCGACCAGTGCGTCATGTTCGTCCTTCTCGGGCAGAACGAGATAGTCCACGCCTGCGGGCAGGCCCAGTCGTTCGGTACCGTCAGGGACCATTCGAAGAACCGTGTTCACACGTTCGCACACGTAGTGAAGATCTTCACTCGTAATCGGTCCGTCAATCTGTACGGCGCTTAGTCCGATGGTATTCGCTATCTCAACAATTCTTTGCGGAAGTTCGTTTCGAAAGACGCCCACGGACGCGGCGCTCTGGGGCAAGCGTCGTACGATGTCGTGCGCAGCGCTCGGAGAGATTTGGCGAGGCGTCAGCGCGAAGTCGAAACCAACGGCGCTCGCGCCAAGTCCAATCGAAAAAAGCGCGTCGTCCTCGGTGGTGATGCCCGAGATCTTGATAAAGAGACCTTCAGTCGTGAGTCGCACGGATCATCTCCATTGTCTGTACGCTACTCACGACTTTGAATTCGGATCAATCAATCTCTTCAATCGTTACGTCAACGTCATCGCCACTCAACGCTGCGCTCAGCAGGGTCCGATGCGCTATGCCCAGGCCCACGAAGTGACCATCCCGCGTCGACGCGCTCGTCACGCCCTTCGGCCCTTCAGGACCTTTCGCCTTCAGCACGCTGTCAGCTCGCTCGAAACTCGGAGCGCTCACGCGAACGAATCGCCACGGCACACTTGAACCACGAGCGTCGAGTCGACCAACCAGTTCTTGGCCGGTAAAACATCCTTTTTGAAACGAGATGGTGGCGTCAACAAACGTGCGACCGAAACTGTGAGGCGTCAACAACTTAGCGAACTCCCTCTCGCCGGGCCACCCGCGATCGATCTGTTCGTCCATTGTCGTGAATGGTCCCTCGCTGGAGTCGATTACTTCGAGCGTGCATTTAGCGCGGAGCAGAAATCGCTTGAGCCTCTTCATCGCGTCGTCAGCCAGCGAGCGAGGAACCAATATGTCAATACCGTTCTCTACGGCCTTGACAAAACACGCGGTGACGACGACGCTGTCTGGAGCGAGCAGCAAAGACCACGCGCCAACGTCGTCGAGGTTCGTAACATCTTGGCTGAGTTGTCCCTGAAGAAATGACTCAGAATCAGCACCTCGTGCTTGAATCACAGACCACTCCAGCACGCCAGTCATCTCGTCGTTCATGCGTTCACTCATCGACTATTACAGTATGCGCCAGCGCGGCGAAGTTCGCCGCCGCTACGAGGATGACCACTAATGAGCATGCAGACCGAACTCAACACAATCACTTCTACCATGACCGAACTCTCTGCTCGCATCACCACCCTCGTTGAGACCGAGGGCGACGCGATGCCGCCAGACGTCTATTCCGAGCTCGTCGCCGCCGAACGCACGGTCGGTGCGTTGTTGCGCCGACTCAGTCGAGTCGCCGGTCGGATTCTTTAGAGGCCGCCGGTAGAGTTCGATAATGGCTTCCAGTTGGTGGTGCGCACTTTCACTCACGCCCCAGCAGCGCCTCGACGTCCTTAGTTTGCTCGACCGCACTGAGTCGCGGCTCGGCCGTGAAGCCATCGACGAGGGTCGCCGCCGAACTGTGGTGCACGGCTGGCGTGCGCAACACTGGCTGTACTACGAAGGGCCAGAGCTCACCAAGTACGCAATGTCCACGGGTGATGAACACGCCATCGTCGAAATGTGTGGTGGCGATTTCGAAGAGGATCTGTTGGCGCACTTGCTGGTAGCCCACGAAGTCATCAACTGGTGGACACGCGGACCTCAGACCTGCGCTTACGTCAATGGAACGGTCACTCGAATGCTGCAGTTGATGCGCGTGAAACTACCCATCGATGTCGTTGATGTGCCTGCTGGTGCGGTGCTTCGTAACTTCGAGGTGCACCACGACGAAGAGGCCTGGCTCGAACAGAACAACGCCGCGTTCGCGAACCATCCCGAGCAGGGAGCGTGGCAACTTCGAGATCTTGACGAGCGCACGCAGGAACCTTGGTTTGACCCTTCAGGATTTCTGCTTCTGGAGATCGGCGGACGTGTGGCGGCTTCGTGTTGGACCAAGGTCCACGAACTTCACCCTGATCGCTTCGGAGAGATTTACGTGATCTCCGTCCATCCTGACTTTCAACATCACCATTTAGGCCGAGTCATGGTCACCCAGGGCCTCAACGTCTTGTGCCGCAAGGGAGTGAGTCGCGCCGTGCTCTTCGTTGACGAGTCCAACGAAGCCGCAAAAAAGCTCTACACGTCATTGGGCTTTCTCCTCGAACGAGAAGATCGACTCGTCCGATTCGCTCGCCCCTAGTGGACACCTACTAAGCGACCCACGCCGAAGGTAACGGCCGCCGCAAGACCACAGATAAACAGTTGACGCAGTGCCGGGCGAATGACACCTCGATGGGTGTAGCGCCCTACGGCCCCACCCACACCGCCAATGGCCACCGCGCCAAAGCCAATGGACCACCAAAGAGGATTACCGCTCGACGTGACCAACCATGGCAAGAGAGGAACGAACGCGCCCACGGAGAAAAAAACGAACGACGAAGACGACGCGACCCACGGCGAACCAATTGCCGATGGGTCAACTCCAAGTTCTTCGCGGGTATGGGTGCGCAGCGCCATCTCAGGATCGCGCATCAGATCAACGCTCAGTCGTTCAGCGAGTTCGGCGTCGATCCCGCGGCCGATAAAAATGTCGCGAAGCTCTATTTGCTCTTGAACCGGCTCAGTGGCTAGGGCGTGTCGCTCAACATTGATCTCGTACTCGTACAGTTCCTTTTGGGCGCGCATTGATACGTACTCTCCAGCACCCATCGAAAAGGCACCAGCGACAAGCCCCGCGAGTCCCGCGAGTCGAACCACGCTGTGACCCGGATTAGCACCAGCGAAACCCAGTATCAGCGACACATTTGTGACGAGCCCGTCGGAAAGTCCAAAGAGCGCAGCGCGAAAGCCACCATCACTTATCTGTCGATGATGCGGCTCCGCAGGCAAAGTAGTCACGCCATAAGTCTACGACGCGCCTCGTGTCGAACAGCCGAACTCGACGCGAAGATAGAGTTACCGAGGAGGCACACCATGACAATTCACGTCAAAACTACCGAAGAGCTCTCGGCTCTGGTTGGCACACATCTCGGTTATTCCGACTACCGAACCGTGACCCAAGAGGAAGTCAATCTCTTCGCTGACGCGACGGCTGATCATCAGTGGATTCACGTCGATCCCGTGCGCGCCGCTGCTGGTCCTTTCGGGGGCACGATCGCACACGGCTACATGACGCTGTCGCTGCTGCCAGTACTGCTCAGCGGTCTCATGAAGGTCGACGGCGTCACGATGGGTGTCAATTACGGCACCAACAAGGTTCGCTTTCCAGCACCTGTGCCGGTGGGTTCGCAGATTCGTGCGGGCGCCACACTCGCATCCGTCGAAGAAGTGTCCGGAGGGGTTCAGGTTGTGCTCGACGTGATCGTTGAAGTCAAAGATGCGACAAAGCCTTCGTGCGTCGCTCAAATCGTTTCTCGCTACTACAAGTAACGCGTTGACCAGTACCTCCCTCCCCCAAGGTGACGCCAAAACCGAGCACGTACGCTCGATGTTTGACGCGATTGCCTCGCGTTACGAACTCGTCAACAAACTCATGACCTTTGGCCTCGACGCGAGGTGGCGACGTCGCGCCGTGAGCGATTTGCGCCTCGCCCCCAACAGCATCGTGCTCGACGTGGCCGCGGGAACCGGGGACTTCACCCGCGAACTACATCGACAGGGTCAGCGCGCTGTCGCCACTGACCTGAGTTACAACATGCTGGGTGTGGGTAAGGCAATGCCAGATCGAGTGCAAGCTGACGCTTCAAAACTTCCATTTCGCGACGCCACCTTTGACGGTGTGACCTGCGGCTATGCGCTTCGCAATTTTACCGATCTTGCCAAAACGTTCGAAGAGATGGCGCGCGTGCTTCGTCCGGGCGGTCGGCTCTCGCTCCTCGAGGTCGCCGAGCCGGAGTCGGGTCTCTTACGCGTTGGTTTTCGTTTTTGGTTTCGTAAAGTCGTGCCGTTCATTGGTTCGCTCGTCTCTGATCGAGCCGCTTATCACTACCTTCCGGCCTCGACGGCGTACCTGCCGTCAGCGAGCGAAATTTCAGCCATGTTGAACCGCGCCGGCTTTAGTTCGGTGAATCATCGTCGAGTGATGGGTGGGCTGAGCCAACAGTTCCTCGCCACGAGAACCTTATGAAATTCGTCCGATCTTCAATAGCGCCACTTCGACCTGAGATTCTCAGGGCTTTGGGCGCCCGTGACGGATGGCTCGTCGAAACACCCGACGTCCTTCGCGTTGGTTTCGGCGCGGTGGCAGAGCGCGTGCAACTGAACAGCGGCCTCAACCAACCAACCGACGCCACCGCAGCGCTTCGTCGTCACGAATTGGTGGGCGACAAAGGTCCGTCGGGCACTGGAATTGTTGCCTTCGCGTCGCTTCCCTTTGACCGAAACGCTCCGGGCGAGCTTCAAATTCCCGAATTCTGTATCACGCAGACAAAGTCTGGCAGCGCGTGGCTCAGCGCGCTCGAAGGTTCAACGAAGTGGCACGAACTTCTTAACGCTGTTGAGGAACCAACCCAGGAGGCGCAGAGTTTGCGTTCGCTGACGTTCCAACCAACACCCGAAGAGTACGCGCACAACGTGGCTCTCGCCGTGGAGATTCTTCGCCGCAAGGAGATTGTCAAAATCGTCCTGGCACGAGCTGTTCTCGGGTCGGTACCGGAGGTCATCGACGCCGCGGCCATTCTCCAGCGACTCAGACACCGCGAGCCAATCTGCACGCTCTACAGCTTTCCGACCCTCGATGGACGGCGCTACGTTGGGGCCAGTCCGGAGTTGCTTGTGCGCAGAAGCGGCGACGAGATCCAGTGCCACCCTCTTGCGGGCACAATTACCTTGCCCCCTAACGTTGCTCCCGACGACTATGAGACCTGGCTGCTCGGTAGCTCGAAAAACTTACACGAGCACGGCGTCGTCGTTGACGAGATCGTCAAGAACCTCGCCAACATTTACGACGACATCGACGCGGACGCCGAACCTACTATCGTCGCGCTGCGAACAGTGGCCCACCTCGGCACGTGGGTTACCGCCAAGAGCCATGACGCCGAGTACGCACCTGACGCCCTTGAGGTCCTTCGCATGCTCCATCCCACGGCGGCCGTGGGAGGCATCCCTCGCGAGAGTGCCTACGAACTCATCTGTCGCCTAGAAAATCACGATCGAGGCCACTACGCCGGTCCACTCGGTTGGATTGACGAGCACGGCGACGGTGAGTGGTGGATAGGAATACGCGGCGTTCTCCTTCAGGGTCGCGAGTTCGAAGCGTGGGCCGGCGCGGGCATCGTAAGTGAGTCCGATCCCAGTGCTGAACGCGAGGAAACCAAAGACAAACTCGCCGCCGTACTCACTTCGTTACTGGTCGACCGCGTCTAACGCCGCGAGCGGCGCAGTAGTCGCACCCGTTTCAGTTGACGCTCGACTGCCCATTTCGTGACCATCGCGAGCGCTTCGACGACTATGGCGCTCGACATCTTGGACTCACCGCGCAGGCGATCCTTAAAGGAGATCGGTACTTCGATAATCGACGCACCATTTTTACGTGCCCGGTATGTCATCTCGATCTGAAAGCCGTATCCATCAGCGGAGACACTCTGATACTCGATCTTCTCTAAGGCGGACTTTGAGTACACGCGGTAGCCCGACGTGGAGTCGGCGACCTTCAGTCCCAACACCATCGAGGCATATTGATTACCCCCACGCGAGAGCAGCCGACGCGACAGAGCCCAGGCGGGAATGTCGCCACCCTTGATGTATCGAGATCCAATCACCACTTCGTGGTCTTTTGCGGCCGCGAGTAGTTCCGGTAGCGCTTTAGGGTCGTGCGAAAAGTCGCAGTCAATCTCGACCATGTGGTCGAAACCTTTTTCCAGACCCCATGCGAAACCCGCGCGATACGCGCCGCCAAGCCCGCTCTTCGAAGCGCGCTCGTAGACGTCAATCTGCTGCAACTCAGCGGCGACAGCGTGTGCCCGTTGCGCCGTGCCGTCGGGGCTGCCGTCGTCAACAACGAGCACGTGGCACTCGGGCACAATTTCACGAAGGGTTCGCAGCATTAGTTCAACGTTGAATATCTCGTTGTAGGTGGGCAAAACTACGAGCGTGCGCATTAAGGAATTCTACGAGTTCACCTAGACTTGGCCAGTCGTGTTCCGCCGTATTAGTCCGGGGGGCGTGACACCTTGAGGAAGCCCTATGCCCGTCGCAGCTCCAAAGAAGCGCTTCGCACTACCGCGCGAGGTCCGCCTCATTCTCAGCTTTGGCTCCTTGATCTTCGTTTTCGACTATCTCGTCCTGCCTCAGTTCGGCTCGGCGCGCCACTCACTGCCTCTTCTTGCCACCGTTAACCCAATTCTCGTCGCCGCGGCCGTTCTGCTTGAAGTCAGCGCAATTCTGGCCTACGTCGAACTAACGCGAACGGTTCTCTACCCGTACGCACCAAATCGCTACAACACGTTGCGGGTCAATATGGCTGGCCTAGCCATCAGCCACGTGGTTCCAGGCGGCACCGCGCCCGCTGGAGCGCTCTCGTATCGAATCTTCAACGAACTCGGCGTTCCACGAGACACCAACGCCTTTGGCCTGGCCGCGCAGGGGTCTGGCTCGGCTGTCGTTCTGAACATCATTTTCTGGATTGTCTTGGTCATCTCAATCCCCCTTGACGGCTTCAACCCCGCCTACGGTTTCGCCGCATTGGCGGGCGTGTTTTTGCTTATGGCATTTTTTGGCACAATTCTTCTGATCACCCGAGGACAGCGTCGCGCCGACGTTTGGATACGCGCGATTGCTCGTCACATTCCCTCGGTGAACCCAGACGTCATTGGCGCGTTGTTGAAGAAGGTTGCCGACCGCATCACGTTGTTGATAAATAATCGTCGAACCTTGTGGTGGGCTTTCACGTGGGCCGCCCTCAACTGGCTGCTCGACGCCACGTGTCTCTGGGTCTTTCTCTGGTCCTTTGGGGCCGTCGTTTCACCAATCGACCTTCTCGTTGCCTATGGACTCGCGAACGTGTTGGCGGCAATCCCCATCACGCCCGCGGGTCTTGGCATCATTGAAGGGGTTCTCATCACAACGTTGGTGGGCTTTGGCGTGCCCCACAGTCAGGCCATTTTGGCTGTACTCGCCTATCGACTCGTTAACTTCTGGATTCCCATCCCGCTGGGCGGGGCGGCCTACGCGAGTTTGCAGTGGCGCCGTCCCGCTGAAACTACACCTGCGAAAGTGAACGGGATCGATCCATCACCAAGCGTTTGAACTCACGCTGCGCCGAAAAATTGTTCACTGGCTGAAGCCGGCGCCACCGGCGGTCAGTGCCGAGCACCCAGGTGAAAAGGTCGTCTTGCCACGTGATCTCAAATGCCTCGAGTAGCTCATTCTGCAATGCGACCTTCTCGATTGGTACGAGCACTTCGACGCGTCGGTCGAGATTGCGTTCCATGAGATCGGCCGATCCGATGTAGACCGAGAAATCTGGATCGCCCTGGCGACCAAAGGCAAAGATTCGCGAGTGCTCAAGAAACTCACCCACCAGCGAATGAACCTTGATGTTCTCTGAGAGCCCAGCCACGCCCGGTCGTAAACAGCAGAGTGTCCGCACGACGAGACGAACTTCCACGCCCGCGATGCTGGCCTCGTAGAGTGCATCGATGATCGTGGGATCGGTAAGCCCATTGACCTTGATGGCTATTTTACCGAGTGCCCCACGGTCGCGTTGAGCGTTGATCAACTCAACGACGCGTGTGCGCGTGGACAGCGGACTCACGATGAGCTTTTCGTAGTTGCCAATGCGCGCAAAGCCCGTAAGAAAATTGAAGAGTTCACCCACGTCGTGAGCGATAGCCGGGTCACAGGTCAACAGTCCAAAGTCTTCGTAAATGCGCGCGGTTTTGTCGTTGTAGTTTCCAGTGCCAATGTGGACGTAGCGAACAGTGGTCTCACCTTCGGAACGAAGCACCAGCGTGATCTTGCAGTGGGTTTTCAATCCCACAATCCCGTACACCACGTGCACGCCCGCGTCTTCGAGCGCCTTAGCCCACTCAATATTCGCCGCCTCATCGAAGCGTGCCTTCAGTTCAACCAGTGCCACCACCTGTTTGCCGCGCTCAGCAGCGTGGATCAACGAGGCAACGATCGGCGAGTCACCAGAGGTGCGATACAGCGCCTGCTTGATGCCAACGACTTTTGGGTCGAGCGCCGCTTGCGACGTGAAGGGTTCTACCGAATCAGTGAACGATTCGTAGGGATGATGCAGCAAAATGTCGTCTTCTCGAATAGCGCCAAAGACGTCGCCCACGTGGTCACCGTCAAGGAGGCGCTTGGGCGTGAGGGGTGACCAACCCTCACCCTTCAGTTCGGGTCGATCGATCGCGTAGAGGCTCCACAGATCACTTAGACCTAACATGGCGTCGGTCACGTAGACATTCGAAGGATCGAGGTCGAGCTGGTCAACGAGGAGTTTGAGGAACTCTTCGGACATTCCTCGCTGGATCTCTACGCGTAACGCTTCGCCAAAGCGACGGCGTCGAAGTTCCACCTCAAGCGCCACCAAGAGATCGTCCGCTTCGTCTTCTTCAAGAGTGAGGTCCGCGTTTCGCGTCACTCGAAAGAGATCGGCCTGACCGATCGACATTCCCGGAAAAAGTCGCCCGAGGTGCGCGATAATCAAGTCTTCCAACATGCACCACTGATTAGGTCCAGACTTCAAGAAGCGCGGCAGCGAATTTGGAACCTTCACACGCGCGCTGCGTTCATCATTCGTCAACTCGTCGCGCACCGACACCGCAATATTGAGTGAGAGATTCGAAATCATCGGGAAGGGGTGTCCAGGATCAACCGCCAATGGCGTGAGCACGGGATAGACGTTTTCGTCGAAGTACTTGGCAAGTATCTCTTTGGACTCAAGATCCAAATCGTCGTAACGAACGATCTCGATTCTCCCGTCGGCGAGTTGAGGAAGAATTGATTCGAGCATCAATCGGTCTTGACGCTCGACAAGCTCTAAGACGCGTTCACGAATTAACGCAAGTTGCTGTCGCGGTCGTACGCCGTCAACGGACGCCGTTTGCACGCCAGCAGCGACTTTGTCTTCGAGGCTCACGACGCGTACTTGGAAGAACTCATCCACCATGTCGGCGAAGATTGCAACGAACTTGCATCGCTCTAAAATCGGTAGATTCTGGTCTTCGCCTAGGTCCAAAAGACGTGCGCCGAACTCCAGGCGTGACAGCTCACGGCTAGAGAACCTCTCGGGTCCAAACAACGATAGATCTACGCCCACAACAGTTAGTTCTCTCTATAAAGTCAATTACTTCTAACTATGGTACGACTACTGTTGAAACGTGGCGAAACACACAGTCCCTGACGTTGGACGCGCGACGCCCGCGGCTCCTAGAACTCGGCGGAATTTGCGCTTCACCGAGCTGGGGCTCTTGGCCTTGGCCTGGATCATCACGACGTCTTTTTACGTTTTGGCCTCACTGGGTTCTCAGGGCCAGATGCCTTCGCATATTCTCTTTTTCCTTGGCGGCATCGTGATTATCTCGATGCTCATGCACGTCTCGATAGTGCGTTACGCGCCGAACGCCTCCGAAGTGCTGTTGCCCATCGCCACAATGCTCAACGGCATTGGTTATGTCGAAATAGCCCGATGGGACCCCCACTACGCGAGTCTGCAGGCATTCTGGTATCTGGTTAGTGCAATTGGAGTGGCCGTGACGCTCAAAGTTGTGCGTCACGTCCGCGACCTTGACCGTTATCGATATCTCACGCTCGTTGGCGCGATTGTTCTCTTGGCCGCGCCCCTTGTGCCCCACGTTGGTGAGACAGTGAACGGTGCTCGACTTTGGATTCCCTTGGGGCCTTTTTCGTTCCAACCTGTCGAGTTCGCAAAAATCCTTCTGATCTTCTTCTTCGCCTCCTACTTTGCCGCGAATCGAGAACTGCTTTCCACGCCAACTTTGCGCGTGGGCGCGCGGCGCGTGGTGCCGCCAAGAGTACTAATCCCAATTTTTATGGCCTGGGGCCTTTCCGTAGCAATCATTGGCGCGGAGAATGACCTCGGTTTTCTCATCCTGATTTTCGCGCTCTTTATCTCACTACTCTGGGTTACGACCGGACTCAAGTCGTACGTGCTACTCGGACTCGGGCTTCTGGCAGGCGGTGCGTTCATCGCGGACAAGCTGTTTTATCAAGTTCAACAGCGCGTCAGTCAGTGGCTCGATCCGTGGTCTCTCGATCCAAACCAGTCACATCAACTGGCTTGGGGCTGGTTCTCAATCGCCGCCGGTGGCGTCACGGGCACCGGACTCGGCCTCGGCCAGTCGGGCAACATCCCCTTCATCACGTCGGACATGATTTTTGCCGCGGTCGCCGAAGAGCTTGGATTCCTCGGCGTCATCTTCGTGTTGTGTCTCTTCGCGATGTTCGTCGGCGAAGGGTTTCGCATCGCCCAGCGCGCTTCGTCAGACTTCGTACGTCTAGCCGCGACGGGTCTCTCAGCACTATTGGGTTTTCAAGCGTTCTTCATCATGGCCGGTGTTCTGCGATTGGTGCCCTTTACCGGCATTACGTTGCCGTTTATGGCCTATGGCGCTAACTCACTTGTCGCAAACTATCTCATTGTGGCAATTTTGCTACGAATATCGGACGAAGGAAACACCGAGAAACGCGGCGGCGAAGTTGTCGCCGTCCATTTTGCTCAAGCCAAGTAGGCCTGGAGCACATCCTCGGAACAAAGAATCGGCGCTGGCACACTCTGGCGCAGTGCCATCGACATCGCATCGCTCGCTCGGCAATCAAAGACTTCGCGTCCCTTCGGCGTCATAATGTCAAGTTCGGCGTAGTAGACACCACCCTCATTGCGAACAATTCGAGCGGCAATTACTTCACCTTGGAGTCGCGCGAGGATCGTTGTCATGAGCTCATGGGTGCCCGGACGTCGGCTCTCTATCTCGCTGTGGGCGTGCTGGAGGACTATGCCGTCAGCGAGTGCAATGGGAATGATCACGAATCTGTACGGTGCCGCCGCTTCGACGAGATGGACCATTGGCGACGGATCCGTGAGGTCATAAAGCACTGATTCAAAGTGCATCAACTGATAGGGAACGTCCTCGGGCGCTGCCTCGCTCAAGGGGACGTCCACCACCTCGTTAACGTGGACCAGTTCCTCTTCGGTGGCTGCGTCGTCACTCATTACGAGATAACCCTAATTGCCAACACGTCGCGAGACCGAGAGCACCATGCCACCCGCCACAAAAAACACCAGCGCGGCCGATCCGCCGTAGCTGAGTAGTGGAAGGGGAATACCCGTCACGGGCATGATGCCCATCGTCATGCCGATGTTCTCGAAGCAACTGAAGGCAAAAAGGATAAAGACGCCGATGCAAATGAGTCGACCCATGGTGTCTTTGGCGTTTCTCCCGATCATAAACATGCGAAAAGCCACGAAGGCGAGGAGCGCGATGATGAGGGTCGAACCTATAAAACCCAACTGCTCGCCGATTGCGGTGAAGATAAAGTCCGTTCGTTGCTCAGGGACGTAGCCGAGCACCGTCGAGAGGCCGTGAAAAAATCCAACACCGTGCACGCCGCCCGACCCAATCGTGCTTTTCGCGTTCTTCACCTCATAGACCAGCGCGGCCAGACTTTGATTCGTCGAGTTCTGGTTCAAGAATGACGTGAAACGGTCAACTTGATATTTCTGCAACAGGTCGAGGTACAGCGCCGCCGCTAAACCAAGTGACCCCAGCACCGCGAGAAGCGACATAAATCGCGGCGGCACGCCAGCGACAACCATCATTGCCGCGGTGATCATCACAATGATGATTGCCGTTCCTAGGTCAGGTTGCTTGACGATGAGCGCAAGCGGCACAACCGCCATCATGAGCAAGCGCATGACGTCCTTCATTGTCAGACCTTCGGTCCGACGAGCGCAGAACGTTGCGATTGCGAGAATTAAGAACAGGACCGTGAACTCGCTTGGCTGAATCTGAATGATGCTGCCAAAGCTGTACCAACGTTGCGCGCCCAGCGCGCTCTGGCCGACGACAAAGACACCCGCGAGCGCGAGCAGTGAAAAAATGTACAACGGCGTCGCGGCAATCTCAAAACGACGAGAGTCAATTCGTGACACGATGTACATTGCGACAATGCCCAGCAGGACAAACAGCCCCTGGCGTTCAAGGTAGTAGTGAGGGTTGTAGCCCCCGTTGACAAGAGCTTGACGAGTAGCGCTGTAGATCATGATGACGCCAGTCACGCCCAGCGCGATCATCCCAAAGAAGAGGGAAGCGTCGAAGGAATCCCTTGTTCGAACCCGAGTAGTGAAAGCAGCCAGCGTGTCAGTCATGCAGTACCTCGAGAAGTTTTGCTCCATCTAAAGGTACGTCCCACCACCACTGCATTTGCAGCGCCGCTTGAAATGCCAACATCGCCAAGCCGTTCATCGTTCGACACCCAACCTCGTCGTAGAGCTTGCGCCATTCGGTAACGACCGGGTCGTAGGAAATATCGACGGCAACACTCTCATGGTGCACGCCTTGCAACACGGACGCTTCAGCGCCACGGCCGCCCACTGGCACCGTGTTGATAACAAGGTCGACGGGCCGGTACACAAGGGAACTCGAATAGGCGTTCTTAAAGCGACTCGTGATCTCTTCAACCTTCTCTTCGTTACGTCCGTGCACGACCACCGACGCGACCCCGTGATCGACCAGCGCGTCAAGGATGGCACTGGCCGCTCCCCCCGAGCCAAGAATGACGGCGTGCGCGTTCGTTACGACCGGACCGACTTCGTGCTCGAGCGCCTCAATGAAACCTTCGCCGTCGGTACTAGCGCCGAGAATTCTTCCCTCACGTACCAACATCGAGTTCACGGACTGCGTGCGAGCCGCGACCTCAGAAAGTTCATCGCAGCACTCGAACGCCGCATGCTTCAATGGGCTCGTCACCGATATCGCGTCAAAGTCAGCCATCAGCAACTCTCGTAACTGATCAGCGCCACCAAGTCCAAGCTCAACGCGCGTTGCATTACCCTCAAGGCCAGCGAGTTTCAAACCCGCAACTTGGAGTTGAGGAGAGCGAGAGTGTTCGATGGGAGAACCCACGACGCCCACTCGCCAGTTCACCCGATTCCCCTTGACGCCGCAAGACCTTCATTCTTTAGCTGTTGAGCGAACGTGGTGGAGAAGGCTTCGTCGCCGTTCTTGTCAATCACCGTGAAGTAGAGCCATGGTCCTGCTGGCGCGTGCAACACGGCGTTGAGCGCGATAGTGGACACCGCGCAGATTGGCGTGGGGGTGAGACCAGAGTTGAGATAAGTGTTGTAAGGCCCGGGGGTCTGAAGCATCGCGTGCGTCACGGTTCCACCATCTTGGCCCAACGAGTAGAGAACCGTCGAGTCCATTTGCAGAGGTCCTCCACGGGCCAATCGATTGAAGATAACGCGGGCGACCTTGGGCATGTTGCTCGGGTAATAACCCTCTTTTTCAACAATCGACGCTGCGATAATAATTTGGTAGGCGTCAAGACCTTCGACCGTCGTCGTAGGCGTGAGGCCAACCGACGCGGCCTCCGTGGCGAAGTTCTCAACCATTTTCTTCGCGAGAGCGTCAGCCGTAGTGGTGGGTTTAATGACGTATGACCCCACGCCAATAAGGCCCTCAAGAGAACTGCCTTGCCCGTAAGAACTCGGGGTGAGGGCATTGGTCGCGTCCCTCGCGAAGGTGTCAGCGTAGGAATTACCCTTCACCCTTGCGACGTCCACTGCTACTTCGTGAAGGGTGAGTCCGGCGGAAACAGTTACGACGTCAACGTTGGGTGCGGAGCCAAGTATTGAGCGAACGCTCGCGAAACTCGATCCTTGACGTAGTTGATACGAGCCGGCGCGTATAAGTGGCGTGCCAAGCACGAGGTTCTCCAACCGAAAGGCAAACGGCGAAGCGATAACACCCTTTGCGTGAAGGTCACCAGCGATCGCTGCGAGCGACTCTCCTGGCGCCACTGTAACGATGACCTCTTTGCCTTTGCCGGCAAAGACGGGGTCAACCTGGAGGAAGAACCAGCCCGCAACGAGAACGATGAGAACTATCACACCCAGCACAATTCGCCCAAGTGGCCTAAGAAGCATTATGGCCATCCACATAGTTTTGCAGCATGATGACCGCCGCCGCGCTGTCGACGTGATCACGCTGATTCTTGGCATTAATACCGGCTTTTGCTAGGAAGCGCTGGGCCTCAACGGTCGTGAGTCGTTCGTCCCACTGGGTGACGATTAGGTCGGAAAAAACTTCAAGAAGCTGCTTATAGATCGCGTCGGCCAAGGTCGTACTGGACGTCTCGTTGCCTGAAAGAGCCACTGGGCGACCCACGACGAGCATGCCAACGTTCTCCGCTTCAACCAAGTCTCGAAGTGAGGTGAGGAGCGTTTCGTTATTGAGGAATGCCGGGCGGGGAAAAGCCATCGACATCGAGGAGTCGGTAATTGCAATTCCGCATCTCACCGCACCGGGATCGATGCCAAGCACTCGTGTCATCGAACTCTTAAAGCGCTTTCGCCGCGACGAGGACCGCGTCGATCCCCTCTGGATTGCGACCTCCGGCCAGCGCGAGTCGCGGCGAACCGCCGCCGCCGCCGCCCACGTGCGTGGCGAGGGTCTTAACGGTACTCGCGGCGTCAATTGACTCATCGGTCGCCACTGCCAGCGAGACCTTGTCCTCGCTCACGCCAACGAGCACCACGGCGCGCCGTCCGCGGCGTTGTAGGTCTTGGGCCAGTGTTCGCAACTGCTCGCCGGGATATCCGTCCACGCGAGCGACAACAACGTCACCGGTGCTCTGAGCGTCTAGTTCTTGTGCGAACTGCGCCAACTGAGCCTGGCGAAGTGCGCTGATCTCCCTTTCGACCTCACGCTGACGATCGAAGAGACGCTCGAGCGCTGGTACTACGTCGTCGAGAGATGTCTTCAAAAGCGTGGCGACCGACCCGAGGGCTTGCTCCATTTCGTAACTGCGACGATGAGCGCCCAGTCCACTCACGGCTTCAAGGCGACGAGTATTAGCTCCAATTGAGGCTTCGCTGACTATCTGAATCTGACCAATGTCGCCGAGTCGATCGACGTGCGTGCCTCCACAGAACTCCAAGCTGTGACGCCCCGCGCGAACGACGCGCACGCGGTCGCCGTACTTATCCCCAAAGAAAGCAACCGCACCCATGGTCTCGGCTTCGCTCTTTGACGTCTGGATCGTATCGACGTGTTCGTTCAACACGACGTCGGTGTTCACGAGCGTGAGTATCTCTTTGGTCTCTTCAGGCGCCAGTCCCGAACCGTGCGAGAAGTCAAAGCGCAGTCGTTCGGGTCCCACGTACGAGCCCTGCTGACGTACATGTTCGCCGAGTACTGAACGCAGTCCGGCGTGCAGAAGATGGGTTGCGGTGTGATTGCGACGCGTCGCCTCGCGGCGATCGGGCTCAATTGTCGCGATTGCTACTTGACCAGCGAGAATCTCACCCGTCAATCGCCCGCGATGTGCAAAGAGTCCGCCCGCCACACTTTGCGTGTCAAGCACTTCGAAGCGACCGGTCTCAGTAACGACCGAACCGGTGTCGCCTACCTGTCCGCCCGACTCGGCGTAGAACGGCGTTGCGTCGAGGAAGAGCTCGCTCTCATCGTTCTCGCCCGAGAAGACCGCTAAGACCGTCGTCTCGATGCTGTAACGAGTCACGTCGCGGCCGACGAACTCCGTTGCACCGTGGCGCTCGATGAGGTCGCGGTACTGCGCGTCGTCGGCCACCTTTAAGGTTTTGGCACTCGCTCGTGCGCGTTCTCGTTGCGCATTCATGGCCGCGTCAAAGACGCCGACATCGACGCTCAGTCCGGCTTCGCCTACGATTTCGTCGGTAAGTTCAATTGGGAAACCGTGCGTATCGTGCAGCTTAAAAGCAACGTCACCAGGGAAAATGGTGGCGCCACTCGTGATCACTTCTTTCTGAGCGCTTTCGAGGAGTGCAAGCCCCGTCTTTAACGTTCGCGCAAACCCGGCCTCCTCTCGTTCGAGAATCTCTACGATGAGGTCTCGATCGTTGACGAGTGTCGGATACGCATTCCCCATCTTTTCAATGGTCGCGTCAACCAGAGGTGCACTCAGGGCCCTTTCGGAGCCAGCGCGCCGAGCGGCAAGCACCGCGCGCCGAATAATACGGCGAAGTACGTAGCCTCGGCCCTCGTTTGAAGGCAACACACCGTCAGAGACGAGCATCGTCATCGCTCGTCCATGGTCGGCTACCCGGCGAATGGCGACGTCAACCGACTCGTCCTTTCCGTAGGGTGTGTCAAGAACCCGCGACGCCGTTTCAATGAGCGGAGCAAAGAAGTCCGTCGCGAATACCGACTCAACGCCATTAAGTATTGCCAGTGTGCGATCAAAGCCAGCACCGGTGTCGATGTTCTTTTTCGGCAACTCAGTCAGTGAACCGTCTGCCCCTCGTTCGTACTGCGTGAAGACAAGGTTCCAGAACTCTACGAAGCGGTCCTCGCCACCAAGGGCCGGTCCACCGTCTTCGCCGAACTGAGGACCCTTGTCATAGAAGATCTCCGAACTCGGCCCACAGGGTCCAACCTCGCCCATGGTCCAGAAATTGTCCTCATCGAGTCGCTGAATACGCTCCGGGCGTACGCCGATCTTGTCGCGCCAAAGGTCTGATGCATCGTCGTCAGAGACGTGCACCGTGATCCACAGCCGTTCAGGGTCAAGTCCAAAACCCTCGGTAATCAGTTGCCACGCGTAGGTAATGGCACCTTCTTTGAAGTAGTCACCAAAAGAGAAGTTGCCCAGCATCTCAAAGAACGTGAGGTGGCGCTGCGTGATGCCAATGTTCTCGATGTCGGCGGCGCGAAAGCATTTTTGCACCGAGACCGCGCGCTTATAGGGCGGCGTCTCTTCGCCCGAAAAGTACGGCTTGAAGGGCACCATGCCCGCGACGGTGAAGAGCAACGTCGGGTCGTGAGGAATGAGACTCGCTGAGGGCACCACAATGTGGCCATTCTCAGCGAAGTAGTCAAGGAAAATTGAACGAAGTCGGGTCGCTTCCACCAGAGTTACTCTACTGGCGCAGGCGGTTCGCCTTCGTGGGAACGGCTCGTCCGCTCACGCCACTGCGCGACGAGAGATGCCTCACGGCCGTAGGGCGAGGGATCAAAGAACGTCGAGTCCTTCAATGAATCCGGTAGGTACTGCTGATCGACCCAACCATTCGGGTAGTCGTGTGCGTAGCGATAGTCCGCACCGAATCCAAGTTTCGCGGCGCCAGCGTAGTGCGCGTCTCGCAGGTGCGTGGGAACTTCAACCAAGCCCCCCGACTGTACGGCCGCGGTCGCAGCGCCGAGCGCTCTTGTCACTGAATTACTTTTTGGCAAGAGGGCGAGCGTGATTGTGGCGTGCGCAAGCGTGAGTCGAGCCTCGGGCAGTCCAACAAACTCCACGGCGCGAGCGGCTGATTCAGCCACGAGCAGACCCGTTGGATCGGCAAGACCCACGTCTTCACTCGCGAGAATGACAAGACGGCGAGCGAGGAAGCGGGCACTTTCGCCGCTTTCGAGCAGGGTTACCAGCCAATAGAGCGCGGCGTCGGGATCCGAACCTCGAACGGATTTGATGAAGGCGCTGATCTGGTCGTAGTGGGTGTCGGCGGACTGATGGTAGAGACGTCCGTCGCGAGCGCGAGCTACGTGACTCACCTCAACGGGCTCCCCCTTATTTTCAAGGGCAGCGAGCACGATGGCGGTGTCGAGCGTTGTCAAAGCACTTCGTGCGTCCCCGTCGGCCGACGACGTCACGGCGCGAAGAGCCTCCTCAGTAATGCTCGCTCCACGAAGTTCGAGGCCACGCTGAACGAGCGCGCGAAGGGCCTCATCATTGAGTGGCCGCAGTCGCCACAAGGTCGATCGACTCATCAGTGCAGCGTTCACCTCAAAGTAGGGGTTCTCGGTGGTGGCGCCAATGAGGACCACTTCGCCCGTTTCTGTAGCGGGTAGTAGGAGATCCTGTTGTGCCTTGTTGAAGCGGTGAACCTCATCAATGAAGAGGACCGTTCGCTGACCCTGCTCACCGAGGCGCTCACGCGCACGAATCAAGGCTTCGCGTACGTCCTTGACGCCGCTCGACACTGCCGACAAGCTCTCGATGACGTAGTTCGCGGAGTTTGCGAGAATGCGCGCCAGCGTTGTTTTCCCGGTACCAGCCGGTCCCCAGAGAATCATCGACGTAAGTTGCCCGGCTTCGACAAATCGACGAAGAGGACCATCGGAACCGACTAAATGGTCTTGGCCTACTACGTCGTCGAGCGTTTTTGGTCGCAACAACTCTGCGAGGGGTGCCGCTTCGCGCAGGCGCGCAGTAACGGCGTCGTCAAAGAGTGACGTAGATCACGAACCTTTTGGCGTGAAACGAAGGTGCAGGTCTCGTAGTTGACGATCACCAATGCTCTTTGGCGCGCCCGTCATGAGGTCAGTTCCCGATTGAGTCTTTGGAAAGGCGATCACCTCGCGAATGTTCTCTTCGCCGGCAAAAATCGCCACCAGCCGATCTATGCCAAATGCGAAGCCGGCGTGAGGGGGTGCGCCGTATTTAAATGCGCCGAGCAAAAAGCCAAATCGAATCTCAGCCTCTTCGTCGCTAATGCCGAGAGCACGGAACATCCTGGATTGGATATCCGCCCGGTGAATACGGACAGATCCGCTGCCCAGCTCCCAACCGTTGAGCACGAGGTCGTAGGCCTGTGATCGGACCTTAAGGGGATCACTTTCGAGGAGATGAATATCTTCGGGATGGGGCATCGTGAAAGGATGATGGGCGGCTTGAAGATTGCCGTCTTCGTCAACGCCTTCGAACATTGGAAAGTCGGTGACCCACACGTAGTGGTGAAAGCCCTCACCCACGGGTAGCGACCCAAGCGTCACGCGTAGCGCGCCGAGCACGCGACAAGCCTCAACGTACTCGTCAGCGACAATGAGGATCAGATCGCCGACCTGCGCTCCGTCAACGTTCGCCACCGCCTCGGCTTCGCCTAGGCTAAGAAACCGCGCGAGTGGCGAATCAAGCCCTTCGCTCGTGACGCGAAACCACGCGAGACCCTTGGCACCCAACTGTTTCGCTTGATCCGTAAGTTGATCGAGTTTGGACCGGGAGAAACTCGAACCACCCTCAACGCGCAGCGCCTTTACTGTTGGCGCCGCGAATGCCTTGACGTCGCTCGTGGCGAACACGTCAGAGAGGTCCTGCAGCACCATTCCAAAACGCAGGTCCGGCTTATCAGTGCCGTAGAGATCAAGCGCCTCAGCCCAGGTCATTCGTTCAATGACACCCGGACGCACGCCGGTGGCGGCCTCAGCGGCGTCGAGAACGGCCACCGACGTAAACGCCATGACGTCATCCTGGGTCACAAAACTGGCCTCAAGGTCAAGCTGGGTGAACTCGAACTGACGATCGGCTCGCAGATCTTCGTCGCGCAGACAACGTGCGATTTGGTAGTAACGATCAAAACCACCGACCATGAGAAGCTGCTTAGCAATTTGAGGACTCTGAGGCAGGACGTAGAACTCTTCGGGGCGAAGTCGTGACGGAACGACGAATTCGCGTGCACCTTCAGGTGTTGGCGCCCACAGTAAGGGTGTCTCCACTTCGCAGAATCCCTGTGCGTCCATGGCGTGTCGAAGCGCGGCGTTCACCTTGGCCCTAAGGCGCAAGTTGTGTTGCATCTTTTCTCGGCGAAGGTCGAGGTAGCGGTAACGAAGACGAACCTGTTCGTCAATGTCGACTCGATCGTCAAGTTGAAACGGAGGAACGTCGGCGAGTGAGAGGACCTCGACTTTGCAGTCACTGAGTTCAACAGCACCAGTTGCTAGGCGGTCATTGACCGTACCCTCAGGGCGTGGCGTCACGGTGCCAGTAACTCGAACGACGAACTCACTTCGCACGTCAACGGATCCCTCAACGACGACTTGAACGACACCCGAACGGTCACGGACATCGAGGAACGCGAGGTGCTCACCATGTTCGCGACGCTTGGCAACCCAGCCACAGACACTTATTCGCTCGCCCACGTGATTCTCATTCACTGAGCCACAGAGAAGGTCGCGCAGGCTGGTGGATTCACTATCTTTTTGCATGATCACGTCACTTACTCAGTAGGTTGGCAATCGTCGAAACGATCTCACTTTGGACGACACGCACTTGCGTCTGTCCAAAGTCCTGGCTTCGCAGGTCTCTAATCGTAACCTCACCGGCTGCGATCTCCTCGGGACCGAGCAGCAACGCGAATCGTGCGCCGGACTTGTCAGCCACCTTCATCTGCGCCTTCATCGAACGTTGGTCGTATGCGCGATCGGTCGCGTAGCCCGCCTGGCGTAGATTCTCGACGAGAACGCCGATGGCGTCGTCGCCCGACGTGTCAATAACAAAGAGGTCAAGCACGCGATTCAGCAGTGGAGCATGAACCTCTTCGGCTTTTCGAGCGAGCAAGAGGCGCTCAACGCCGCTACCAAAGCCAATGCCGCTCGTTGGTTTACCGCCTAACTCCTCGGCCAACTTGTCATAGCGCCCACCACCGCCAATGGAGTTCTGTGCGCTCTCGAAGGCGTCAGCGACAAACTCAAACGTGGTGCGGTTGTAGTAGTCAAAGCCGCGGACGAGTCGCGGACTTAGAACAGTCGCAATCCCGAGCGAAGTCAATCCCGCGATCACCTTGTCAAAGTGCGCTCGACAGTCGTCGCAGATGTGGTCGATCAACATCGGACCGTTCGACGTGACCTTGACGCACTCCTCGCGCTTACAGTCCATCACCCGAAGAGGATTCTGGCTCCACGTGTCGCGGTGCTCGTCGCACAGCTCGTCTTTGTGGGCCTCTAAATACGTGCGTAAGATCTCGACGTACGCACCCCGACACTCAGCGTGCCCCATTGAATTAATGAGAAGACTCACGCGGCGAAGTCCAATGGCTCGATAAAACCCTGCAGCGAGGGCGATCACTTCAACATCAACGGCCGGGTCGTCAGTTCCTAGAACCTCCACGCCAAGTTGGTAGTGCTGTCGGTACCGACCTTTCTGAGGCCGCTCGTAACGAAACGCCGGCGTTAGGTACCACGCCTTCCAAGGAATTGTTGGAGAGTGTTGGACGAATGCGCGTACCACCGACGCCGTTCCTTCTGGACGGAGAGCGTAACGACGCTCACCGCGGTCCTCAAAGACATACATCTCCTTCGTAAAAACTTCGCTCTCTTCGCCGATTCCGCGCATGAAGACACCGACGTCTTCGAATAGTGGCGTCATGACAAGCGAGAAGCCGTAGCGATACGCGCGCTCGGCGAAGACCGCGACGACGCCTTCCCAGAGAGCTGACTCGGGCCCAAGGACGTCGTGGGTGCCAATAGGCGCCTTGAACGGCGCTGACGTTTCGCTCATGAGGTCTTATTCTGCCCCGGCAACTGGCGAAACGCGTCAAAGACGCCATCCACGCTCTTTAGTGCGACCAAAAGACTCGAGAGGTGCGTGGGATCGGCGAGCTCAACGTCAAAGATCATGCGGACAATACGTGCGCCCGATGTCGTGGAACTACTCGAGATGATGTTGAGGTGATATTCGGCAACGACTTTAGACACGTCAAGCAAAAGGCGCGAGCGATCAAAGGCCATAATTTCGAGCACCGCCCGGTACTGGCCACCGGCCGAACCGTCCCATTCGACATCAATAATTCGTTCGCCCAGGCGATGAGCCAGCGCCACGGCGTTCGAACAGTCGTCACGGTGAATCGACACACCTCGACCTTGGGTGATAAAGCCCATAATGCTGTCGCCTGGCACTGGCGAGCAACAACGCGCCAAGTGAATCATGACATCATCAAGTCCCTCGACGTAGACACCAGCGGTCTTTCGAGACGTCCGATTCGAGCGCGGGGCCTTGGTGACAGTCGTTGGCATCTGCTCGGCGTCGCCACCTCTAAGTTCACGGTCCAGTCGCTGAACAATGGCGTGTGCCGAGTTCTGATCACTGTCAATCGACATAAAGAGCGCGTCGAGGTCCTCAAGATTCAGCGACGCGATGACCGCGTCGAGGGCGCTTGAAGAGAGCGAGGTCGCAACCGGCAGGCCCTCGCGTCGCAACGCCTTCGTGAGTTCTTCGCGACCACTTTCTATCGCGTCTTCGCGGCGTTCACGCTGGAACCACTGTCGAATCTTGGATTTGGCACGCGAAGATTGGACGATATTGAGCCAATCGCGCGAGGGTCCCGCGTTCTCGTTTTTACTTGTGACAATCTCAACAACGTCGGCCGATCGCAGCACCGTGTCGAGGGGAACGAGACGGCCATTCACCTTGGCGCCCACGCAGTGGTGACCCACTTCAGTGTGCACCGCGTAGGCGAAGTCGATAGGCGTCGCGCCTTCGATGAGCGCAATAACTCGACCCTTTGGCGTGAAAATATAAACTTCATCTTGGCCAAGGTCGAGTTTTAACGCCTCAAGGAAAGCGATCGGGTCACTCTCCTCTTCTTCAACGTCACTGAGGCGTTGCATCCACGCCATCTCATTTGCGCTAGCGCCTTCTTTATAACTCCAGTGCGCCGCGACACCGAACTCAGCGCGTCGGTGCATCTCTTGAGTACGAACCTGAACTTCGACTGACTTACCGCGAGGTCCGATAACGGTCGTGTGCAGTGACTGATAGAGGTTGAACTTCGGCGAGTTGATGTAGTCCTTGAATCGACCCTGGACGGGTGACCACAGGGCGTGAATAGCGCCGAGCGCGGCCCAACAGTCACGCTCTTCTTCGACGATCAGGCGAAGCCCTACGAGGTCGAAAATCTCGTCAAACTCCTTGCCCCCGACGACCATCTTTTCGTAGATACTCCAAAAGTGTTTTGGTCGACCACGTACCTCGGCCTTGATGCTGAACTCTGCGAGTTTTGCCGTCAGCGTTGACATCACTTCGCTGAGGTAGGCCTCGCGCTCAGGCTGACGTGCGGCGACCATCTGCTCGATCTCGGCGTAACGCTTGGGGTGCAGCGTCGCGAACGAAAGGTCTTCAAGCTGCCATTTGACCTGCTGGACACCGAGACGGTGCGCGAGAGGCGCGTACACGTCAAGTGTCTCTTGGGCGATGGCGCGTTGACGGTGCATGGGCATCACCGAGATGGTGCGCATATTGTGTAGGCGGTCAGCCAATTTAATGAGCAGTACTCGCCAGTCCTGAGCCATTGCAATAAACATCTTGCGAATCGTGGCCGCCTGTTGGGCCTCTTTTGAGTCGAACTCGAGCCGGTCGAGTTTTGTCACGCCATCGACCACGGCAGCTACTTGGGCACCGAACTCACTGATGAGCCATTCATTGGTAACGCCGGTGTCTTCGACCGCGTCGTGCAATAACGCGGCCGCAATAGTGATCTCATCGAGACCCAAATCGGCAGTAATCCCAGCTACGGCAATGGGGTGGGTGACGTAGGGCTCGCCGGTGCGGCGAAGTTGGCCCTCGTGGGCGTTAATTGCCGCAATCCCGGCCCGACGGATGAGATCAACGTCGCCGCTCTCGTGGTGCTCATTGAAACGCGCGATTAACCGCTCGATCGAACTCAACAGCACCTGATCGGCTGTGGAGTGAGAAGTGAGACTAACCATAGGGTTAGCCTACCGGCGAGCTAACGGCGCTTCTGCTTGCGAGGACGGGGCTGGATGGTCCCGCTTACGCCCGTCGAGCGCGCCTGACGCGTATTCATTTCGCCCACGGTCGCCACCATGAGTGCCGCGCTGGTCGCGTTCAGAGTACGGCGCCCGGAACGATGAGTGACGCGTTCAGCCAGCTCTTTGTAACGCGGCTCGCGCTCCTTCATTACTGCCAGAAGCGGACTCGCGATGAAGATCGATGAGTAAGCCCCGCTCATAAGACCGACAAAGAGCGCCAGACCGTAGTCTTGCAAAGTCGTCGCACCCAGGAGGTCTGCGCCAATGAGCAACACGGCGAGTACCGGCAAAATTGCTACCAGTGAAGTGTTAATCGAACGGGCAAGCGTCTGGTTCATCGAGAGATTCACCATCTCGCTGTAGGTAAGTTCGCCGCCCTTTAACACACCTTGGGTGTTGTCACGCACACGGTCAAAGACCACCACCGTGTCATACAGCGAATATCCCAAAATCGTCAAGATCGCAATGACCGTGTCTGGCGTAATCTGAAAGCCGAAAAGCGAGTACACGCCCACCGTAACGAGCAAGTCGTGGACCATGGCGATAAACGCCGCGACGGCCATCTTTGGTTCAAAGCGGATGCTGATGTAGGCAACCACCGCAATAAAGAAGACGATCAGCGCTTCAATCGCCTTGTTCGTTATCTGACCGCCCCACGTTGGCCCAACGTTGCTCGTCGAAACCTGATTCGCGTCTTTGTGCGCGACCACGGCCATGGCGTGAACCACCTTGTCGGTGAGGGCAAGTTGCTTGGAGCTGGAAAGACTGTTGATATCGGCGGTGACTTGGTACGTATCTGCACCTAGTTTCTCGACACTCGGATTACTCAGTCCCGCATTTTCCACGGCGTGCGTCATGGTGGAGATCGAGGTGTTCGGCGCGAGCACTTCCCACGAACTGCCACCCTTGAAGTCAATGCCCAGATTGAAACCGCGAATGGCGAGTGATCCGATGCCGAGCACGATGATGGCAATGGAGACGGTGAACCAAATCTTGCGACGGCCCACGAAGTTCACGGTCGTTAGACCGTGATAGAGGCGACCCACCCGACCGTAGGTCTTCGTGTCGACGGGCGCGAAGGTGTCGTTACTCACTCTGAGCCCCCGCTCCCGCGTGCATACCGGCCGCTATCGAAAGCTTCGAGGTACTCGATGAACCTCTGCGTCCAAGGAGTATGACGAGCGGACGAGTGAAGTACCAGGTGATCACGACGTCCATAATCGTTGAGAGACCGAGGAAGAATGCGAAGCCCTTCACGTCACCAACCGCGATGATGTAAAGCAACACCGCCGCCAAAAGACTGACGGTGTCCGCGGCCAAAACCGTGCGCCACGCCGAGCGGAACCCTCTATCAACCGAGGACCGCACGGACCTTCCCGCTCGGGCTTCGTCTTTGAGGCGTTCAAAATATACGACGTAACTGTCGACAGTAATACCAATGGACACAATCAATCCGGTAACACCAGCCAAGTCAAAACTGGGCGCGAAGGCGGTATGACCGAGTGCCGAGATTATGGCCCAGAGCAACGCTGCTGTCACCGCAAGGCCAAGCACGATGACGAGACCGAGGGCTCGGTAGTAGAGAATGGTGTAGAGCAGCACCAACGCGAGACCAGCTAGACCCGCTCCTAAACCTGCAACGAGTGCCGAGTGACCAAGAGTCGGCGACACCGTCACGGTGTTAAGGGCTTGGAGACGAACGGGCAGCGCACCAAAGTTCATCGCGAGTGCCAAGGTCTTGGCCGACTGTTCGGTAAAGGATCCCGAAATTTCACCGGTACCGCCAAAGCTCGTAAACGTTGACTGTCCTGGCTGAATGTCTGGCGCCGATTGCACGACGCCATCGAGCTCGATGGCGAGAAGCAAATGGAAGTTATTCTGCGCCACCGTATCCCAGGCCGGACTCCCAGATGACGTCAGCGTGTAATTAACAACCCACGCGCCCGTCTGACTCTGTTGAGCGATTGCCTTCTTTACGGCGTGGCCGGTGAGTTGGGCCGGTCCTAAGACGTAACGGGTACCCGGCGTACCGAGTCCCGGCAAGATCACGTAGTCGCTCTTCTTGTCATTCTTTGGTTTCGTTGATGCAATGCTGTTAAAGGCTGGATCGGGCGCAAGGGTTGCGACAGCGCTCGTCGAGGTGTTGACGTTGAGATTCGTTGCGGTCGCGGCGTACTGAGCCCCGCACGTGGGCATCGTGGCTTTACCGAGTGGCTTTGGATGAGCACCAACGCTCGCGTAACAGAGCACGGGGCGAAAGAGAAGTTGGGCGGTCTGGCCAACGGCGGCCAAAACGGCGCGGGCGTTGGTGACACCGGGCACGCTGACGACGACGTCCTTGCCCTGGAGGTTGACCGTGGCGCCAGAGACGCCGAGTCCGTCGACGCGGTTCGTGAGGATCGTCACGACTTCTTGCATGTCAGCCGTCGTCGCGTGCGTCGTCGGTTTATAGACAACCGAAAGTCCCCCGGCCAAGTCAAGGCCGAGTTTTGGACCCCATCCGAGCGAGAACGTCGTAGCGAGTGCTCCGAACGCGATGGCAACAGTGAGAACGAGACTGACGATCAGCGATCGTCGTGAGCCAACCTGTGGGGGCATTACTTCGCGTCACCTTCCGATGGGTGATCGTCACTTGAGTCGTGAATAACGGGGTCGAAGCGGCGCGCAATAGCACTGGGGATGAAATCCAACTCAGCACCGCTCGAGGAGCGAAGAGTGATGAGGTCGCCGTCGTTACTGATGACCGTACCGACGAATCCACCGATCGTCTGTGCGCGCTCGCCGACTTCAACCTTGCGCGAATCCAGGCGAGCAGCCTTTTGCTTCTGAGAACGAGGACGCAGGTAGAAGAAGTACAGACCACCGAAGAGAACAATGTAGATGGGGATAATCAGCGAACTAGTGCTTGCAACCAACATAAGGATTTCCTTCGTTAACGGACAGAGAAACTCTAGTTGATAGCGGCTTGGTGACTAAACCAGTCCCCCGTGACGTCGTTGAATTCCCAGGTGTTCGTACGCCCGATCGGTGGCGACACGTCCTCGTGGCGTGCGCACCATCAGACCCGAACGAAGCAGGTATGGCTCGTAGGCGTCCTCGATCGTAAAGGGCTCTTCGCCACAGGCGTGGGCCAAGGTCGTGAGGCCCACTGGCTGCGCGGCGAACTGATCACAGAGCAGGGTCAGGATCTTTCGGTCGATCTTGTCCAGTCCATATTCGTCAACACCAAAGAGCACGAGTGCGTCAGTGGCAACCTTGGCATCAATCTTCTCGTAACCCTTGACCGAGGCGAAGTCGCGAACTCGTCGCAGGAGTCGATTCGCGATACGTGGCGTTCCACGGCTCCGTGACGCGATGATGTCCGCCGCTTGAACATCGAGCGCCACGTTAAGGAGTCCCGCCGAGCGTTGGACGATGAGCGTCAATTCGTCAGCCTCGTAGAGATCAAGCTGACCAATGAATCCGAATCGGTCGCGCAGTGGCGCCGCGACGAGGCCCGTTCGTGTCGTCGCGCCCACCAACGTGAAATTTGGCAGATCAAGACGGATAGACCTCGCCGAGGGTCCGCGACCGATCATGACGTCGAGGCGAAGATCTTCCATCGCCGGGTAGAGAATCTCCTCGACCGCACGCGAGAGGCGGTGCAGCTCATCAATGAACAGCACGTCGCCGTCTTGTAGATCGGTGAGTAGAGCGGCGAGGTCACCTGGTCTTGAGAGCACCGGACCCGACGTCACGCGAAATCCCGAACCCATCTCGCTGGCGACGATGCTTGCCAGTGACGTCTTGCCAAGGCCCGGAGGACCCGCGAACAGCAGGTGATCCGCACACTGATTTCGCGCGCGCGCTGAGCCGAGGACGATCTGTAAATGACCAACAAGGTCGCGCTGTCCAACGAAATCGCTCAGTGTCTCGGGCCGCAGTGAGACTTCAGCACGTCGCTCGTGCTCACTGGCTTCAGGTGCGACGACGTGGTCGCGTAACTGCTCGAGGTCGAGATCTCGCTTAGTCACGATCGCCTCAAGCGTTGGAGGGCGGTACGCAACGCGGCGGATTCGTCACTCGGTAGTTCAACATCGACAAGTGCGTCGCGAACTTCGTGACTTGTGTAACCAAGTGCGCGCAGCGCGTCATCGACGGCGGCGTTCACGTGAGGCTCACGTTTGCTCGATTCAAATGTTCCCTCCAACGCGACTTTGCCCTTCAATTCGAGCACGATGCGACTCGCCGTCTTTGGACCAATGCCCGAGATCGTGGCGATCTTCTTTGCGTCGTCGCTTTCAATGGCCCACGCTATTTCCGCGACGCTCATCGTGCGCAGCGCCCCCAGTGCCGTCGAGGGGCCAACGCCGGGCGTGACGAGAAGTAGTTCAAAGAACTCTCGGTCTTCAATGGTGCAAAAGCCAAAGAGTTGAATAGCGTCCTCTCGCACCACCGTAAAAATGAACAGTTCTACGAGTTCGTCGAAGGGCAGTGAGCGGCTCGACGCGACGTGAACTTCGTAGCCGACACCTTGCACATCGACGATCAATGCCCCGTTTCGCAATTGATGCAACACTCGCCCACTGAGCCAACCAATCATGCGCGGCTCCCGAGGGGGTACCGGCGCTCAGTTCGAACGATCATGAAGTAGGCAATGCCGAGTGCCAAAGCGTCGGCGGCGTCGGCGGGCCGGGGAATTTCGCCGAGACCACAGAGCGTCGCGACCATCCCTTGGACCTGAGACTTACTCGCTGCGCCGTAGCCAGTAACGGCGAGCTTCACCTCTTGCGCAGTGAATTGGCGAACTTCCGTCTCCTCGTCAACGAGCGAAATCGCTACCCCACTTGCTTGGGCAACGCCAATGGCGGTCTTCGCATTTCGTTGAAAGAAAAGGCGCTCCACGGCCACGGCATCTGGCTTCGTCTCTTTGAGGAGAAGGTCAAGTTCCGTGTGGAGTTGGCGCAGTCGTTGTTCAACGGGCATCTTTGGATCGGTCTCGATGGTGCCAGCCCTCGCGGCCCGAAAGGATTCCACTCCAGAAAACGAGCCTTCCACGAGACCAAAGCCACAGCGCGTCAGTCCTGGGTCAATTCCGAGTACGAACATACGTTCGATAGTAGCCCCAAGGAGGCCGAAAAAGGGTACTTAACCCTCGTATGAGGCCAAAAGGTCGTCGCTCATATCAAAGTTGGCGTAGACGTTTTGGACGTCATCGTGGTCGTCAATGGCATCCATCAGGCGCAGCACTTTCTTGGCTTCTGTCTCATCAGTCACGGGAATCGTGTTCTGAGGGACCAGCGTGAGGTCGGCACTTATGACCTTCAGGCCCTGCTTTTCAAGCGCGTCGCGCACAATCGCGACGTCATGGGGTTCAGTGGTGACCATGAAGTTCTTTCCGTGCGGCTCGTAGTTCTCGGCGCCGGCCTCCATGATCCATTCAAGGAGTTGGTCCTCGTCGACAGGACCTTCTACTTCCAATATGCCTTTGCGATCAAACTGCCACGACACAGCGCCGGGCTCAGCAATGGCCCCCCCGTTTTTCCCAAAGAGGTGCTTGATCTCAGCGCTCGTACGATTGCGATTGTCGCTCAGCGTCTCGACGATCACCGCGACGCCACCGGGTCCGTATCCTTCGTAGCTAATTGCTTCGTAGCGAACTCCTTCGAGTTCACCAGTCCCGCGTTTAATGGCTCGCTCGATCGTGTCGATGGGCACCGAGGCCTCGCGGGCTTTTTGAAACATAGTGCGCAGCGCCGCGTTCGTATTGGCATCGCCACCGCCCTCTCGAGCGGCAACTTCTACTTGGCGAATGAGCTTGGCGAACACCTTGGCGCGAGCTGAGTCTTTGGCACCCTTACGGTGCTTGGTGGTCGCCCACTTTGAATGGCCGGACATAGTTCCTCCTGCCCTCGAGGGCCTGGCTATCGTATCGAAAATTAAAGCGAGTTGACGAAGAGTTGATGAATTCGAGCATCACCAGTCAACTCAGGATGAAACGACGCGCCCCACACGTTCTTTTGACGCACTAAGACCGGGTGCTCGCCGTCGCCATGATCGAGCGACGCGAGCACTTCCACGTCGTCGCTGTATGACTCAATTTTGGGGGCGCGAATGAAAACGCCGGGCACGTCGCCAACGCCTTTGACGTTAAGCATTGATTCAAAGCTCGCGATCTGACGCCCGTAGCCATTTCGACGAACCGAGAGCTTCAACGCTCCGTAACTCCACTGATCAGCTCGCCCGTCAAGCACGTCAGAACTGAGAAGAATCAGCCCCGCGCAGGTGCCAAAGACGCTGAGGCCTTCGTCGAGTCTGAGAGCAAGGGCGTCTCGTAGGCCAGAGGTCACCAAAAGGTGGGCAATGGTTGTCGACTCGCCGCCTGGTAACACCAGAGCGTCAACACTATTGAGCTGCTCGAGCGTACGAACTTTCGTCGCTTCAGCACCAACGCCGTTGAGCATTGCGACGTGTTCGTCAACGTCGCCCTGGAGCGCGAGTACGCCGACGCGCTTCACTACCAACCGCGCTCAGCGAGCCTCATCTCAAGCGATGAGGTCTCCCAACCCTTCATGGCTGAGCCGAGACCCGTCGAGACCTTGGCGACGACGCCAGCATCTTCGTAGTGCGTGGTCGCCTCAACGATGGCGCGTGCCATGCGAATGGGATCTTCACTCTTGAAAATGCCCGATCCCACGAACACCGCCTCAGCGCCAAGTTGCAAAACGAGCGACGCGTCAGCGGGCGTCGAGATGCCACCGGCACAGAACAGCGGGACGGGTAATTTGCCCGCCGCGGCGACTTCTTGCACCAATGGAAGTGGTGATTGAAGATCCTTGGCGAGCGTGAAAAGCTCATTGGCGTCGGCACTGTGCAGACGACGAATTTGCGCGTTAATGGTTCGTAGGTGTCGCACGGCCTCGACGACGTTGCCCGTACCAGCTTCACCCTTTGAGCGAATAAGACAAGCCCCCTCACCAATGCGTCGAAGTGCTTCACCCAGATTCGTAGCACCGCACACGAAGGGAATGGTAAAGCTCCACTTGTCGATGTGGTTCTCTTCGTCTGCGGGCGTTAATACTTCGGACTCGTCGATGTAGTCAACGTCAAGAGCTTGAAGGATCTGCGCTTCGGCAAAGTGGCCAATGCGAGCTTTGGCCATGACGGGGATGGTTACCGAAGCTTGGATCTCTTGGATCATCTGTGGGTCGCTCATTCGAGCCACGCCACCATCTCGCCGTATGTCAGAGGGCACGCGCTCTAAGGCCATGACCGCAACGGCCCCGGCATCTTCGGCGATTTTGGCCTGCTCGGGGTTGACAACGTCCATAATGACGCCACCACGCAACATGTCAGCGAGACCTCGCTTGACGAGTGGTGAACCAGTGATCGAAGGATTTGTAGAAGAACTCATGCCCACAGCCTAATGGGCCACTTCTACCACTCTTCGAGTGCGCGTGCTCGCAGTTCGGCGTCATCGAGGTCGCCCAATTCGCTCTCGCGGCGGTCACTCCATTGATTGAAAAAGACCCAGCGCCACTGCGCGTACGTGGAGGTAGCAAAAAATGAGTCCGGACTAATCCCTTGACGAGCACACTTACGAAGCGCTCCGGCCAGACCGAGGGGGTAACGGATACTCGCCGCCGCGACTTCGTCGGCCCGATAGGCCTTGCCCGTGCCTGCCAGTGCCTGGCGTGCGTCGTCACCAAGAGGCGTTACCGCCGATAGGGACTCGCGCTCGAGCAGGCCGAGGCGCTGACGCGCGAGACAGTGCGCCACAACACCTTCAAGTTCGATCAGGGCGAAGTCTTGAATCAGCGAGCTCGTAATGAAAAGTGAAAATCTGGTTCCATCAGGAACAAGGGCGGCGTTGTAGGTCTTGTCTTGGACAATGAATGCGCTGACACCGTCGACGCCAAAGGTTGCGGCCAATCGGTCGAGAACCGTCACGAGGCGAAGACGTTCTGTTGGTGTGCCGCCGGCGGAGAACCGCGAGAGCATCAACGCGCTGAGCGTTTGGCCGCGCTTGGCATAACTCTCAATCGCCCGGCGTAAGTCCCAGGCGTAGACGAGCGCGAGAACGACACCTAGTGCCGGAAGCCAGGGCGCCACGACGACGCCAACGATCAGTGCGATCGCGACGATGCCCACGCCTATCGTGATCGGAAGGCGGCGCTTGATGGCGAATCGACGTACGACGCGTTGATTGTGCTGGCGCTCTGACGTTGAGGGCGTGTACGGGCTCTGCCACGTCGGATCGAGCACGGGCGCTACGAAGCGAGGGCCTCGATCCCGAGAGTCATTTGATCGGCGAGAACGCGATCGTTGCTTGGTTGCCACGATCTAAGGCTACTTGCTGGTCCTAAATCGTTGAATCGCCTGCTCGTAGCGCTCGTCGTACTCGTCCACGAGCGACGTCATCGACCAGCGCTGCGCGTAGCGCCGTGTCGCGTCAATCTTTGAGGCGTCCTCTCCGGCGAGCGCGGCCAAGACCGCTTGTCGAAGGGACGAAGCGTCACCGGGCGTAAAAAGCGTCGCGTGTCCGCCGGCCGCATCGCGGTAACCATCGATATCACTCGCCACCACTAACGTCTCACTCGCGAAGCCTTCGAGCAAGACGAGGCCAAAACTTTCACCGTGCGTCGACGGAGCCACGAGAACGTCGGCACGACGCAACCACTCGCGCTTTGCCTCATCGCTGACGCGACCAAGGAACGTAATCGCCGCGTCGCCCCCGGCGAGCGCCTCGAGGTCATCGCGCTGTGGACCGTCACCCGCAATGACGAGTTGCCAACGTCTCTCGCCACGAGCGTTGTGTTGGCGCACGGCGTTAATGGCGACATTCACGCCTTTTCGCTCCTCTAGGCGACCGACAAAAAACAAGACCGCACGATCAGTGCGTTCGCGTGGCGCGATTACAAAACGCTCCATCTCAAAGCCATTAAAGAGAACTTCACTCGTTACGCCACAGGCGTCTCGAATCGTTGCCGCCGCGGCCTCGCTCACGGACGCAGCGACGTCGAGACGAGTGGCCAGTCGCTTGAGCAAGACTTTGGTGTAGCGAAGTGCCGGACCGGTACCGCTTCGATGGAACGTGCCGAGTGAGGGTCGATCGTGTCCCCACAGTGCACCCCAACCCAGCAGTGGCGCGAAGGGCTCGTGAAAGTGGACGACGTCGGGATTAAAGGCATCAATGGCGGCCCGAGCTCGTCTCGCCGCGATAAAAGAGAGCGTCAGCGGCGCCTTTGATCCGTTGGCCGGAAACGACCAACGCGGGCCGAGGCGCAACACTTTGGCCGGCGTGTCGTAGTTGGTCACGTCACTCGCGTCAGGCGAGACAATGAGGACATCACGACCGCGCGAGGAGAGCACTCGACTCATGGCGAGCACCTGTTCTTGCACCCCGCCATAGACGCTTAAGGCGTAGGGCGACACGAGGACAACGCGCTGTACGCTCACGGCGAAACGAATCGATCTTCCAGCACGTGCCACTGCTCTGGAGCGCGACGAATGAGTCCCTCGAGTTCGAGAGCGATTGATTGAGTGACTCTCGCAACGTCCTCTCGAAGTCTCTTCGTTCGCTCCACCGCAATCGGTGGCGTGACGACCGCGAAGTGATCACGACCCGGACCGGCGTAACAGGCAGCCGCAACAAGTGTCGCGCCCGTTCGTAAGGCCAAGGTCGCCGGGCCAGCCGGCATCGTCACGCGTTCACCAAAGAAGTCGACTTCCACACCATTACCTTGCAGATCGCGATCACAAAGAAGTCCAACGACTTCGCCGCGACGAAGGGTTGACAAGAGGACGGACCCCGCGTGTTCGTTTAGCGGCTCGATGCGAATGCCGATGGATTCACGCTTCTCCTTGAACCACGCAAAAAGTTCCGGCGGATCCAACTCTTCGGCGATGGCGGTCATACCCAGACCCAGGGAGTTCAAAAATGAACCACCCCACTCCCACGAGCCGATATGTGGCAAGGCAATCACGACGCCGTTGCCGTGCTCTTTACCCTCTCGAAGATGCTCCAGGCCCTCAGCAATCGTGAAGCGGTCGTGTATAACAGGCTTGGCCAGGGCCGGCAACTTCGCACCTTCGGCCCAGTACTGACCGTAACTACGAAAACCGCGGTTGACGAACAGTTCGAGTAACTCAGGATTGGTCGACGAGCCATCGGGCGAAAGCACGTGCGCGAGATTGCGCTCAAGATTCGCTCGCGCTCCCCTATTGCGCCGGCCCATTGTGGCTGCGATCGCGCTCGCAAGAGCAACATCCGCACGCTCGGGCAGGGCTTCCATGACGGCGCTCACGGTCTTAAAAAGTGCGACGCGCGCCTTAGTGGCCACGATTAGTGACGCGAAACGCGACTAAGACCTCGACGAAGTCGACGGCTGTGTTGGCGAGCACGCAGGGTCGAGGAACTTGAGGGTGCTGGGCGAGCGGCCACCTGCCACACTCGCCAAAATCGACCGCCGGCGGTCATTGCGGTAAGTGCCAACATGATCCACAGCACCGGGATGAATATCGGCGTCGCCAAGAGTCCCACACCAAGAAGAATCATCCGCTCCGCTCGCTCCATGAGTCCACCCTTGGCCGCTAAACCAAGACTTTCTGCCTTTGAGCGCTGGTATGAGATCAGGAACGTTGTCGTCAAAATGGCGAAGGGCAACAAGACGAGTTGACCGTGGTGGCGCTCGGTCAAATAGTACGCAACGCCACCCATGATGACTGCGTCAGCAATACGGTCCGAAACTGAATCGAAGAAACTGCCGCGCTGGCTGGCACGCTGGCTGGCCTTGGCGACGGGGCCGTCAAAGAGGTCGTGAAATCCTGTCAAGGTGAGGAGCACCACTGCCCAAAAGTGCATGCCCACCGCGATTGACCACGCCGTCGCAACCGCGAAGACCAGTCCTGAGGCCGTGAGAACGTCAGCGGAAAAACCTATGCGAACAAGCCAGCGACCGATTGGCGCGGTCGTCGCGTTTACGCCCTGGCGGAACTTGCCGTCGAGCATCGACCCTCTTGACTCATGAAGTGAGTCTACCGGCACCGCTCGGCGGAGTCGGACTTACAAGAAGGGGTGAACCTTGCCCCAGGTTGACTCCAGTGACTCAGGCAAAACACGCGTTTCGCCAATGGTCGTCATGAAATTGGTGTCACCTCTCCATCGCGGCAAGGCGTGCGCGTGGAGGTGCTTCGGAATTCCCGCACCCGCGGCGTGACCGATATTCATCCCTACGTTCATGCCATCTGGGCCGTAGGCCTTCTTCAATGCCGCGACGGTGTCACGTAGCACCAGAGAGAAATCCGTGAACTCCTCGTCGCCGAGCTCCTCCAGTTCCGCCACGTGTCGAAGAGGTAGAACGAGGAGGTGGCCCGATCCGTAGGGAAACGCGTTCAATATGACGAATGAGTGTGAGGTCTTTAACAGCACGCCCGTCGACTCGTTAATTGGTTCTTTACTAAGAACGCAAAACACGCAGTCGCCGTCATCGCGCGCGTTCTCGTCAGCATTGGAACTCGCCACGTAACTTTCACGCCATGCCGCGGAGAACCGTTCAAGTGGCACTAGGGAGCCTCGGGTGAGGCATGGCGCTTAATCTCATCGACGAGCCGCTCGCGGAACACGCTCACGGACACGCCGCGCTCAGGATCATTAGAACCCCTGGCATTGATCCCGAGTGTCGCCTGGGCGACATCGTCGTCGCCAACGACAATGACGTAGGGAATCTTCTCGAGCTTGGCCTTGCGAATTCGTGCACCGAGAGGCTCGCTGGCCGCTTCAACGCTCACGCGAATACCTTCAGAGCGCAGCGTCGCGGCCACCTCGTAGGCGTAATCGTCATGATCGTCACGAACACCCAGCACGCGAACCTGCTCGGGGCAGAGCCACGTTGGCAAATTCCCGGCGTAGTGCTCTATAAGTATTGCCATGAATCGTTCCACCGAACCAAAAAGTGCACGATGAATCATTATGGGTAACTGACGAGTGTTGTCCGGCGCGACGTAACTCGCCTCGAAGTTCTTTGGCTGTTGAAAGTCCAGCTGAATAGTTGACATCTGGTGAGTTCGGCCAATGGCGTCTCGCGCTTGAACCGAGATCTTTGGTCCATAGAACGCGCCACCGCCAACGTCGAGGACAAGGTCGAGCCCGGCGGCGTTGGCCACTGACGCCAACGTTGCCTCGGCTTCAGCCCACTCTTCATCAGTACCAACGGCCTTTGTTGGCGGACGTGTAGAGAGCTCGAGGTAGAACTCGTTGAGACCGAAATCACGCAGCAGATCAAGCACGAAGTCCAAGAGACTTGCGAGCTCACCCGCCATCTGATCGCGCGTGCAAAAGATATGCGCGTCATCTTGCGTCATACCGCGCACGCGCGTTAATCCCTGAACGACGCCTGATTTCTCGTAGCGATAAACCGATCCGAACTCAAACATTCGCAACGGTAACTCGCGATAACTTCGCTGACGCGCCTTAAAGATCAATACGTGAAACGGACAGTTCATCGGCTTCAAGTAGTACTGCTGACCTTCGTCAAGGACCATGGGAGGGTACATGCCCTCGGCGTACCAGACGAGGTGACCCGAGGTTTCAAACAGCTCGGCTTTGGTGATGTGTGGAGAGTAGACAAACTCATAACCCGACACTTCGTGGCGCTGACGCGAGTACTCCTCCAACACCCGGCGAATGATGCCGCCCTTGGGGTGAAAGACCGCAAGTCCCGGACCAATTTCGTGGGGAAAAGAGAACAGGTCCATCTCGTGGCCAAGTCGGCGATGGTCACGCTTCTCCGCCTCTTCTAACTGAAGAAGGTGCGCGGCCAACGCCTCCTTGGTCTCCCATGCGGTGCCGTAAATTCGTTGAAGTTGTGGCTTATTTTCATCACCACGCCAATAGGCACCCGCGACACGAGTCAGCTGAAAATGACCAAGGCGCGCAGTTGAGGGCACGTGAGGGCCACGACAGAGATCGACAAAGGCAGGTGTGTTCGAATACGTCGACACCGCCGAATCGCTTCCAACTTCGGCGAGATCCTCTTCGCTGCCACCTTGTGCGACGGCTTCAATAATTTCAACCTTGAAAGGCTGGTCCTTAAACAGGTTCAGGCCCTCCGCGATGGAATATTCCGAGCGCGTAAACGGCTGGTCTTCGGCGACGATGGCACGCATTTCCGCGTCGACCCGCACGAGATCGTCGTCACTAAAATGCTCGCCACCAGGTAGTTCAAAGTCATAGTAGAACCCGTCTCGTATTGAAGGCCCAATTGCGTAATGCGCCCCGGGCCAAAGCCGTGTAACGGCTTGGGCCATGACGTGCGCACTGGAATGACGCAGTACGTCACGTCCATCATCACTCGCAGGCGTCACGATCGCGACGCGATCGCCGCTCTTCAGCAGTGTCGAAAGATCGGTCAGCAGACCGTTCACTCGAGCGGCGAGGGCGTCCTTTGCGAGACGCTTACCAATGGTGAGGGCTAGGTCGTACGCGGTCGCGCCCTCGGCCAGGGTTCGCACACTTCCGTCAGGTAGCTCTACTTCGACTTCAGACATCGGGGCCTTTCGTTTCCTAGAGCGTAATGCCGAGCAACGCGGCGGCCGTGGCGACGTTCGATCCGGCATGCGACGCCGCGTCAATTGCACGTAGTGCCGCCGGCGTGCTGAGGTCATCATCGAGTGCATCGCGCACGTCATCGAGTACCGACGACGTGCGACCCGTGATCATCGTTGAACGCCACGTCGCGAGTCTTGACTGAGCGTGCAACAACATGTCGTCGTGCCACTCCCAGTCATCACGGTAGTAGTGGTCCATAAGAGCAACGCGAACAGCGGCCGGTTCGGAACGGCGCACTAGATCGTGCACGAAGACCAGATTGCCAAGGGACTTGCTCATCTTTATGCCGTCCAGAGCCACAAGACCAACGTGCATCCAGTGTTTGACGAACGGGGCGCCCGTCACCGACTCGCTTTGGGCGGCTTCGCACTCGTGGTGAGGAAATGCCAGGTCGCGCCCGCCGCCGTGCACGTCTACTGTCTCGCCCAGTTCGCGTAACGCCAGCGCAGAGCACTCGATGTGCCAGCCCGGTCGTCCGGGGCCCCAACGCGATTCCCACGCGGGCTCGTCCTCAAGAGAGGGCTGCCAAAGCACGAAGTCGAGCGGGTCACGTTTGTTCGAATCGTCTGGATTGCCACCATGAATTGCGGCAAGCGCGAGCATTGCGTCACGTGGCTCGTGACTGACCTGTCCAAAACGCGGGAACTTCGAGACTTCGAAGTAGACACTGCCGTCTACTTCGTACGCGAGGCCTTGATCAAACGTGCGCCCAATCAATGTCAAAATTTCGGGAATCGCTCCGGTGGCGCGTGGCTCTGAATAGACCGGCAAAAGATTAATGAGCTTCATGTCGCGCTCAAAGATGACCATCTCTTGAGCCGCGAGATCAAGATAGTTCACACCCAACTCACGAGCCTTGCGCAAAATGTCGTCATCGACGTCGGTCACGTTTCTTACGAGTCGCGCTTCGTGTCCCGCGTCGATAAGACGACGAGTTAAAACATCAAACGAAAGATAGACGAAGGCGTGACCGAGGTGCGCAGAGTCATAGGGCGTAATGCCACAGCTGTAGAGCGTCGCCACGGGTCCCACTTCGAGCGGGAAGACGCCACCACGCGCACTGTCGTACAACTGCATTAGTGCTGAAACCCGGCGAGCTTTACGTAACTGTGAACCTTGTGGCGAATGTTGATCGAGATGCAGACCGCGGTGAACGCCTCAACCGCGCTCGCGAGCGACATCGAACCGGTCGTGACGCCGCGAAGGCCCGGCATCGAACTCACGATCGCGGCTACTTCGTCGCTCGCTTTCGCGTCATCGGAGAAGACCACCACGTCAGCGTCGAGCCCACTGTCTAGATCCTCCATTTGGCCAGCGGGCAGGTGGTGAAAAGCACCAACAACAGTGCTCTCCGGCAGTGCGAAGGCCAGTTGCGCGGCCATCGAACCGCGCGACGGATACATCGGCAAAAGTTCCTTGCCTTCGCGCGTCAAGGCGTTCACCATCGAGATAACGATCTTGTTGGCTAGCTGGACCTTAAGTTCCTTCGCGGTCGTTACCGCTGACTCCCAAGGCGTGGCGACGACAACCAGGTCGCACCCTGCGGCCACGTCGTTCGTCCCGCCGTGCACCGTGCCGCTACCGCGCGGTAAGAGCGTCGACGCCATTGCCTGCGCGCGCGCTTCGTCGCGAGAGCCAAGCACCACGTCGTAACCCGCGCTGGCGAGACGTATCGCTACGCCTCGTCCGGCGGGTCCGGTGCCACCAAGAATGCCCACTGTTGTCATTTCATCGTCCTCGTACTCGTAATACCTAGAACTACGCTAACAAGATGGCACTACTAAACGATCACCGTATCTTGGTTACGGGCGTACTGACGGACGACTCACTCGCATTTGGAATAGCCAAGCGGGCCCTTGAAGAAGGGGCGATAATCGCCCTCTCGGGCTTTGGCCGAGGAACATCCATCACTCGTCGCACCGCGCGAAAATTGGGTGACGTCGGCGAGGTCATCGAGCTCGATGTCATGGACCCCGAACAGGTCACCGGCGCAGTGAAAGAGGTAGAAGAGCGATTTGGACGCCTTGACGGGCTGGTACATGCCATTGGCTACGCTCCGCCAAGCCTTCTTGGCAGCGGAATGTTCGCCGCGCCCTTTGAGGACGTCGCCACCGCCATGCACGCCTCCACCTACTCACTCGCCGCCCTGGTGGGGGGGCTTCGTCCACTGCTACAAAAGAGCACGGCGGTCGGTGGCGCGTCGGTCATTGCCTTGGACTTTGACGGGACGCGGGCCTATCCCATGTACGACTGGATGGGTGTCATGAAAGCAGCGCTTGAGTCCCTTGGCCGCTACCTGGCGCGCGAAGTTGGCCAGGACCAGATTCGCGTCAACATGCTCGCTTCGGGCCCAATTCGCACCATGGCCGCCAAATCTATCCCGGGTTTTTCAAACTTCGAAGACACATGGGGCGAACGCGCACCACTGGGCTGGGACGTGCACGACTCAAGTGCCGTTGCCGACACCGCTATCGCAATGCTTTCGCCGTTGATGCGTGGCACGACCGCCTCGATCATCCACGTTGACGGTGGCGCTCACGCAATGGGTTAGTTCTCTTGACCCTTGAACTGCGTCTCGTAGAGATCTCGATAGAGTCCTTCGCGCGCGTGGAGTTCTTTGTGAGTACCGCGCTCGACAATTCTTCCGTCATCTACAACGAGGATTTGGTCAGCGTTTCGAATGGTCGATAGTCGGTGCGCGATTACGAGTGACGTTCGTTGGTTCATCGTTTCGTCAAGGGCGCGCTGAACTGCGGCTTCGCTCTCCGCGTCGAGGTGCGCAGTTGCTTCATCTAATACGACTAAGTGAGGCGACTTAAGAAGAAGTCGCGCCAGCGCCACGCGCTGCTTTTCGCCACCCGAGAGTCGATATCCGCGCTCTCCGACAACGGTCGCAAGGCCGAGTGGCAACGTGGCCACGAGATCAGCGATCTGCGCCGAGGCGAGTGCGCTCGCAATCTGTTGGTCGGTCGCGTCAGGCTTAGCGAAGATCAAATTCGCTCGAAGCGTGTCATGAAAGAGGTGCGCGTCTTGGGTAACGACACCCACCGTTGCATTCAGCGACGCCGTCGATGCTTCGCGTAGATCGACACCATTAATCGTCACCGATCCCGCGTCTACGTCATAGAGCCGTGAGACGAGCATGGAGATCGTTGTCTTCCCCGCCCCACTGGGCCCGACGAGCGCGGTCATGGTGCCGGGTTCGACGACGAAGTTGATGTCGTAGAGAACTGGTGTGCGCGGCGTGTCATCCAGTCGGGCCACCGCCTCAAGAGAAGCCAGCGACACCTCTTGGGCGCCCGGGTAGGAGAAGTCAACATGCTCAAAACGCAACTCCGCGCCACGGACGGGAATTACCACGGCGTTGGGACTCTCCTTGATCATTGGTTCAAGGTCGAGTACCTCAAAGAGTCGCTCGAAACTCACCATCGCTGACATGTAGTCAATATTGAGATTGGAGAGCTGTGTGAGTGGTCCGTAAAGTCGTGCAAGATACGCAGTCAACGCGACAACCGTACCGACTTGAAACACGCCGCGCGCCGCTTCAACACCGCCGAATCCGTAGGCGAAGGCCGTCGCGAGGGAGGCGGTCAACGTCAGTGAGATGAAGAAATAGCGTTGGTACGTTGCCTGGCGGATACCAATGTCGCGCACCTGAGCGGCACGGTCCTCGAAGGCTTCGCGCTCTTCCTTGGGTCGACCGAAGAGCTTGACGAGCATGGCACCCGACACATTGAAACGCTCGGTCATCACCATGTTCATCTCAGCGTTCAACTCCATGCCTCGCTGAAAAAGGGTACCGAGCTTGCGACCAACTCGCCGAGCCGGAAAGAGAAACACCGGCACGAGTATCAATGCGACCAGTGTGATCTGCCAACTAAGGAAGAGCATCACGACGAGAATGATGCTTACCAAGATGACGTTGCCCACGACGTTTGAGAAGAGGTCGGTAAATGCCTGTTGAGCGCCAATGACATCATTGTTAAGTCGACTGATCAATGCCCCGGTCTGTGTTCGTGAGAAGAATGCGATCGGCATCTGTTGAATGTGCTCGAAAACTTCTGCGCGAAGGTCGTAGATGAGCCCTTCGCCAATGACGGCCGAAATTCTCCGTTCGATCATCGAAAGTCCGGCGTCGCCAATGGCTAGAGCGGCCGTAAGAAGTGCGAGCCACACTACGAGGTTCGGTCGGTGGTGGTGAATGCCGACGTCAATGATCTCTTTCAAGATGAGCGGTGACACCGATGAGACAATGGCGTCAAGCACGACGACGACCAAAAAGATTATGAGTGCCGGGCGATAATGCTTAGCAAACTTCAATATACGCGGGAGAGTGCCCTTTTTTAACTGGTGCTGAAGAATCTTGCGATCACGAGAAAGTGAGCGCATGCCCAGCCTTCCTGCGCCACCACTTGCCCCTGCGCCGTGCATACTCATCTCTGCTCCCTTGCCTTAGGCAGTGTAGGAAGTTACGAGACGAGCGCAGACACCAAAATAATGACGCCCAGCGACATCATCACGCACGCGCCAACCGTTCGAAGTACCACGAGTCTCGTGGGCGATCCAGAAAGCCATTCTCGAGCAGTTCCGGCGATGATCCCCCAGGTGGCGTCGCTACAGAACGCCATCACGCTGAAGAGGCCACCAAAGATGAGGAGCTGCAACGTAACATTGCCCCTCGATCGATCAACGAAGTGCGGAAATACAGCCGCAAAAAACACGAGCGATTTGGGATTTAACATGCCAACGATGAAGCCCTGGCGAACGATGTTGAAGTTCGATGGACGTTCGTCTTCACGTTTCGCCATCGCTTGGGCGTGCTGATGACGGTGACGCAGCGCTTCGAAACCTAACCACAAGAGATAGAGACCACCTGCGACCTGCAGGGTTATGGCAAACGCCCTCGAGTGCGACAACAGGGGCCCAAGTCCCACCGCAACGATGACCGACAGCAATAGCGTGCCGATGCTGTTGCCGAGTACGGTAAGTACCGCGACACTCCTCCCCCACGCCACGCCACGCGCCAACGTGAAGAGAACGCTCGGTCCGGGCACGATGATGATGGCCATCGAGGCGACGACGAACGTGGCGAAGAGGCCGCCATTAATCATGATTGAAACCACACAACGGCGCGCTCCACAATCTTCAAGCTGACGCCGATACTAAACCCGATGGTCGCTGCAAAAAACGCCGTCGCAATGCCTACAGTTCCTCCCATGAACCATCCAACAATCAGCACGACGACTTCGATGGTGAGACGAACGTACACAACGCTGACGCCGAGATGACGGTGAAGACTCGTCATAAGACCATCACGAGGACCAGGCCCAAGACCCGTTGTCAGGTAGAGCGCGCTTCCCACGCCAATCGCCATGACCGCGCCGACGGCGTAGATGGCTTTGAGCCAATCGGCGTGCGCCACGGCCAGATTTGTCGAAACAAGATCGAGCACGTAAGCGATGATGATCATGTTGGCGATGGTGCCGAACCCCGGCCGTTCGCGCAAGGGAAACCACAGCAGCAAGACGACAGCACTTATTGCTACCGTCGACCAACCGAGAGACCAATGGCTGTGGCGCGACACTCCTTGGGCAAAGACCGTCCAGGGCGTCGCGCCCCACTGTGACTGGACGAGAAGACCTTCACCGAGTCCAAAGAGAGTGAGTCCGAGGACCAACGGCAAGATCATTCGTGTCCGAATTGCCCACGTGTTCGTCGCCCGCCACGGGGTAATCAGGATTTTGTGACCGAGCTTCATAATTCGAGCAACGCTAGTCGCGGCGCTTCTTTCCCTACGGCAGCGCACTGAACCTGCCGCACAAGGCGGGCTGGTTCTATCTTGGGCATATGGCACCACACCCTGTTCACTTTCCACGCGAATTTTCATGGGGCACGTCGACATCGGCGTACCAAATTGAGGGCGGTGGTTCCAATACCGACTGGTGGCGTTTCGAACGCTCCGAGGGTACGACGGCCGTCGAGGTATGTGGCGACGCGTGTGACTCGTGGAACCGATACGAAGAGGACCTTGACATTCTCTCCTCGCTTGGCCTCAACTCGTTTCGACTCTCGGTCGAGTGGGCGCGCATCGAACCAGAGCATGGCATCTTCTCCTCTGACGCTCTTGAGCACTACCGTCGCGTGCTTGAAGCGTGCCACGAGCGAAACATCCTGCCGGTCGTGACGTTGCACCATTTCACACTGCCCCTGTGGGCTGCAGACGAAGGTGGTTTCGAAAATCCCTCTATCGCGCAGTGGATGGCGAGTTACGCCAAAAAAGTCAGCGAGTCACTCGGTGACCTCATTGGCATCGCCTGCACGATCAATGAACCCAACATTGTTGCGATTATGGGCTATTTGATCGGACAGTTCCCTCCACAAGTCACCAGTTGGGAGCGCTTTGTCAAAGTAAACGAAACCATGCGCGCTTGTCACGTTGCGATGCGCGACGTGCTCAAAGAAGGCCCAGGGACGTTTCCAGTCGGTCTCCCAATGTCAATGCAAGAGTACGAAGCCGTCTCGGGATTCGAGGACCGTCTCGCTTCATTTCGCGAGGAGATGGAAGACAAATACCTGCTCGCCCTTCAAGGCGAGGATTACGTGGGCGTGCAGTGTTACACAAAGTTGATACTCGGACCTGACGGCATCGTGCTCGACCCCGAAGGCGAAACAACGGACATGGGATACCTCTACTGGCCACAGAGCGTCGAATACACGGTGCGTCGAGCGGCCGCGTTAACACGCGCGCCCATCATCGTGACCGAAAATGGCATTGGCACCACTGACGACGCGCAGAGAATTCGCTATCTCGGCGAGGCCCTCGAAGGAATTCGCGCGTTGCTCAACGACGGACTCGATGTTCGCGGATATTTTCAGTGGTCTCTGCTCGACAACTTCGAGTGGTCGCTCGGTTACCGACCACAGTTCGGGATGGTTGCAGTTGACCGCACGACGTTTACACGAACACTGAAGCCTTCTGCTCACTGGTTCGCCCACGCGGTGCAGAACTTCTTTACAACTGCGTGACAACTCATTATCAGAGGGAATTCTCAGAAGCGCCGGCCCTACGATTGATGTAGCGAGAAAGTTCAGCGGAGGTTCTAGTTGAACACCCTCGCCGCGGACTACCGGGAAGTGCTCAATGCGCCGACACAATCTCCTTCACGGAAGGAGTTTCATTTCTAAGTGGGCGGGTTGGTCGGGAGCGGTGGCACTCGTCGGCGTTCTCACCGTAATGGGCTTGTCCTCAGGACCTGTTGCGTCATCAACCACAAAAGTTCCAGAATGCACCACGACCAATCTCGTTGTCTGGTTAAACACCTCAGGCAGTGGCGCGGCGGGCAGCACGTACTACAGCATCAACTTCACCAACATTTCCGCGCACTCGTGCAGAATTACCGGCTACCCAGGTGTGTCGGCCATAACCCAGGCGGGTATCCAATTGGGAAGTGCCGCCTCGCGCGACGCTGCTCATCCAGTTTCGATGATCACACTCACGAGTGCTCGGAGCGCCCGGGGACTGGAAACTTCAGCATCGCACAACACAGCCACCGCGATTCTCCAGCTCACCGTGGCCGAGAACTTCCCTATTTCGGCCTGCTCCGCGATTACTGCGGCGGGACTTCGCGTCTACCCGCCAGGTCAAAAAGAGTCAACGGTGATTCCCTACCCCTTCGTGGCATGTTTCAAGAGTGGACCACAGTATCTCCACGTTGAAGCACTTCAACGCTACGTGGCCACTCAGTAAGTACTTCAGTTCCTCGATATCGGTCTGACGGCTCGAAGGGCTCCATGCAAATGGTGGACCTTGTGTCACACAATAAGAACCGGATCCCAGCGGTCAGTTATTCAACAATCAATCGAACGTCACCAGGAATCAGCCAAGATCAGACGCATCGTTGACGGTTCGTTCCGGCGCGTGTCAAGTCTTTTGAGACAGTTCTTGAATCAATTCAGTGAGTCAGCGACCTCATTCACCGGTTGATTGATCCACGCGACGGTTGGAAGTGCCGGTGGGGTGGGGACTTTGTGGACGAAGCGCTCGGGATGTTCGGCGTAGGCCTCGAGCAGCACTGCGCCACGTAGTTCGCGAACCTGCTCCGCTCGTCCGTGGTGGACGTCGGCGGGCGTGTGATAGCCAATGCCCGAGTGCACGTGCTGCTCGTTGTACCAAGTCATGAAGCGTTGGCAGTGGGCCTGGGCGTCTTCGAAGCTGCCGAAGCGATCGGGAAAGTCCGGACGATACTTGAAGGTTCGAAACTGTGATTCTGAGTAGGGGTTGTCATTACTCACGTGCGGCCGGCTGTGCGATTTGGTGACCCCGAGGTCGGTCAACAGGTGCACCACCGGTTTGGCGATCATCGGTGAACCTCGATCGGCGTGGAGCGTGAGCTGACCCTTCGCGATGTTCTGCTTGGCGATCGACTCGTTCATCAGTCGTGTCGAGAGCGCAGCGCTTTCGCAGCGCGCCAGCATCCAACCCGTGACGTAACGACTCCAGATGTCGAGGATCACGTAGAGGTAGTAGTAGGTCCACTTCTCGGGTCCGTGGAGTTTCGTGTAGGGGTCGGACCGGAGCGCCCTGCCAACATTTCTGTCGGTGGGTCTCTCCGGCCCGCCCTCCGAACCGGACGTGCGACTTTCACCGCAT
>Ga0208357_1000195_pt1 | contig 49457 bp, 41 predicted proteins | sample NGESurdeep092012_6_FD_184487 | JGI IMG/M metagenome (GOLD analysis project Ga0208357, IMG submission 184487) | Arctic peat soil microbial communities from Barrow, Alaska - NGEE Surface sample F52-2 deep-092012 (SPAdes) | ecosystem: Environmental > Terrestrial > Soil > Wetlands > Peat ...
CATTATTTTGTCGCAACTACTTTTTTCTTCACCGGAAAAATTTTTTTTGAAAAATTTTGAAAAATGACTTTCCGGAGGGGACTCAAAATTCCTATTTTTTCTGTTGAATTTTAAGAGTGTGGAAGTTCCGCGAAGCATCGCGAAATGATTGGAGCAAAGCGGAAGAATGAGCGTTTAGCGAAGCGGAACGGAGTTAGAATAAGCCCTGTTAGCGATTATCTTTTGCTCTTTCTCCAAGGTTCATTGTGGGTGAGGTATGGCTTTTATTCGGTAATTTCTTTTTTGGAATTGTATTTTCAGATAAGCCAAAATATTTTTTTTCATTAAATACTTCCTTCCTGTCTTCGAGATGCTTTAGACTTTCTTCCGCTAACATTACCAGATCAAAATAAATTACTCTACCTGCGCCGTTTTTCTGATAAACTCGTTTCCTGTAATCCAGGTAAACAAAATCAATTTGAGTTCGTGGATCATTAATGATGAACTCCTGTACATTTTTATTTTCCAACTTAAGAGTTATTCTGTAATGAGGCATTTAACAAAGATAAATAAACGACCGTGATTGCTGAGTGGTGTTCCACACATGTAGCGTTGACTGAATTTGTTCGAGCGGTTAGCAGATTAAATTAGCCAGGAAGTTTTTATTATTTATAAACCAGGTGCGACAAAGAGTTTGAAATAAATTGTAAAGTTGTGTCCTGCACATGCAGCAATGACTTTCTCAACGAACAACCTTACTTTCCGTAAAAGCAAGATTGGACGAAGCCCTCTTCTCTAATTCTTCTATGAGTTCTAATTTAATAAAACCAACCTCTGAATCTACAAGGTCGATTATTAATTTACTTCTATCACTTGTAAAATCTTTAAAATTATTGTCATATTTTCCTGAAATAAGTTTTTCTGGGTTACCAATGCAGTGAGATTCTAAAGATTTTTCGAGGTTATGATTGTGTACTAATTCGCCTAGGTAAGTCGATGGTTTTTTTTCTCCAAATTTAAGGTTCGGGATTTTTTCAATTATCATTTTATTTAAAATAGAATCAGAATATTCATTTTCAAACGATTCATCTTCGAAATTCTTTTCTAAATATTTTGTGGGGAAAATATGATGAATGTTAATTGAATTGTCTAAGTCAATCTTGTTTTCATTGCCTAAATTTAGGAGACCATTCTTACTGAAATTCATTATAGACATTATGCCTGTGAAGATTGCTCCATTGGATGTAAGTTCTAGAAGGTCGTCAATTTTATATTCAAATTTGAATTGCTTTAAATAGTCTTTGCTAAAAGAATCTCCATTAGCGATTAATTCGAGCTTCTTGCAATCGTCGACTATTATATCATTTGTAGAGCCAACCATACCGCCGCCATACCTTGTATTTAAGAGGGAACCCCAAAACCAAAATTTGAAAAGTTTCATTTGTGTTGGTGTAATTTGTGAGAAATCTTTATGTAGTAAATTTTTTAAGAAATGAATAATGGGGATGTACATTGTTTTGTATGGCATCCAATCATTTCTGAGAATTAGGTGTTGGCTTGATAAAAAACTACATGCTTTTACATAAAGTAAACTTGTTTCCTGCCAGTTTTCAACAAAGTCATTACCAGTTAATTGTGTCAAAATTGTTTTACGGTCGACTTGCCCTGCTTTTATGTATGATATGTATCTAACAAAAGCTTCAATTATTGAATTGTCAAACAATACTTTCTTATGTTTTTCTGTAAAGTCATTTATGCTTTTGTCGAGTTTGAAATCCTTGTAAATTTTTGCTGTAATTATATCTATGAAGCTTAGTTCTGTTCCTTTAGAGTTGCTTCTTTCAAAGAACATGCAAAACTTTTCAATTCCCATATTTAAGAAAAATACAGAAAGTAAAGTTTTGTCATGGATTAAATTATAAAAAAGTCTTTTTAAATCTAGCAAAAGATTTAAATACCTCTCGGCTAGCTCTTGATTTGATTTTAAGAATTCATAATTTGATGCAATAGGCTCAAAAACCTTTTGTTGAATATCCTTATCCTTCCAAGTTGCACATTTATAAACTTCGCTTAACTCAATACTAAAAGAATCTTCTACTTGTTTTATGGATAATGAATCAATAATTTGTTCAATTAATGAAATCTCTTCTGAAGGGCCAGGAATATTTTCGGGTTTTTTGAAAATAAAAAATATCTTATCATCACCCTTTAGTACTCTGTATAGAGAAGTTATTCTTTGTTGACCATCAAGAACTACAAAAGTTTTTTGTGCTTCAAAGTCATTTATTTGGTAATATACATGGTCAACCTTTGCTCTACTACCTTTACCAGCTCGTGGTCTTGTATCTATTGCCCTACAGGATAGGTCAAACTGAGGTTTAGCAAGAACAAAAGTTCCAATAAAAATTCCGCGAGTTAATGAGTCAAACAAATCTTTTGATTGTTCAATTGACCAAACGAATGGCCTTTGGAACTCGGGTAGCATCAACTTTTTATCTTGGGCCTCTGTAATGACTGTAGAAATTGACGTATAGTCTGGTTTTACACTTTCCTGATTCATAAATTAAGATCGGTCTTATTTAAAATAAATGAATTTCCAAATTTATGATATAAGTTTCTTCTCACATAAATAATTATACTATTAATAAAAGCAAAAAATACGATTTCAGTGTAATTTAAACGAGCGAAGTGAATGCAGTAAAACAACAATAAGCTAGAATTTCTATTTTCCGGATGCGTGATTTCTTTTGAATTTAGTTTCTGAAAATAACAGTAGCTGCTCCGGCAAATGTTTGCGTAAAATCTGGATGGCGGTATCAATGTATTTGCAAATCTGCTTCTCACTTTTGAGGTTGGTGAAATCAAATTGTTGAACTCTTTTTGCGGTGGCGATTTTAAAAATATCTCCCTGGATGTAACAATGAAATAGCATCGCATTTTTCTGTCGCGCTATTTTCACTACTTCTTTTTTGAAGATATCAAGTGTGGTTACTCTGTGCATGAAAAATAGTGTTTTCAAAATTCAATATTTAATTCCTGTGAATATTTTGTTTTAGTAAAAATCTTTTCGGCGGAACGCCCGGAAAAGCTTTCGGCTCTCACTTTGTATCTGCCGGGCTTTACATTTATCGCAATCATTGAAACATAACTGCAATCAAAAATGTCGGATAAATATTGCCTGCCATCATCATAATTATAAAGCTTTATTGTGGCCCTGCATTCGTTTGTAATACTTACTAAAACTTCATCAGAAGTGCGCGGCTCTTCTTTCATGCAACTGGAAATAATAATCATAATTAAAATTATTTTTTTCATGATTAATTAAATTTAGGATCCAATAAATCTTCTGGGCGTACATGGTAGTAAAAGATAATGTCGCTTTCGCTGTCCATTGTAAAAATGAAATCACCCGGATTGCTCTTATAACCCGGCATACAAAGTTTTGCATTCATTGCTTTTATTTTTTCTTCGAAAATTTGTATATCAGAATATTTGTAATTTTCGATATAAAATACTGTATTGGCAGTGTCTGCAGCTAACGCATGATAGAATGAAAGACCTTTTACCAGTTTGGAATTTGTAAAATAGGTTACCGAATTATACCGATTATACATATCGGCATTATACCATAAGATTCATTGGACTAAATTAAAAATACACTTGGTATTATTTCCCGGAAAGGTTCTAATAAATCCAATGTCCTGGGAAAAACTTTGCTTGCAAAAAAGGCAAAGAATGATAGTAATTAATTTTTTCATTTTTTTAAATTTTAATTGATGATGAAATAAGAAATGAAACTATTAATTGATTGCGATTTTTTTACATAGCACTTGGATTTAAGGAAATTCAATTTGAAATTAATTGCGCTAATTTGATTCACCGGAATGGAAGGGACTATTTTTCACTTCAAAAAAAACCTCGGATTCAGATTTCTATTTCTCAGCTTGATAAGTTTTAATTAGCAAGCCATAATGGTCTCACCAATGTGTTTTGAAACTGAATCAACCGGAATTTTATTTTGGCTATATGACGCGGAATAAATTGAAATTGCACCGGCTAACAATAGTATTTTTTTATGGATGACCTAAGTGAAGTGTGCAAAATACAATTACAAACAGAAAAAATGGACGAACAATTTGATTTACCAGTTCAATATAAATGCGATCAACTTATTTTCAAAGGCACATTGATTGTGCATGGTTATACTTATAAATTTAACGTAGATGTAAATGGCCAAACAATAGTCTTTGAACCGGATGAAGAAGGAAACTATAGGGCGGTTATTAATCCAATAGATTTAGAAAGCAATAAAAATATTGATATAGAACTATTAAAAAAAATTGCTGGAGTCCTGTGGGAAATTGTGAATTAGAAAACGCAAACACTATAAGGTTTCCTTGACTTCAAGTCAGGGCTACAACAGCTTATATGTTTTTATCAATCTCAAGCAGTAATCGTTCAGACCGCAGTGGAAAGTATTCCGATCGGACACGAACCGACTGCATGACTATAAATTTTCAATAAACAAAACCGTCTTTAAAGAAATTTTCTTTTGCGCAATCTCTTCGTTTGGGATATTTTCTACTTCTGCATGCAAATTCCAGAATTTATGCAATTTCCAAATACTAAATAATACGGGGTTAGATTTTTCATAAACCTTACTGTAAATTGATTTTCGAATTATGTTGCTGCATTTAATGAAAAAAAATAAATAACTTTAAGTTGAAAAAAACCCGTCTATGTCATTTCCTTTTAAAATACAAATTACAAAAGAGCTTCTTGAACTAAGTAGAAATTGCGGTCATGATGAAATTGAAATAATCGGTAAGAATTGTGCAATTGCTCTGGCCTTGAAAGATATTTTCCCTGAAGTTTTTGTTTCCGGATATTATATTCATCCATTTGGTAATGATGATGAAAATAAAATTGCTCACTTTGAAATTCCATTACCCAAAATTGCACAGGATTTTGTAAAACTTTTTGATTCTTTATCTGCAATACCAAGCGTTCGGCCTATGCTTCCTGAATTTGAGTTTGAAATATTTATCCCTGATGAGATTATTGAAGGAATTAAAATTGACGAAGTGACGAGCTTAGATTTTCAGGAGGTTTGTTAAGCTTAGGAGAAGTTCCAACGACTGTATCATTCCCGATTTTTTTCGGGACAGATTGGCATTATACCAGAATTTTTGGGACTAATTAATTATTCAATTTGGTATTAAACCCCGGAAGCTTATTTAAGTTTCCTCTTAAACTGAAAATATATGCATTGTAGAAGAAAATATATTGCCCTGTTAAGTATCTGTGGGCTAACTTTTTTTCAATCTTATGCCCAGGTAGATGGTATTTTTAATATAAAGAATTATGGAGCTACCGGCGATGGCCATACTTTAGATACCAGGGGCATCAATAATGCCATAGCCGCCTGTGTAAAGGCCGGAGGAGGAACTGTACTGGTTCCTGCCGGTACATTTGTAACCGGTACATTTCAATTATTCAGCAATATCAACTTGTTTCTTGCCCCCGGATCGGTTATTCTTGCCTCTGAAAATAACAATGATTATCTTTTACAAACAGACTATGGTTTCTCTGGATCCGGTGCAGGCGGTAAGAAACTGGGCATTGTGTTCGCCGTGAACGCCGTGAATGTGTCTATTACCGGAACAGGAACTATTGACGGAAGGGCCTCCTCTTTCATGTACATGGATAGTGTACAGATTAGCAGCCCGGAAGATAGCAAATATGCACGACAGGTCAGCCGCTATATGAATACAGATAAAGACAAGGATGAAGCGCCGGTTATGTGGAAAGGAGAATATGGAAACAGGCCTGGTACCCAGATTATTTTTCATAACTGCAAAAAGGTGCTTCTCCGTAATATCAATATCCGGAATGCCAATGATTGGACTATGGATCTCAATGCCTGTGATGATGCCAAAGTGCTTGGCATATCCATTGATAATAATATGAGCGTACCCAACAGCGACGGCATAGATATGTACGATTCCAGGAATGTTATCATTGCCAATTGCGATGTCCGTGCTGGTGATGATGCTATAGCAGTGATAAGCACCAGCAACGTTGCTGTCACCAATTGCATTCTCCATTCGAGGTCGTGCGGTATTCGAATAGGGTACAATGGTTTTAATGATAATAATTCCGGAAACCTGCTTTTTGATAATATACGGATATACGGCTCTAACAGGGGAATAGGTATTTTTCAACGCCGAAAAGGAAATATGGAAAATATGGTGTTTTCCAATATGATCATAGATACACGGCTTTATCCCGGGCAATGGTGGGGTCATGGCGAACCGATTCATATTTCGGCTCTGCCGGGAATTGGAAGTGATAGTGTGGGAACGATCAGCCACATAAGGTTTACAAATATCTTAGCCCGGGGTGAAGAAGGGATCATCCTTTATGGGTCTAAACAGAGTTTCCTTGACGATATTAGTTTTGATAATGTGCAGATCATGATTTTAAAAGGTCCCCGTACAAATGATAACGCAGGTAACTTTGACTTAAGGCCAACAAACGATCGCAAATTATCCATATTTAAACATGATATTCCTGCTCTATATGCAAGGTATGTACATGGGTTGACCATAAAGGATTTTAAAGTGAAATGGGATTCATCACTTCCTGATTATTTTACTCATGCGATCTCATGCGACCATTTTCAACAATTAGTTATTGACGGTTTTACCGGCTCTGCCGGCCCTAATACGGCGGTTGATGAATCAGTGATTGATTTGAGTGAAGGAAAGGATGCAGTGATTAAGAATTTGCAGAACAGCAATGCATCAGGCGGGAATTATCAATCCGGTAAGCGAACACCCATAAAATGGCTTTCGCAGGAAAATGTGTCCGGACTTGATTTTATCCGGCCATGACCAAAATAGTGATGGCAGTATTAATATAATTGCAATTTTTTTTGTCGCTGGTGAAGTTGCTGAAATCAAATTGCTACACTTTTTTAGCGGTTGCGATTATAAAAATATCTCCTTCGACATAAGACAGAGTTGATGATAAAGAAATGGTTCGTGCGGATACGAACCAGGCATTTGGCTGAAATGCTCCGCATGACGCAACGGATTGCTTTTGAATTGCGCAAACAAAATAAGCTGACCGGTTGTGTTACGGTTAAACTTCGTTATTCCAATTTTGACACTTTTACCAAACAACAATCTATAGCTTATACGAATGCAGATCATATTTTATTTAAAACTGCCAAAGAATTATTTGAAAAATTATATGATCGGCGTATGTTGATCAGAATGATTGGTATCCGGTTTACGAATTTAATACCTGGGAATTATCAATTTAATTTGTTTGAAGATACCCATGTAATGATAAAGCTGTACCAGGCGATTGATAGTGTGAAGAAAAGATTTGGGGAGAAGATGATGATGAAGGCGGGGGGAATGTGAGGGGTGTGGGTATTAACGCAAGTTGGTAATAAAGTCCGCCTGTAGCATTCGCAGAGGAAACTTAAAGATTTTAAATCAGATTAAGACCTGTTTCTTCAAAAGATGTGGGATTTAAAATGTCGCATACTTATTTCCAAAATTTTTTTAAAATTGATTAATATTGCTTCAATATTTTTTACCTGATGCCTACAGACCAAAACAATATTGATGAAGAACTTTTGTGGCAATCCTTTTTAGACGGTGATAATGCAAGCCTTGAAAAAATTTACCGCGTTTATTTTGACGTGCTATTTCAATATGGAAATAAATGTCTCAATAATGCAACGCTTACCGAGGATGTAATACAGGATCTTTTTGTAAAACTAATCCGCAGCAGACAAAACCTTTCGCCTACTACCTCTATAAAGTTTTATCTTTTTCGTTCTTTTAGGTCTTTGGCTCTTGATAAACTGAAAGCAAGTACAAAAATGATGATAATGAAATCAGACCAACCTGATTTTCCTATTCACCTTACCCCAGAGCATCAACTTATTGAAAAAGAAGAATACCAGCTAATTAAAAAAAAACTTTCATTTGCTCTTTCCAAACTTACTCCCCGCCAGCGGGAAGCGCTTTTTCTCAGATATAGCGAAGGTTTTTCTTATGCAGAAATATCAACTATGATGAAGCTTACTACAAAGGCTACCTATAAATTGATGGCCCGGGCTATTGATGCTTTAAAGGAACAAATGCCTGCTTTATTCGCTTTTATTTTTTTAATGAAATTAGTTTAAGAAATATTTTTCCTCTAATAATTAAAATTATTTTTTTATTTCATGGGGTAAAAAGGAAAATCATTTCGTTTTATCAATAATCCTTTCCCTTATTTTGAAACTAAATTAAAATTAATGCAAGATTCATACGAAAAATACTTTCATTATTCCGCAACAGATTTTGCGATGGATGATGATTTTATAAATTGGGTTTTGTTTCCCGATGACGAAAATTATACTTTCTGGAATGAATTTGTAATAAATAATCCAAAGCAGTATAAAAACATTGAAACGGCTAAAAGTATTATTTTCTCCTTTGATACTAAGGTAGAAAAAGTGCCTGATGAAATTAAAAACAGGATTTGGGATTCGGTAATTTCCAAAGCTGGGAATGGAAGGGTGGTTAGGATGAAATCCCACAGAATATGGATGGTGGCTGCTTCTTTGCTGATTTTGGTAATGGCGTCAATATCATATTTTTATTTTAGCAAAAATGAAAATAAGGAAATGCAAAGAACTGTTGCCAAAAAAACAAACCAAAAAAATGACATACCTCCTGGAGGTAATAAAGCTGTATTAACTCTTGCAAATGGATCATCTATAGTTTTGGATAGCGCACAAAATGGTACACTTACCCAACAGGGGAATGCAAAAGTTGTAAAGTTGGATGGCGGAAAATTAATTTATCAAAAAGATGAAAACACTAATGCAGTTGCCGTACAATACAATACTATTACCACTCCCCGTGGAGGACAGTATCAATTAGTGTTGGCAGACGGATCAAAAGTATGGTTAAATTCAGAATCCTCTATCACTTTTCCTACTGCGTTTACCGGTAATGAAAGAAAAGTGGAGATAAAAGGGGAAGCCTATTTTGAAGTAAATCACATTGCGACAATGCCATTTCATGTAAAAGTAAATAATGCAGATGTAGCTGTGCTGGGTACTCATTTTAACATTAATGCTTATGATGATGAAGGAGTGATGAAAACCACGCTGCTGGAGGGTTCTGTAAAAGTGAGCAAAGGAAACGAAAGTGTTTTTATTGCCCCAGGTGAGCAAGCGGAGGTAGGTAATTCGTCGGATAATATTGAAGTAAAAAAGGATGTGGATTTGGATGAAGTGGTGGCGTGGAAAAATGGATATTTTTATTTTGATCAGGCTTCAGTCCAAATGGTAATGAACCAGTTATCAAGGTGGTATGATGTTGACATACAATATACCGGCGCGATTCCCGAGCGTCAATTTGATGGAGAAATGCAAAGAAGCTTAACTCTTTCTCAGGTATTGAAATTATTGAGTCAAAACAAGGTGAACTTTAAAATAGAAGGGGAAAAAATAATAGTAACACCCTAAAAAAAGAAACCGGAAATGCGTCAACATTCCCGGCAGAATTTGATAAAAAATAAAACTCTTACAAAGTATCTATTCTTAAACCAAACAAACAAAGTTATGCAATTTTTTCTTCACCCAAAACCTTCGGTTTCCCGTCAAATCTTCCTGGCTATGAAACTTGTAATTCTATTTATGTTTTTGGGATTATTCCAGGTGTCTGCTAAAACAAATGCTCAGAATGTGAGCATTTCCGGCAAAAACATTTCTCTAAAAAAAGTTTTTAAAGAGATAAAAGACCAGACCGGGTATGTATTTTTTTATGACGCCTCGTTATTACTTAAATCCAGGCCGGTAACTATTAATATCCAGGACGAACCTATAATCACCGCATTGGATTTAATTTTTAAAAATCAACCGCTTACCTGGTCGTTAGAGAATAAAACGGTAACGGTTCTCAGTAAGCCGGAAATAGTAAGCTCCGTTTTGTCTGGACATCTTCAGGTAATTGCGTTAACGGTACATGGAACTGTTACCGATGCTAATGGTAAGCCTTTGCAAGGAGTATCCGTAACAATAAAAGGCAGTTATAATGGAACAGCCACGGATGAAAAAGGTGAATATGAATTAAGAGATGTAGATGATAATGCCACACTCACCTTCTCTTTTGTTGGATATGTATCGCAAAATGTTTCGGTCAACGGAAGAAGTACTATCAATATTTCACTCGAGATAAATGTAAAACAGCAAGGTGAAGTAGTTGTAATAGGTTATGGATCTGTCAATAAGAAAGACCTTACTGGTTCGGTTTCCACCATTTCCACAAAAGATATACAGGACATACCTTTTACAACCATTGATAACGCACTTGCAGGTAAAGCAGCCGGTGTGGAGGTTACAAAAACCGATGGTTCACCTGGTGGCGCAGTGCGCATCAGGATACGTGGTTCAAGCTCGATATTGGGTGGTAACGATCCTTTGTATGTAATTGATGGTATTCCAATCCAGGTACAAAGCAATTTTCAATCTCCCGGCTATGACGTAAGCAGCCCTGTTGGTAACGATGTTACCAACCAGGGTGGTGTAAGTACAGGTTTATCAACTTCATTTGTAAACGGGCTAAACAGTCTGGGCGGATTGAATGTAGATGATATTGAATCCATCACTATATTAAAAGACGCATCGTCAACTGCAATTTATGGTTCAAAAGGAGCTAATGGGGTAGTAATTATCACTACCAAAAGAGGTAAAAAAGATATGAAGCCTGTAATTACAGCCAGCTATTACAGTACTGCAAGTACACCTATAACTCCTACTGTTTTAAATGCTTCACAATACAGGATGTTAATGACCGAAGCGGCACAAAATGATGCTGATGCACGTACCGCTGCCGGGGTAACAACCTTTCCCGCAAATACAACTGCGATACTAAATGATCCATCCTCATATTTTGGTACGGCTAATACCAACTGGATAAAGGAAGTTACCCGTAATACCATTTCGAATAATGCCGAAGTTTCAGTACAGGGCGGGGGGAACTCATCCAAATATTTTAGCTCAATTTCATACAACAGCACACCCGGCGTAGTTGATGCAACTGATTATCATCGCATATCAGGAAAAATTAACCTGGAAAATGATTTTGGGGCTCATTTCAGGTTTATTACCAACATGATAATGGGTTATGTTAACCAGGATATAGGTGATGGCGCTTTTGACCAGGCACTTAAAGCCAGGCCTGATTATTCACCCTACGATGCAAATGGCAATCTAACAGATTTCTCAAACGTAGGCTATTCTTATTTCGGTTTTCAAAATCCCGTTGCGTTACTTAAAGCAACCAATAATTCAAAAACATTTAGCCTGTTAGGGTCAATTTCAGGCATATATGATATTACAAAAGATCTTGAATTTAAGAGTACCGTATCACTTAATTCTCAAACATACAATCAGCGTAATTACACGCCAAGTTACCTTGATATAGGTAGTTTTTATGGCAGCGTTACCAATCAAGGCGGTATAGGCAGTAACTCCAACAGCAGGTTAACCAACTGGTTTGTTGAAAATACTTTAACCTACACCAAACAGCTCGATAAAAATAACAATCTTAATGTATTGGCAGGGCAATCTTACGAAACCCGTAAAACCAGCTTTTTTAGTGCTACCGCTACAGGGTATCCTAATGATAATGTGTTAACCAGCCTTTCATCGGCAGTGTCACCTTTGATTGTAACAGGCGATGATCCTTCAGCACCGCAAAGTTATTTGCTATCATTTTATTTAAGGGCGAACTACAGTTTTATGGATAAATACCTATTAACCTTTACCGGCCGTACAGATGGTTCATCCAAATTCGGGCCCGATTATAAATTCGGTTATTTCCCGTCAGCAGCTATTGCATGGCGCATCTCACAGGAGAATTTCCTTAAAAACGTTAAATGGATAGATGATATAAAACTAAGAGGAAGCTATGGCTTAACGGGAACTCAGAACATTGGCGACCAGATGTATCGCACATTATACAACCCATTATCATATGGTGGTACCAGCGCGTTAATACCTTCCCAACTGGGCGACCAAAATATTAGATGGGAAAGCACCAGGGAAGCTGATGCCGGGCTTGATGTATCCTTATTTAACAGCAGGCTAACAGCAACCGTTGATTATTATAACAGGCAAACCAGTGGCGATCTGTTGTCATTGCCGGTTGCGCCAAGCAGTTCTTATGCCTCGCTGCTAAGTAATGCCGTAGGTATTAAAAATACAGGTCTTGAGGTAACCATGGATGGCGACATTATCCGAACAAAGAATTTTAAATGGAATGCAGGCTTTAATGTAACATGGAATAATTCAATTATAACTAAATTGAATGCAGCGGCCGATCTTACACAAATCGGTGATCTTACCGGTATGGAATACGGTAACACCACCCTTATACAGGGTAAGCCATTAGGTTTAATAACTGGTATTACCATTACGGGTATTATAAAAACACAGGCACAGCTTGATGCTTACAAAAATGAATTGGGTCCTCTATATGCAACTTACATTTTCCCATACCTTAGTATAGGTGATCCAATGTATAAGTTAACGCCAGATGCTAATGGTGCTTATCCTGATTTTAATACAATAATTGGCAGGGCTGCCCCTAAATATTATGGAGGTATTACTCAAGGCTTTACCTACAAAAATTTCAGCCTCCAGTTTTACTTTACATTCTCTGAGGGTGGAAAGCTATTATGGGGCGATCATATATCGAGTGTTGAATTTGTTGGGTCATCTAATGCTAATGTATCTATGCTGAACAGGTACACGCCAACTAATACAAATACCGATCAGCCACGTTTAGTATTGAATAATGATGATGGCTTTTACTACAAAACCCAGCAGGACCTGTTTAATTCATCATATCTGAAGTTGCGTACGCTAACGTTTAACTATCGTTTCAACAAGACAGCCTGGATGGATAGGGCAGGGTTTAATATGGTGACCCTGTTTGCATCAGGAACAAATCTGTTTACCATAACTAAATACCCGGGTAATGACCCAGAAACGTCTGATGACCCATACAGCGTACAAGGAGGTTACTTTGATGTAAGCAATTACCCAACTATCAGGTCATTCTCATTAGGTATAAAAGCCGGTTTTTAATTTTTACGATTTAATAAACAGTAAAATGAAACATAAAAATATCAAATACATACTGGTTGTTTTTGCAGCCTCGTTCTTATGGTCGTGCAAAAAGGAACTGAATGTATATCCTACAACTAAAGAAGTTGATGGGAATGTTATTGTTGATACAAAAAGTGCTACAACGGTGTTAAATGGTGTTTATTACCGTTTTGCAAATGCCGGGGTGGATAATAACCTTGTTCCATCAGTATTATGGACCAACGTTAATGAAATTTTCCCTTCAGAAATGACGGGGTCATTAACTAATTCAAGTGGTGATGATGGCGTTTATTCACTTACCCTTAATTCAAAAACCACTGGTGTGGATGGAATATGGAACTATGGCTACCAATTAGTGAATGCGGCAAACGGTTTTCTTAAAAATGTTGCCCCGGTAACAACTATACCGACAGCCACAAAAAACCAAATGATAGCCGAAGCCAAATTTTTGCGGGCCTTTGGCGATGCCGAATTGCTGCTCTATTATGGCCAATATTACGACCCCAGCAGTAAATACGGTATCATTTTGCGCGATGAATTTGTAACGGCGGACAATATAAATCTGCCACGCTCAACTGTAGCACAAACCTATACTGCTATCCTGTCCGACCTGGATGCTGCTATTCCCGTTCTGCCTTTGGCAAATACAACTGCTTATTATACAAACTCATCTGCAGCAAAATTGCTTGAAGCACGTGTACTGATAAACAGGGGAGCCGCAGGCGATTATGCAAAAGTAATAAGCCTTACCAGCGATGTTATTGCCAATGGCGGATTTGCTTTGGAAGACAGTGTTAAGGACGTTTTTTTAACAAATGGTTTTACTAGCAAAGAAGTAATATTAGGCGTACAACCTTTTGCTACTGAGACCTATAAATTTCAGCAGAACCAGTATTATGGCCAATATCCTGCTTCTGATTCTTTTGTAAGCCTGGTGGGGCCGACTGATGGAAGGAACCAATGGGTATTTAGAACAGATAATGGTGGTACCGTTTATGGAGGTGCTTATGGCCCTTTAAATGAAATAACCAAATACTATTCGGGCGCGACTGCCACCCCTGTTCAAACGCCACTTTCTGAAAACTGTTACGCGTTCAGGTTAACCGAGGCTTATCTATTGGAGGCTGAAGCAATAACTTTGTCCGGCGGCGACCTACCAACAGCGAGAACGCTTTTAAAAACGATAGAAGCACATGCCGGGATTAAAGATTTTTCAGATGTGGATGCCGCAACTACCGCAACCCAGTTGCAAGCACTTGTTGTAAAGGAAGAGATAAAAAACTTCTTTTCAGAAAATGGTGCCGATTGGTTTGCCTTGCGCAGGCTTGGCATTTCAGGATCGACACCAAATATAACCGCGATAGCAACCATTCAACCGGCAGTTACATCAGTTAATCAATTGATATTGCCTATACCTAACAGCGAGATTATTACAAATAGTAACGTAATACCTAATCCATAATGCCATGAAAAAGTATATTCTAATGTGCCTGTTAGCATCTGCCACTATGGTCGCATTTGCTAACAATAAGCCCACCGCTAAAAAGCAATATGTTATAATCAACCGCACCTTTAAACTAACAGGCAATATACCAACACCACGGATGATGTCCGTGGTGTTGGAACCGGGTAACTGGAGCTTCAATATTTTTGTTGAAAATGCTCCTTAGCCCTTACAGGACTTCCTCAACACCAATCAAAGGTTGGTGTTACTTTGAAAGTTTTAAATGTCTTTTTTTTAATAATAATAATGTTATAGTATTAAAATCATAAACTCAAATCTCATATTTTAAAATTAAAAGGATGAAAAAAATATTTTCAAGTTTAGCCATAGCATCACTCTTTTTGTATGCCTGTAACAATGGGAAAAACAAGACTGAAAATTCTGGCTACATTATTAAGGGCACCATTAAGGGAATACCCACCGGCACGGTAATACTCGTTTCCAGTAATGAAGATGACCGCACTACAAAAGATGTTGACAGTGCCACTATTACTAATGGAAGTTTTGAATTAAAAGGAAAAGTTGGATCGCCTCAAATGATGTCATTAAATATAAAACCCGGTAATTGGTTTTTCCGAATATTTGCAGAAGATACTCTATTAAATATTACCGCCGACACTACAGGTAGCATGTATTATGACTATACCATGTACGGCGGCAGCAAAGGGGCTCAAATAAAAAGTTTTACCGAAACTGGCTCTAAAAACTTTGATGACTGGATGAAATACCAAAACGATCCGGGGCAAAAGATTTATGATCCGGTATTTGCAGAACTTGGTAAAAAAATAGAAACAACAAAAGATCTGGATCAGCAATATAAATACAGAGATCAGAGTGATTCGGTAAGAAAATTACTAAATCAGTGGCAGGAAAACCAGATAAAAGATTACATCAATAAAAACCCTTCTTCCGTAGCCGGTACCTATATGCTCAGGGATTTGTACAATTGGTATTCTGACTTACCATTTACTGATATGCAAAATATGGTAGCCAGTTTTACAGGGGAAGCAAAAAAATCAATATATTATAACAGCCTTGAAGATATCATGGCAAAACGCCAAGCCGTAATGCCCGGAAGCATAGCTCCGGATTTCACCTTACTAAAGAGAGACAGCACAAAATTTACTTTATCCTCAACAAGAGGAAAATATATGATGATTGATTTTTGGGCAAGCTGGTGCCATCCATGCCGCCAGGCCATCCCTCATTGGAAAGAAGTGTATAATAAATATCATAACAAAGGTTTTGATATAGTAAGTGTTTCTGATGATAGCCGATGGAAAGATTGGTTCAAAGCCCTTGACCAGGAAAAAATGCCATGGATGCAGGTTTGTGATGAGTTCCCTGTAAAAAATATGCCGGCAAGGGTAGGTTCTTTATATATGACGACCTACATTCCCTTTTATGTATTGATGGATAAAGATGGAAAGATATTGGTATATTCAGGAGATGAAAATAAAATTGATGAAAAGCTGAAAGAGATATTTGGAAGCTGATAAAAAAGCTTAGTAAAATAATATGGGGAAAATACTTTTTAATGTTATTTTTTTGGTTCACTGAATGGGGTGTTTGCTCAAAGAAGTTTGTTTTTAATGAGCTAATAAAGGGCATTGGAAAGGAGAAAAATGTATCTGCAATGCAGGATAGGATGTGGTTAAAACAGTAAGTTTTTTATTAACCTGGTTTGCTATTAAAATTTAAGAAATGAATAAAATAATTTCCTTCTGCTATTGCTATTTCCTTTTGGGAACAGTCTTGCTGGCGCAGAATAAGCGAACTGACCAGGATTTTGTCCTGAATGGAAAAATTGAAGGAGTCAATGTAGGGGTAATATATCTTTCCAGGTATGATTTCGCACAAGGAAAATTATTTAAAGATTCTGCGCAAATTGAAAATGGTCAGTTTCATTTTAATGGCAAAGTGTCGGAGCCTGCAGAATTTCAGATTAGCCTTACTAAAGATGCAGATAATGATTGGACCAATAATGCCACCACTGTTTTTATTGAACCTCATAAGATGACTATTGAATTGCGAAAAAATCATTTTGACCAGGCTTTGATTTCAGGCTCAGTCTCTCAACAAGAATTGGAACAACTGAATAAAGAAAAGGCTTCTATCATGAAAGTCTTAACACCTCTGGGAAAAGAATATGATAGAAAGAATTTGGAATATATTGCTGCTATACGAAGGACAAAAGATGAAGACAGTTTACAGTATTACAAAGATATTGCAGTTGCAGCGAAGGATGCTATGGATCCGTATGATGAGCAATTAGATAAAATAGATAGTGTGTTTATAGAGTCACATCCCGCATCATATGTAACCGCATCCATGATGCGTTGGAAAACCGGGTCAATGACCGCAGCAGAAGTAACAGCTATTTATAAAAGAATGCCTCCGGCTGTTCAGCAAAGTAGTTATGGGAAGTATGTCATGAATGAATTGGTTAAATTAAGACAAGGATCACCCGGAGCGAAGGCATACGTGTTTTCTGCAACAGATATCAATGGAAAAGAATTAAGCCTGTCAGATTTTAAAGGTGAATATGTGATGCTGGATTTTTGGGCATCCTGGTGTGTGCCATGCAGAAAGGGGAATCCACATTTGAAAGATTTATATCACAAATATAATAGCAAAGGTTTCGAAATTATTGGCATCTCTGATGATGATTATAAACCGGATGCCTGGAGAAAGGCTGTGGAGAAAGATGGTATCGGAATTTGGAGGCATGTGTTGCGTGGGCTTAAATACGATGGCAAAAATTTTGATCATAGCAATGATATTTCTGAACACTTTGGTATTCATACGCTGCCCACAAAAATTCTTATCGATCCTAATGGTATGATCATCGGGCGCTATGGTGGAGGCGGTGAAAATGATGAGGCGATGGATAAAAAACTTTCAGAGATTTTCGGAGGATAGGAATTGAACAAGATAAGCTGAAGGAGATATTTGGAAGCTAAATTTATTTTTCAAATAGAAAAAACAGTAAATAAATACTTTCAGAATGGCTTCACAAAAACTTTGATTTATCAATTAACTAAAAAAAACCACACAGTGAATAAGCAAATATTAAGTATTCTTTTTTTCACAACCTTAGCAGCTGGTGCTCAGCAAAAAACGGCCAATCAATTTTTTTTAAATGGCAGATTGAAAGGGGAGAATAGCGGCATGATGTATCTCTATTATTCTAACAGTCAAAATGCAAGAGAAAAAGACAGCGCAGTAATAACCAACGGCAAATTTTCTTTTAAAGGAAAAATCAATGAACCCACAATGGCTTATCTGGCATTGAAAGAAGAAACAGAAACGAGGGACCAAAATCATTCCACCAGTTTTTTTATGGAACCAGCAATGATGACAGTTGTATTGCCGCTCAATAAATTCGGTGATGCAAAGTTTACCGGTTCCAAATCACAAAACGAATTTGCTGTCTTGCAAGGGAAAAAACAGAAAGTAGAAGAGCAATGGAAAATAGTAATGGATACGCTATCACAGGTAAATAAAAGAAGTAATGTGGAGTTTCAGAAATTGAAGGACTGGGTGTTGACACCTTATGAAGCAGAAGCCAAAGAAATAGACCTTGCTTTTTTTGCTGCCCATCCTCAATCGCCGGTCACGGCTTATATGCTCCGCTTCTATGTTAGCAGCCTTTCATTAGATTCTCTGCAAATGTATTATGACAAATTGGGCAAAAAATTACAACTAACGCATGACGCGAAAGATTTAGCAAATGAAATTCAAATGCTGCGTGGTGGTTCGCCGGGTAGTATGGCAAAAGATTTTACCACAATTGATATAAACGGAGATAAATTAACCCTGAGCGATTTTAAAGGAAAGTATGTACTGCTCGATTTTTGGGCAAGCTGGTGTGTTCCTTGCCGCGCAGGAAATCCGCATTTAAAAGATTTGTATGCAAAATATAAAGACAAAGGCATTGAATTCATTGGCGTTTCTGATGACGATTCCAAACCGGAAGCGTGGCATAAGGCTGTTGAAAAAGATGGCCTTCCCTGGAGACAGGTACTCAGAGGTCTTGATATGGGAAAATTAATGAAAAATGAACCGAACCCAAGAGACATCAGCGAAAAATATGGAATCAGTTCGTTGCCTACTAAAATATTAATTGACCGTTCGGGTAAAATCATTGGCCGTTATTCGGAAGAAGCAGGACCTCTTGACGCAAAATTGAAAGAAATTTTTGGCTCTTAAAATAATCAACATAATAAAAACAAAATGAAAAAACTTTTTTTCCTCTTCACACTTTCTGCTTTTGGCTTTACTTCATCAAAGGCGCAGAAAGTAAACATTACCGGAACGATGCATTTTAAAGAACCGGTGCAAATGGTTTATTTATCCTATAGAACAGCGGATAATCGGGTAACAGACAGTACGAAATTGCAGAATGGCAAATTCCATTTTACTGCAAAAGTTACAGGGCCAACACCAGCAAATCTGATGGCACGTTTTGCACCAGTTGCAGGTCAGGAAAGACCACACATGGTTGGAATGCAATTATTTATGGAACCAGGAAACATCAATATTTCGATAAAAGATTCCATGGAACTGGCTAAAGTGACCGGTTCCAAATCGCAGAAAGCTTTTGAAAGATTAGAAAAATTAGAAAAGCCATACAATGAAAAAGAAGAAGCAATGGGGAAAAAATACAGGGAATATTATACCGCAAAAGATACGGCCGGAATGAAAAGTCTGGAGGCTGAATCTGATATCCTTTCGAAAGAGGAAGATGAAAAAGTCTATCATAAATATTTAATCCAGGAACCCAATTCCCCCATAGCTTTATATGTATTAGAACAATATGCAGGGTATGATATAGATGCAAAAAAAGTAGAACCGCTTTTTAAAAAATTGCCTCTGGCTACCCGTAAACTTCCTTCGGGAATTGCCTTTAAAAAACGCCTTGAAACCGCCAGGGAAACAGCAATAGGCGCTTATGCAATGAATTTCACGCAGAATGATACTTTAGGAAAGCCGGTTTCACTTTCATCTTTTAGAGGTAAATATGTATTGTTGGATTTTTGGGCAAGCTGGTGTGGCCCCTGCCGCGCAGAAAATCCGAATGTGGTAAAAGCATTCAATGAGTACAAGAATAAAAATTTTACCGTATTAAGTGTTTCACTTGATCAACCTGGAAAGAAACAGTCATGGTTAGACGCTATTCATAAAGACGGCCTTGCATGGACACATGTTAGCGATTTAAAGTTTTGGGATAATGCCGTGGCTAAACAATATGGCATACGCGCAATACCCCAGAATTTATTAATTGATCCTCCCGGAAAGATAATCGCAAAAAATATCCGAGATGAAGAGTTGAATAGAAAGCTGGAAGAGGTTTTTAAGGATAAATAAATAACCCTTTTTATCAAACAGAATATTTATAACTGACAATTATTCTTTGTTGTATATCGTGCGTTTCTTACAAAACAATTCAACCTGCTTCGGCAAATACTCAGCAAAAAAGGGGAAACCATATCAACTTATACAATTTTAATAAGGCTACAGGATATTGATGGTACAGTGGACCAGGTAATGGATAAAATTCATGGAAAGGTTACAACGATGAATGTACAGGTTATGGATAAAAGTTCTTTTTTTAATAACATGAAAGAAATTCAGGTGACTACAGATAGTTCATCATAAAACAGAATCAATACAGCATGGGAGGACGTGAAAAAAATTCCTGGTGTAATATCGGTGTTCATTTATAAAAATGACCAAACCATTTAACTCTGAGTTACACCCTTAAAAAAAATGAAACAATGAAGAAGTTTTTTATTCTTTCGTATTCCGCATTGTACCTGATGAACAATGTTAGAAAATTATCAAAAGCTATTTAGGATTTACTTAAAATGTAAAACAAAAATTGATGATTTATTTAAAAAATAATTAGTACAGTATTAAGATACTAAAATCTTATTCTCATAGTGTTAGGTTTGAAAGCGGAGGATGTTTCTACACCTTCCAATTCAATTTTTTCTGCAGTATGCTTTGAAACCATGAAAGCGGGTGGGTGGATCTGAGTGATTTCGGGTATCGCTGCAAGTAAGTAATAAAGACCGCTTGAACGATTATTCAGGCAGGCAACAAATATCTGATATTCCTGTTTCCTCAATAGTGACTAAGGAATCAATTTCACCAGTTTATAATATCATCCGAAGATGTTCTATTAAGTGTGAAAAAAAATTAGCACCCCAATCTTTTTTGAGAGATGAATCAAAATCAAATAAAATGAGAAGTTGTAAATTGCCAATCTAATTATTTAAACTGCTTTTTCAAGGTGGAGATAATAAACGACGATACTTCTTTATGGCAGTCTTTTAAAGCGGGTGATAAAGATTCTTTTAAAATTATTTATTTTAAATATTACCAAAATCTTTACGAGTATGGTATTCGCATCACCGATGATAAAGAACAATTAAAAGACATTATTCACGATCTTTTTGTAAAACTGTGGAAGAATAAATCGAATCTTGGTGATGTAACTGCATTAAGATCCTATCTTTTAGTATCATTAAGAGGCGCTATATACAATAACTTCCAAAAAATTAGTCGTAAACCCGTTACAGAGATCAATGAAAACAGTCCTTTTGAATTGGTATTCTCTGTAGAAACAGATTATATTAATAAAGAAACAAAGTCTGTACAAAATCAAAAATTAGCAGATGCTTTAAATTTACTTTCTCCCCGTCAAAAAGAAGTGATTTATCTACGTTACCTGGAAGAATTGGATTATTCAGAAATAGCCGAAATGATGAATATTACGATAAAGGCGCTTTATAAATTATCAGCAAGAGGATTAGATGCGCTCCGGCAGATATTGAATGTTTCGGATATTTTATTTTTAGTGTTGACCTTATGGGGCAATATATTTTTTTATTAGAAATCTCCTTAGAAGCTGTCCTAAAAGTGGTCGGTGAGACACCGACCACGGCGGAGAAACCTACTTATAAGCTTTGTATAAATGATTAAATGAATTTTGTATCCAACTAAACGTGGTCTGTGACAGAGCACGAAAGACCGCTGTCTTTCGTGGCACACGAACGGCTTAAATGATGAATAAAATTTCTATTTCCAGGCAGCGTCTTTCAGCAAACAAATAAATAATTGAGATTCTTATTCCAATTAATCATTCCGAAAAAAAACAAAAAGATTTTTTCCATCTTGGGGTAAAAGATATTTTTTACCTGTCCTCCTTATAGTTTTTACACTTTACATTTTTTTTAATAATAAGGCTAATAATAGAGATAGATGCAAAAAAATTACGAATCTTATAGTGCGGAACAATTTTTAGACGATGCTTTTTTCATTCAATGGATAAAAGGCGAAAGCCCTGCAGCAAATGATTATTGGAATGAATGGATTAATAGTAATCCGCCTAATTTAGGAGAAATGAAGGTGGCTGAAAAACAACTGTGGGCTATCATATTGGCAAAAAGGATAAAAGCAGAGAGCGCAGATGCAAATGAAGTTTGGGAACGAATTCAAAACTCTTTAGCGACTAAGAAGCCTTCAAAGATCCTGGAAATGCCCCAAAGATGGTGGGCAGCCGCAGCGGTACTTTTGCTATTGGCATCAGGTAGTTATTTTTTTCTTCATCATGCACATTCAAAAACAGAATTAGCTTCGATTAAAAAGAATACCCTGATAAATGATATAGCCCCCGGTGGTAATAAAGCCATACTCACCCTTTCCAATGGAAAAAAAATTATTCTTGACAGCCTCCATAATGGAGTAGTCACTCAACAGGGTAATTCAAAAATTGTAAAATTAAATAATGGCAAATTGGAGTACCAATCAGAAAAAAGTAAAATGGAATCAGCAGTTCAATACAATACTGTCGTAACTCCCCGTGGAGGACAGTATCAATTAGTATTGGCAGACGGATCAAAGGTTTGGCTCAATGCGGCTTCATCTATTCACTTTCCTACTGCGTTTACAGGAAATGAACGCAACGTAGAGATAACTGGCGAAGCCTATTTTGAAGTAGCACATAATGCGACAATGCCATTTCATGTAAAAGTAAATAATATGGATGTAGAGGTGCTGGGCACTCATTTTAATATTAATGCTTATGATGATGAAGGAGTGATGAAAACAACACTGCTGGAGGGTTCTGTAAAAGTGAGTGAAGGAAATGAAAGTATTTTTATAACCCCCGGTGAACAAGCGGAAGTAGGTAATTCATCGGATAATATTGAAGTAAAAAAGGATGTGGATTTAGATGAAGTGGTGGCGTGGAAAAATGGTAAATTTATTTTTAATAATTCAGATTTGAAATCTATTATGCGGCAATTAGAAAGGTGGTACAACATTGATGTAGTATATAAAAGCAAAATACCTGACGAAGAATTCATAGGGATTATTTCCAGGAATGTAAATATTTCTGAAATCTTAAAGATGCTGGAGACAACCGGGGCTGTTCAATTCGAAATTGATGGAAGAAAAATAATAGTTAAATAATTAAATGAAAAGCCAAATAAAAAACCGGAAATGCTACTAACATTTCCGGACAGTTAAGTCTTTTTAAATAAATAAAACTAGTCGGAATCATCTATTCTTAAACCTAAACTATACAAATGTATGAATTTACTTACATGCAGAAACCAGGTCTTTTTTGACACTTATAGTTTCAAAAAAGGATTTGAAAAGCTGCTTTCTCACCAAATTTTAAAAGCAATGAAATTAACTTTTGTTTTTATTACTGCTTTTTTCCTACAAGTTTCCGCTAAAGGAGTGTCCCAGAACGTGACCCTTACACTAAACAATGTAACCATTGATAAGGTATTCAGGGAAATTGAGAAACAAACAGGAATTGGTTTTCTCTTCACAAAAAAAATGCTTCTGCATACACCCAAAGTATCAATCAATGTAAAAAATGAACCTGTCAATCAAGTGTTGCAATATTGTTTTAGAGGGCAGCCTTTGACATATAAAATTCAAGACAATACAATTATTATTTCACCCAAACCAATGTCAGTGGTCCCTCTGGTAGCGTTGACACCACCCCCCATACTACATGGTAAGGTTTTCGATGCTAAAGGTAAACCTTTGGAAGGAGTGTCTGTGATAGTAAAAGGCAGTTCTAATGGAACCGCTACTGATGAAAAAGGTGAATATGAATTAAAAAACGTGGATGATAACGCAGTGCTTACATTTTCGCATGTGGGGTATGTTTCACAAACATTGGCTGCGAAGGGAAGATCAGTTATTAATGTTTCATTGGTATTAGATGTAAAGCAAGAAAGTGATTTGGTGGTAATTGGATATGGAACTCAACGCGAAGTTGATTTAACAGGCGCTGTGTCAACAATAAATGCGAAAGAAATATCACAGGATCATTCTGTCATTAATGCCACTGATATGCTGGAAGGAAGGATACCAGGCCTGAATGTCCTGAAGACTGGAGGTGCTCCTGGGGGCGGATCTGATTTATATGTTAATGGATTAGGCACATTCAACAATAGCTCTCCATTAATTGTCGTTGATGGAATCCCTGGCAGAAGCATAGATGATATTAATCCCAACGATATTGCCTCTATTTCTGTTTTAAAAGATGCCGCTTCTGTAGCGGTTTATGGCGCCAGAGCTGCTAACGGTGTAATTCTGGTTACCACAAAAAAAGGAAGCATTGGTAAGCCACAGATCACCTTCAGCACGAATTTGATCAACCAGCGACCTACCCAAATTTATAAGCAACTCAATTCCTATCAGTATGTTACGCTTTACAATGAAGCCCTGCAAAATGAAGACAGCTACAATACTGCTATAGGCTCAGGCTGGACAGATGCGCAAGTGCAGAAATTTAAAGATGGGAGCGACCCGAATAATTATCCAAATACAGATTGGTATCATGAATTAGTTTCTCCTTCCATCTTGCAATCCAGCTATAACCTTTCAGCATCGGGTGGAACGGAAAATACGAAATATTATATTTCGGCAGGTTATGTAAATGATAATGGGCTTGTGCCTGTAGAAGGATACAAGCGATATAATTTACGGGCAAATATTACATCTACTATTGCGCAAAACTTAAAGCTGAATTTGGATTTAACCGGGATATATACCCAGAGCCATGGTGAAGCAGTTTACGGTTCGGAATATGTAATACAACAGGTATATGGTACACCGCCAATCAGAGTAAATAAATTTACGAACGGAACTTATGCTTATGTGCCTGAACAGAGAGGCAGCGCAGCCCAGCAGGCTTTGGGCCAAACAGGGTTTAACGACAATGATAACAATGTTGTCAATTCTAACCTGTCTTTAACTTATGATATTCCCTGGGTGAAAGGCTTGTCTGTAAAGGGACTTATGGCTTATGACAAAACGATGAGCTTTGGGAAAGATTTTGCCAAACCCACCGATATGTATAGTTTAGACGCATCTGGAGATTACACCCTGGTGCCTGCTTATCCGACTGCACCTTACTTAAGTGAATCTTATTCACAGGATTATAACATTACGCTGCAAGGTTCTGTGAATTATGAAAAATTCTTCGCCGGAAATCATATTACAGGTATGCTACTTTATGAGCAATCCCAGGAGGATGCTGATAATTTTACAACACAAAGAAGCAACTTCGTTTCTTCCTCACTTGCTGAATTAAATCTTGGTGATCCTACCCGGGTGTCCAATAGCGGCACCGGTTCTGAAAGCGCACGGCAGGGGGTGGTTGGTAGGGCTACTTATGCATATAAAGATAAATACCTGGCAGAATTTAATTTTCGTTATGACGGGTCGGATATTTTTCCTCCCGCTAATCGTTTTGGGTTCTTCCCTTCTGTTTCTGCCGGATGGGTGCTCTCCCAGGAGCCATTTTTTAAAAAAGCGCTACCGGCGGTTAATTTTTTGAAGGTTCGGGGATCCTGGGGGCAGTTGGGGAATGACCAGGTATCTCCCTTTCAGTTCCTCTCCACCTATTCTTTGATAGGAGGGGGTTATAGCGGTGGTGGCTATACTTTTGGGGGGCTAATCCCATTTTTTATCAGACACTGAACCCGAATGTGCTTCCCAACCCCAACTTTACCTGGGAAAAGGCGGTGATGACCGATATTGGAGTAGATGCCCATATCTGGGGAGGATTACTAGGCATCTCAGCAGATTATTTTAAAAAACGCACCAAAGACATTTTGGCTCCTCCCAGTGGGTTTACGCCGGATGTAATCGGAATCAGCCTTTCGGATCAGAACAACGGTATTGTGGAAAATTCAGGATTTGATATTGAAATTACACACAGGAATCGTATAGGAAAATTTTCCTATTATATTTCGCCGAATGCAACTTTCACTCAGAATAAAGTGGTGTACTACCCTGAATCAAGCAGCATTCCCTCCTGGCAGCGGATTACTGGTAAATCTATTGCCTTTTCGCCAGCCGATTGGTATGGACCTTCCTCAGCTTCAACTAATCATTTAATTGGATATCATTCTTTAGGGTTGTACCAGACGGCAGAGCAGATAGCGAAAGGACCTACGCCACTCTTCCCAAATGTAGCTCCTGGCGATATTGAATATGCCGATATAGACCATGACGGACAGATCACCCCGAATGATCAGGAAGTGCTGGACAGCCATTTCTTCCCTGGAGTCCAGTATGGTATTAAATGGGGCTGCAGTTATGACGGCATAGAGCTTAATGTACTAATGCAAGGCGCTGCCGATGTGGATGCTTATAATTATACCTCCCAAGACGGTGTTTACGTACCTACTACAAGTATGCTAGACCATTGGACACCACAAAATACTAATGCAACTTTCCCACGTCTTTTCCTCAATTATCAGAACAATCAGGAGTCTTCGGACTATTGGATCGAAAACACTTCTTATTTAAGAGTAAAGAATGTGGAGCTTGGTTATCATCTGCCGCTTGTATGGCTACACAAGATAGGCGCAAAGGATGTACTTGTAACAGTGGGTGGAAATAACCTCCTAACTTTTACTAAATTCAAAATGTTTGACCCGGAATCTGCAGGAGAGATTCGGGATCCGCTAATGAAATCTTATACAGCTTCTTTAACTATATCATTCTGAATAAAATGCTTTTATTTATTGCTCTACAATACATTTAAATTATTTCGAAATGAAAAAAATAACAGTTTATATCATATTTCTCGTAACAGCACTTTTTGTAGGTTGTAAAAAAGAATTCCTGAATAAAGAGCCATTGGACGAATACAGCGATGCCAACGTATGGACAGATAGTGCCCTCGTATTGCGTTTCGTAGATAATATTTATGGGAATATCCACAGTATATATGATGATGTCGGAAATGAATATCAACCTTATGCCGCTATAAGTGGAGTAGGCTATCTACCAATGGATATTACAGATGAAGGTATTATTAATAGTTCATTCATTGACTCAAGGCTGGTCAACGAAGAGCAATACAACTCTTCTAATAATTTATATAATAATATATGGACAGGAGTGTACACGAACGTTCGCTCCTGTAACCTTTTCCTTTCACATTTTAATACAATACCATTGAGTGATGCTTTAAAAGCCAGACTGGCAGGTGAGGTAAAATTTATAAGGGCATTAAATTATATGCAGCTTTATGATGTCTTTGGGCCTTTTCCTATTATTGATACGGTGCTAACGCTTCAAAGCGATGAGTTGAATATAGCCCGTGGAACAGATGCTCAGTGTACTACTTTTATGCTGAATGATTTAAATACCGCCGCTGCTGTTTTACCACTGCAGTATAGCGCATCGACTGACATAGGCAGAGCTACCAAAGGTGCAGCCCTTGGCATGGAATGCAGATTGTTGTTGAATATGAAGGAATATTCTCAAGCCGCTGCAGCAGCTCAGGCTGTGATGAATCTTGGTGTGTATAGCTTATTCACCGGAGGTTATGAGGCAATGTTCTATCCTGAAAATGATGATAATTCAGAAGTAATCTTTAACAAAGAATATGGAAGTGATCAGAGTGGGCAAATCAACGCTGTAGACATATATGAAAATTCAGACTTTTTTGTTGGGTTTTCAAGTACGAAGGATTGCCCAACCCAAAATGTAGTGGATGAATATGAGATGACTGACGGATTACCCTCGGACAGTTCAACGTTATACAATTCCTCTACGCCTTATGCAAATCGTGACCCAAGATTTGATGCCAGCATTATGCACGATGGTTCCCAATGGATGGGACAAACTATTGATATGTCCCTGGGATCTCAGTTTAATCTACTTGATAATCCCAGCCCAACAGGATATATGATACGAAAGTTTCTGAACCCTAATTATGTGTTCTACGGAAATAATGCGAATTACGGAAACTGCATTATGCTGAGGTTGGCGGAAATTTATTTGGACTATGCAGAATGTGAGTTGAATTTGGGCAATCCGGAAGAAGCCAGAAAATATGTAAATATGATCAGGGAAAGGGTAAACATGCCTGATATACCAATGGGACAAATGACATGGGACAAATATATGCGCGAACGTACCGTTGAGCTAGCTTTTGAAGGCCAGCGCTGGAATGATATTCGAAGATGGGACATGGGACAGCAATTGATAGGTGCTCAAATTTATGGCATTCAGGTAAATGTAGATCCTAACACCGGTACAAGGACTTATAATCGAATTTTAGTGCAGAAAAGAATGTTTGATCCTAAGATGTATTATTTCCCTATTCCGCTGGAAGTATTAAACAAATATCCTGCTGGGAAGGTATTGCAGCAAAATCCCGGATGGTAAAGTATTACGACAGAATAAACTTTTTAATAAAAATATTTTGATAACAACAACCTATTTATTCTTGAATACAACAAAAAAGAGGGTAATAATTACATCCCTAACAAAGATGTTGAGTATCATTCTATTTATTTGCTGCCTGGCTACTTGGGTAACAGCGCAAACCGATACTGCAATGCTCCGTGCAGACGTTGAAGCTCATCCGGATTCTTTAAGCGCTCATGAAGACTATATAAATGCATTTAGAAAAAGTATTCCCGGTGCATCTTACGGTAATTCTGATTCGGTACTGACACTATTGGTGCCTCAATATTCATTATGGATGCATCAATTTCCCCAGTATGCAGTTGTTCCTTTTGCCTTGGGAGATGCCTATGCAAATGCAGAAAGTCCAAAAGCCAAACCTTACCTTTTAAAAGCTATTGAAATTGATCCCAAATTTGCAAAAGCTTATTTTGATTTATCGATTGATGCAGATCGCTGGGGCGATTCTAAAGTAGGAAACGCCTATCTTTTAAAAGCAAAGGAAGCTGATCCTGATAACCCTGATTATGCATTTTATTACGCAATAAGCTTTCAAAATTCTAATCCCGCTAGATGGCGGACCATGTTATACGATTTAATTAAACAGTTTCCAAAGAGTGAACGGGGCGCACAAGGGTTATATTGGCTTGCTTTTGGTACAAATGTCGCAAATGAAAAAGTGAAAATTTATGAGCAACTTCGAAATTTATACCCTCCTGACAAATTTGGTTGGTCGAATGATGGGATGGATAGCTATTTTCAATTATTATTAAAAACAGATCCCGCTAAAGCAATATACCTGGCCAAATATATGAGCGGACTTAAAAGTGAAAATGTAGAAAAAAAGGAATGGGAAAAGAATCTGGCGTTAGCAGAGAAAATTGATAAGGCACATCTATTATTAAATAAACACCAGGCAGTTGCTGCAATGAAAATATTATCTGGCGTCACTGTAAACCGGTGGAGTGATGCACTGGAATCTGTAAACCTTCTTAAAGCTGAGTCTGTCACCGCCAATGGAAATATTCGGGCGGCATACGACAGCCTGCTTTTGTTCTATGCAAAATCACCTCACGATGAAACAAGAGTCGCTCTTTTGCAATATGGTGCTAAATTAAAAAAGAACGAAACACAGGTAAATCAGGATGTATGGAAGCAACGTGACATGACTGCAAAAACGGCCCATCCTTTCAAACTGAAAGACTATCTCACAGGTGATTCCGTTTCATTATCAGATTTCCGAGGTAAGGTAGTGTTGCTTACATTCTGGTTTCCAGGGTGTGGCCCATGCAGGGGTGAGTTCCCTCATTTTCAGAAAATATTAAATGAATTTAAAGGGGAAAATATTACTTTTTTGGGTATTAATGTATCCCCTGACCAGAATGAATATGTAGTTCCATTTATGAAAGGGACAGGCTATAGTTTTATTCCTTTGGAAAGTAATAGTGATTGGGCGCAAAATGCTTATGGTGTGCGAGGTGAGCCTACTAATTTTTTAATTGATGGGAATGGGAAAATCATTTTTACAGGATTTATGATCCAGGATGAACAGGAAGAACAAATGCTGAGATTGATGATCAGTTCAATGGTATTGAAAAGAAAAGCATAAAATCATTTTCTTAAATTCATAGCATTCGCATTTTGCTGTTCAATAACCTTTTAGGTAAGAGTTTGTATAATTAAATTTTGTTACATAAAAATTAATATCACAATGAAAAAATCAATTCTTCTTTTATCCATTTCAATCATTACTTTATATTCCTGCCATCAGAAGGCAATGGACAGTTACACCATCTCCGGAGATATCCCGGATTTGAAAGACCCCTACATTTATTTTCAATACATGAACGGAGATTCGATGCGAGTTGATTCTTCAACAGTTACGTCCGGAAAATTTAATTTCAAAGGTAAAGTAGCTGAGCCCGAAATGGCCGCTATTTACCTAAAAGATTTTAAAGGATCTATACAGTTTTTCTTAGAAAACGCAGATATTCATATTACCGGCAAAGCAGATTCTATGAATAATGCGAAAGTAACCGGATCGAATTCGCAAGGTGAATTTGAATCTTACCAGGCTTTTGTAAAAAGCATTACGGACGAGGAAGACAGCCTGTATAAACAATATGATGCTGCAAAGAAAAACAATGATTCGGCAACTGTAGCTACTCTGCAAAATCAAATAGATGGATTAGGCAAACAACGCGACGAACAAACAAAAACCTTCATTGCTAATCACCCTAAAAGTTTTGTCAGCCTCTACCAGTTGGATGGCCTTACCTACAGTACGCCCTATGCTGAACTAAACAAACTCTTTACGGGATTGGATACCTCCCTACAGAACTCTGCAAACGGTAAAAAGATGGTTTCCCAATTGGCCATTATGGAGAAAACTTCTATTGGGAAACAGGCATTACTCTTTATACAAAATGATGTGAATGGAAAACCCGTAAGCCTTTCAGATTATAAAGGGAAATATGTACTGGTAGATTTCTGGGCAAGCTGGTGTGGCCCGTGCCGTGCAGAAAATCCGAATGTGCTGAAAGCATTCAACCAATATAAAAATAAGAATTTCACGGTGCTGGGCGTGTCATTGGATGAGAAAGATACCGCATGGGAAAAAGCAGTAAAAGAAGATGGCCTGCCCTGGACGCAGGTATCTGACCTGAAAGGCTGGAAAAATGAAGCGGCACAGGAGTATGGCGTGAATGCTATTCCTGCTAATTACTTACTGGATCCAAATGGTATCATCATTGCCCATAATTTAAGAGGCGATGCGCTGGAGAATAAGCTGGCAGAAGTATTAAAGTAGGATTTTTTCATCGTTTAATTTAGGTTGAGAGGTGGATAGCATTATATGAAAATAAGTTTGGAGATAAATTTTAATAGCGAGAAATAATCATAAAGAAAATCAAATCAAATGAAAAAAATAATTGCGTCGTTTTTGCCCCTTATAATCCTTTTCGGAACAAGAGGCGTTGCCCAAAATAAAAAAGCGAATACCTTTAATTACACAGGTTCTCGTTGGGAGAAATATGAAGGGGATAGATTAACGATCGAGGTACTTGACACAAGCGTAGGTGGAACTAAATTGATTGCAGAGCAGATCATAAAGAATGGAAAATTTAATGTATCGGGTGTGATACAATATCCCCAAAATGCTTTTTTTGGTTTATACAATCCGAATGGTGATTTTGTTTATAAACAAGAGTTTGTTTTAGAGCCTGGTAAATTAAAGATTGACCACGATAATGTAACCGATAATATTATTGTAACCGGCGGAAAATACAACCCCATTTTTATGGCTATCAATAATGATCCAGACTGTATTGCTAAATCGAAGGCAGTTGATGACTATGCAGCATCTTTAAAACAAGCAGACTTTAAAAATGATTCTGTTAATAAGAAATATACCGATTTATGGAATGCTGCCTATAAGTGCAAAACGGATAAATATAATGTTGTCCGTTTTAATAATCCTGATCCTTACGTGAGGTTACTGGCCATATATCATTCTAACCGTTCAAAAATGGACGAACAACTTAATGAATTGGAAAAGCAAATAGGAACCCTTCCTGAAATGGTCTACCTCCGATACAGTGCCAATGCCGCTAAACTAAGGCAAAACAATAGTGTAACGATAAAAGTTGGATCTGTTATCAAAGATTTTAATGCGAATGATCTCAATGGCAAAGCCTTTCATTTAGCTGATTTACTAAAGGAAAATAAGTACACTTTGGTAGAATTTTGGGCAAGTTGGTGTGGCCCCTGTAGGGCTGAGATACCCAATATGAAAACAGCCTATGAAAAATTTCATAAAAAAGGGTTTCAGATAGTTTCATTTACATTGGATCATGAGCGGGATCGCTGGATAAAAGCTTCCACGGAAGAAAAAATACCCTGGATAAATGTGGGAGACCTGTTGGCCTTTAAAAGTCCGGTGGTAAAAATGTTTGGTATCAATGGTATTCCTGCTAATTATTTAGTTGACTCTTCCGGTAAAATTATTGCTATGAATTTGCGAGGGGGGAATCTTGATGAGAAATTAGCAGAACTGTTGGGCATGTAGAAACATTTGAATGAAATAAAACGGATATGGATTTAAAGTATAAGAAGATGTAAAGAATTAGAAATTTTATTCACTATTTAAGCCGTTCGAGGGATTGCTATGGACAAAACAATTCAACCTGCTTCGACAAATACTCAGCAAAAAAGGCAAACCAAACCTACTTATACAATTTTAATCAGGCTACAGGATATTGATGGTACGGTGAACCAGGCAATGGATCAAATTCATAGGGTGTTTATAACCTCGAATGTATAAGTGATGGATAAAAGCTCTTTTTTGATAACATGAAAGAAATTCAGCTAACTACAGATAGTATATCGTATAACAGAATCAATATAGCATGGGAGGACGGGAGGACCTGAAAAAATTCCTGGTGTAATATCGGTGTTCGTTTATAAAAATGACCAAACCAAGTATAGCGGATAGTTTAACGATGGTACGATCTTACTTTCCTTTCCATGCAGCAGCGTGCTTATTGTCCGGCGTTTGGTTGAAGTCTTAAATAAAATGAATGATATTCATTTTATAAATGATAAAGTAAGGAAGCCTTTTATAACTTAAGGAGTAAATTTTATCCTTAATTTAAGGCTTTTCATCAGGTTTATTGGCTTGTTCAAAACATTTGCATAATTCTTACCAGATTTTTTGGTTATTTCGCCATCTTATTATTTTGCTCGGAAACGACTCTAAGATAATCTTCATTTTTTTACATCAATGCATTTCATAAAGACAAACAATTCAATAATAAAAAAAAATGCAGGAAAAAGAACTTTTTGTAAAATAATGGCTTCTTTTATTTTGGTTGCATTTTTTTAAACTAATAAAAAAAAAGAAGTACTAATGAAACTAAGAAAAACGACTGCCTCCCTGTCATTCGCACTAATGCTACTTTTGGGAAATTCTGAATACTCCCTGGCACAGCATAGATCAATAAAGTTCCAGAACATCACTTTCGACCAGGCAATGGCAGAAGCGGCCAAAACAAATAAGATAATTTTTGTGGATGTGAATAGAACTGTTCGTTCCCCTATGGACCAAAGGGTAGACAAGGAAATTTTTACTATTGACAGTGTGGCTGATTTTTTCAATAAGAACTGCATTTCCATACATATAGATATGAATACAGAAGAAGGGAAAAAGTTTGCTCCACGCCTTGCCATGCTTATGTATCCTGTATATGTTTTTCATGACAAAAAAGGAGATCAGCTATCCTTCATCAGCTCTGGTCAGATACTAAAAGATACTTCTTCTTTAATGGTGAAAGCCCGATCTTCAGTAGCAATTGCAAAAGAGAAGGAGGTAAATACGAGACAGATCAATTTTGAAAAAGGCAATTGGCAGGCAGCATTGGACAAAGCTAAAAAAGAAAATAAACTTATTTTCCTTGATGCCTATACCATGTGGTGCCGCCCATGTATTATGATGGCTAAAGATATATTTACATTAGACAAAGTAGCCGATTATTATAATGGTAATTTTATCAATGTAACCATGGATATGGAAAAAGGGGATGGTCCGGCTGTCGGCAAAAAATATAAAATTGCAGCTTACCCGGCTTTCCTTTTTATTGATGGAAACGGTAATGTTGTACATAAGGGTGGAGGTTATCAGGAGGCAAAAGAGTTCATTGATCTCGGTAAAGGAGCGACAAAAGCCAAGAAAGATAAAACGAAAGCTAATCTAAATTAGGCTCAATTCAATTTGTTCACCAAACCAGTGGTCTCCTCCTCTTTACTTTTTACGAAAATAAAAAGGACATTAATGTTCAAAGGCAGCGGACTATCGGAAAGGGTTGGGAAATGGATGTGGGGGGACAATATGAGATGAATAAAAAGATCAACGGTAGGTTGTACCAAATTCTTTATCCATAATTTAAGGCTTTTCGTCAGGTTTATTAGCTTGTTCGAAATATTTGTATAATTGTTACCTGATTTTTTGGTTATTTCACCATCTTATTATTTTAATGGGAAACGACTGTAAGGTGATCTACGTTTTTTCGCATTAATGCATTTCATAAAAAAATACAATAAAAGAAAATGGCAGAAAAAAAAGCTTTTTTAAAAATGGTGGCTTGCTTTATTTTGGTTGCCTTGAGGCCCGCATGGTTACATGCACAGAAAACGGCTTTGCCCAAATCAATTACCGTTAGAGGAAGCGTTCAATTCATTAGTCCACAGGAAAATAAAATATGATTGTACAAAGATGAAATTGGCAGCAAGGCAAAGGTCATTGATTCTACTACTGTAACCGAACAGAATAAAACTTTTACCTTCAAACTAAAGCAGGATCATCCCGGTATTTATTATGTGGATGCAATGCTTTGGGACAGGGCCTCATTTTGGAGTGATGCTGATGTCAACATCAATATGCGTGGATATGATACGGCCAAAATGCACATGAAGATCCCTCACTATAATTTTGTAGAAGGTTCAATGGACAATAATTTCATTAACCTGTATGAGCAACTTGGCCAACTGGATTACCTGCGTATGGTTGATGAATTGAATGAGGAATATTATGCCAAACAACATAAAGAAACGGACTCCGTCTGGATTACCTATTTAAAAACCAGGCCGCGCTATGATTCTATGCAGGCAGATTATAGAATAAGAAAGGAAGTGTTAATGAACGTGTATAAAAACCGTCCCGGTAATTCTTTACGCACTTCGGGAGAATATAGGTCCGAGAGATACTGGAAAATATAATGAAGTCATGCAATCACTGGATAACCTGCTCAAAAAATATCCCTGGCTTACCGAAGCAAAACAGGCGAAACAATCCATAATCACCAATATAGAAATGGCGGCTAAAGTACAAGCTGGCAAACCCGTTCCTTTCATTTCTTATCCCGATGCCAATGGCAAATTGCATGGATTGGAAACATACAAAGGCAAATATTTGTTGATTGATTTTTGGGCAAGCTGGTGTGGCCCTTGCCGGACATCCATTCCAAAGGTGAAAGAATTATATGACCAATATAAAGACAAGGGATTTGATGTGTTGAGTATTTCCATTGACGATAGTAAAGACGCCTGGAGAAAAGCAATGAAAGAAGAAAGCATGCCATGGGAGCAGCTTTTGAGCCCTGATAAGGACAAGACAATGAAGCAGTTTCAGTTTTCAGGCATCTCTACAATGTACCTGATTGATCCTACAGGAAAGATTATCAGGAGCTTTACCGGTTATGGCCCTGATTCTGAGAAGGAAATAAAATCAATATTGGAAAATAAAAAGATGGCGCCTAAAGAGCAGAAATCAATACCTGCAAAGAGTTTTTAAAATAATTATTTAAATATTTCTTCAAATGAAACGATACAACTTAAGTATTATCACTCTATTATTTAACTCTGGTCTTTGCGCAACAAAAAAAGATGGTAACTATAAAAGGCACGCTAAATGGTAACCTTGAAGGGGAACAACATAATTTATATGTACACCCGTACCATCAATGATTTTGCGACCATTAAGAATGAGCACTATATCTTCACCTTTCCATTCAGGGAAGTAGAGATGAAAATGCTGTATCCACAATACATAAAAGAAAAACACATGATGTACCAGCCGTTTGGTATCTAAATATCGGAGCCTGGAACTTGCCAGGTAGTTTCTGATATAGCCAAAGAATGAATGTATCTCATTTAAAGGGACTCAGGCAATGGTACCTTATCATGAATATGAGGGGGGTAAAAAAGCCTATAGCAACATTACTTATACAATTTTAAATCGGCTTCAGAATATTGGTTTCACGGTGAACCAGGTAATGGATAAAATTCATAAAATAATTACAACGTTGAAAGTACAAGCGATGGATAAAAGCTCGTTTTTTGATAACATGAAAGAAGTTCAGGTGACTACTGATAGTATGTCATATACATACCGTGGTGTGAGAGGACGGTAAAGAAAGTATCTTTTGCAACCCTACTTTAATTTTGTGTATTATAAATGCCAGTTCATACTTTTTCTTTTAAAATTGATGTAATAGTTTTTTTTTTAGAAAAAAGTATGTTTAATTATGTAAAATAATTGTTAATATAAGAATCAGATGAAACTATAAAATTTGACAGTTTAATTATAATAAAAACAAAATACCATAAATAAAATTTTAATAACTATAACATTCACCAGCAAAATATGTCAATGAAAAAAAATCTCACTAAAACTGCTTTTTTATTTGCCTGCTGCTTACTGTTTTCAGTATCAATATTTGCGCAGTCGCATACTATTACCGGCGTTATTCTTGATAAAGACAACGGAAAACCTTTGCCGGGAGTTTCCATTCGACTAAAGGGAACCACTTCAGTGGGCACTATGACCAACGATAAGGGAGAATTCTCACTTAAAGTAAATAAAGAGGGTAAAATGGTACTCATTATTTCATCCATTGGGTATGCTTCTACAGAAATGCCCGTTAGTACGAATGCGACGCTAATTGTTCCTGCAAAGGTAATGATGCGTCGTCTTATTGTTTCAAATCCGGAAGTAGTAGTGGGTTACGGCACACAGGATCTGCACAAACTGATTGGGTCGGTGGGTACCTATAAACCTACTGAAGAACCCGGCCAGTTGCCGCTTACAATTGATGATGCTCTCGTAGGAAAAGTGGCCGGTGTATATGTAGCTCCTTCTTCAGGGGTACCCGGAAGTGCTTCGGCTATTACCATTCGAGGGATAAGTTCACTTACCAACAATGGCAATTCCCCCCTGATTGTGGTGGACGGAACACCTATATATGGTATTGATCAGAATATGAATACCACCAACTTCGGACAAGTTAGCCAGGGATTCTCATTTGGCGGCACACAAACAGTAAGTGATTATGATCCTTCAGGTCAAAACCAAAACTCTTTTGAGAAAAACCCATTGGCTACTATCAATCCGGATGATATAGCCTCAATAGAAATCTTAAAGGATGCTTTTGCTACAGCCATTTATGGATCCCGTGGCGCTGCAGGCGTTATCTTAATTACCACCAAAAAAGGGCAGGCAGGAAGTATGAAGATAGATGCACAGATTTCTACCTCCATCAGCAAACCTTTTAAATTACCTTCTGTGATGAATGGCGATCAGTATGCTGATTTTTATTCCAACTACCTTACTCAAATGAACCACCTCAATTACAACCCTGATACCGTTATTTTCCCCAAAGGAGTGAATACCAACTGGTTAGATGCCGTTACACGTACTGCTGTGGGTACCGATGTAGCCTTGTCTCTTTCCGGAGGCAATGACAAAGGGGGTACTTATTATATTAGCGGCGGGTACAATAAAGCGCAATCTTATATTATTAGAAACGATTTTACCCGTTACCAAACCCGTATAAAATTTGATCAGGAGATTAGCAAAATCCTTACCATAGGTACCAATATAGCTGTTTCTTATGCTAAAAATAATGCCTTAAATGCTCAATCAATATATAGAAATGCTGCACTGAAGGGGCCAAATGAGTATATTAAAGATTCCCTGGGAAATTATCAATGGGAATTTGCCCCGAATCCAACGGGGCCTACTGCTATTAACGGGAATCCGTGGCGGTGGCAATGCAAAACACAAATTATAGTGTAGATACCAGGGTTCTTGGAAATGTATATGCTAATTTGAAATTTACTAATTGGCTATCATTGCGTTCTGAATTTGGTTCAGACTGGATAAATAGCCATTCCTATTCAAGAAATGTGGATCAACCAATGGAAATTGGAGGAGAGGCTAGCCAATCCACCGATCAAAATATACGCTGGGTGATTAATAATGTGCTTACTGCTAATCATACTTTCCCGGGAGGGCATCATATAAACGCTATTGCAGGACAAAGCTTTGAAACTTCCAATGAAAATAACAATTCTGTATATGGAACTGGTTTCCCTAGTAACAGTATTTTGAGTATAGGTGCTGCTACCAAAAAAGTAGTTGGCTCTTCATTAGAACAACAATGGGCGCTTAATTCTTATTTTACAAGGCTTAATTATGATTACAGGAATAAATATCTTGCAGGCTTTACTTACCGTGTAGATGGTTCTTCGCGGTTTGCTGCCAACCACCAGTACGTAGGGTTTCCTTCATTTGCTCTAGGATGGGTACCTTCTGAAGAAAATTTTCTTAAAAATACAAAATGGATTAACCAGTTAAAACTGCGTAGCAGCCTGGGTATTTCGGGTACTGACGGTGGTGCAGGATATTATGGTGACCAGGGCCAGTACCAGTTCGCTTTATATGGTGCTACTTATGGCAACAACAATATTATTAATGTAAGCCAACCTGCCAACCCCAACCTAAAATGGGAAACTACCTACACGTATGATTTTGGGGTAGATGCCACCCTTTTCAATTCAAGGCTGATAGCAACTTTTGATTATTATAATAAGCAAACTAAAGATGCCATCCTTTCTTCAGGCTTACCAGGCTTTATGGGCTTTACCAGCCAAGTACAAAATCTGGCTGACATGAACAATAAAGGCCTTGAGTTAACTATCAATTCTATAGATGTAAAAAATAGAAATTTTGAATGGAGTACTAATTTCAATATCAGTCGTAATATCAATATTATTAAAAAGCTGCATAAAATTGATGGACTGGATTTAGCTGCTCAAATTGAGGCCGATGGTGGCCGTTTCTGGCTGCCAGGGCATTCGGCTACGGAATTTTTTATGTATCAATGGGCTGGTGTAGATCCCCAAACCGGAAACCCCTTATGGAAGGATAATACAGGCAAAACCAGGAATGTTCCCATAACGTATTACACTGATGGCAATGAGTATGAAGGACAAAGGGTAGCCAGCGGCGATGCCATGCCTAAATTTTATGGCGGCTTCGGTAATACCTTTACCTATAAAGGGTTCGAACTGAATGCTTTTTTCTCCTTTGCTTATGGAAACAAAATGTTTAATGGAGAAAAGGCGGCACTTTATGGTTATACCTCTTCCTCTTATTCTGGCGTGCAGGCCAATAATCTTTCGCCAGATCTCTTAAATTATTGGAAAACCCCGGGGCAACAAACCAATATACCTGCATTGATTAATGCATCGAACTATCTATCCGCAGGTTTTGGCTCTTCATATGATTATACACTTGGGCGTGATATATCCAGATTCCTCGAAGATGCTTCTTTCTTGAAATTACGTACCCTCACTCTGGCTTATTCATTTAAGAAAAATGCCGTAAAATACGTAAATGATCTTAAAGTATTCCTGGAAGCAGATAATGTATGGATACTTACTAAATATTCCGGTATTGATCCGGAGGTGAGCGCATATGGGTCTTCTGCTCTTAGTTCAGGTTATGATGAACTGACTATGCCTTCTCCACGTGTGTACAGGGTAGGGGTAAAAATTGATTTATAAAATTGATTTCTAAAAAAAAAAGAAAATAAATGAACGCAAAAAAATACAACCCATTGCTTTTAGCCTGCATTGCTTTAGTATTCTTAAATGCTTGCACTAAAAAATTAGATATTGCGCCTGAAGGAGTATTGACAGAACAAACTGCCTTGCAGGAAAAGAGTACAGCCCAAGACCTGGTTGCAGGCGCCTATCAACAAATGTTTTTGGGCCTTAACGGCGATACCTATACAATCGGTGATTTAACTACCGGCATAGCTCAGGAGTTCAATAATAGCTATTACACAGGTGCTATTGATCCGAATGATGGAACCGTTGCCTCTATATGGAACAATAGCTATGCCGCCATTAACCTGGCAAATGTAATTATTACCAAGTTGAAAAAATATGCCCAGTTTGATACGGTAAGCCAAAATCAATTTGTTGCAGAAGCAAGATTTATCAGAGCTTTCTCTTATTTTACTTTGCTGGAACTTTATGGTGATGGAGCACTGGAAGATAAAAAGGATAATATGTGTGTACCCCTCCGACTTCAATCTTTTGATGGTTACGACGGTTCGCAAAATATACCCCGCTCTACTAACGACCAGGTGTATGCGCAAATTATAGATGATCTTAATAATGCTATCGCAACCTTGCCTGTAAGTTATCCTAATCAGCCAGACGAATATTCACGGGCTACCCAAAGCGCTGCTGCAGCCCTGGCTGCCAGAGTAATGTTGTACAGGCATGATTATACACAATGCACTATCTATTGCGACCAGGCTCTGGCCGATGCCAATCATGTATTAGCCGCTTCGCCTGTAGATGTTTTCCCTGACAATAGCAGTGGTAACACGCCTTATGCTTTTAATAAAGAAGTAATTTTTGGTTTTCCCGTAAGCTATAATAATGATCCAACTCAGTATGCGCAGCACAATATTTATTACGAATATGGAGATGTTTACCCCGACAGTACTTTTCTTCGCTCATATAATCAGAGTGACCTTCGCCTCACTATGGTTGATACTATTGATAACTATGGAACACCGCTTGCATTACCTGTAAAATTTTCTGATCCCAATTTACGGGACAATCTTGTAATGATAAGGTTGGCCGAAGTTGTTTTGACTAAAGCAGAAGCCCTTGCCTTTCTGAATGGAGTGAATCAAACCTCTGTTGACCTGCTCAATCAAATACACCAACGCGCTTTTGCTGTAGGCAACAAACCGGTGCTTTATACCACCTCCGACTTTGCACAACCACAGGATTTGATTGATCAAATTCTACAGGAGAAAAAATGGGAATTTGCTTATGAAGGCCGAGATCGTTTTGAAGAAATAGCAGCGGGAAAAGCACCCAATCCGGTTTTGCCGGAGAATAAATACGAATTGCCTATTCCGCAATATGATATAGATATAACTAGTGGTTTAATTAAACAAAACCCGGGTTATAATTGAGGAAGGGCGAATGGCGAATGGGCAAAGGGCAACGGGTAATAAGCAAGACATTTAGAACCTGTCCGTCACAGGTTCTAAACTATTTTAAAATATACATCAGTTAAAACAATTAAAAAACAAGAACATGAAGAAGTTTATTTTGAGTGGAGTAGCGAGCTGTTTATTTATGCTATGCGGCTTTGCACAACAAAAAATGGTGGTTATCAAAGGGACTATTACCGGCAATTTAAAGGGGCATAACAAAATATATATGTATACACGTATGGCCACTGACTCAACGGAAATAGTAAATGGGCATTATACATTTTCCTATCCTTATTCGGAAACAGAAATTAAGTCCTTTTTGCCAGATTATGTTATAGCTATGCACCAAATGTATCAACCGTTTGGAATATTAATAGGCGGTCCCGGCACTTATTATGTTCAATTCGACATCACCAAAGGAATGCAGCAATCTGGTACTATTAAAGGCCCCGAGACCGCCGTTCTTTATCGGAATTTTGAAAAGGAACAAGCACAGTCATACACGAGATTAAATAAGGCGTTAACGGGGTTGTACGGTAAAAATTGGTATCAAATAGATGAAAAAAATTCCCAATATAGCGCTTATAAAAAATCTAATGATTCCTTGGAAATGGAATATCTGTTTCCTGTAATAGAGAAGTTAGTAAAACTACATCCTAACTCTGCAGCCAGTACTTTTGTTCTTGTTGGTGCAGGAAGAAGTTTACCGTCACTACAGAAACAGGAAAAACTGTACATCATGCTTTCTCAAAGAATGAAACAAAGTGCAGAGGGAAAAAATTTTTACAATTATATACAGGGTATAAAAAATTCTGCTATTGGTAAACCGGTGATCAATTTTGAACTACCCGATCAGGATAACAATACCTTAAGCCTTCATCAATTTAAAGGAAAATATTTGTTGATTGATTTTTGGGCAAGCTGGTGCGTTCCGTGCAGGCAATCTTTTCCACACATGCGGCAATTACATAAAGAGTACCAAAATAAGAATTTTGAGATACTAAGTATATCCATTGATGAAGATAAAGCAGCGTGGCTAAAAGCCGTACAAGAAGAAAACAATCCCTGGCCACAGGCGCTGGATACAAAGAATATTTCACAAAGTGGATTTGCAGTAACGGGGGTGCCTTCTACTTTTTTAATAGACCCGGAAGGTAAAATAATAGCCAAACAAGTAGGTTTTGATCCGGAAGGGAAAGATAATCCTATAGAAGATAAGATGAGTGAATTATTAGGGGCGCCTACAGCTCCTACAGCAGATAAAACTACAGACGGTTCATCACGTAAAAAAGTAATAAAAGCAATACCAATGACTGAAATGCATTAGAGCCACTATGCTTCTTATTCAAAAAAATTAAAAATAGAAAGAAAGCCTCGCAAATGGAGGCAGAAGTTTCTTAAATAATAAATATAAAAAAACCATGATTAAAAAAAAAATTATTTTAAAAAATCTAACCGTTGTGTTGTTTGCCATTACGATTAGTTTTAGCCTCCATGTTAGCGCCCAAACCCATGACGCGGTTGTAAAAAGTATTACGGTAAAAGGTACGGTACAATTTGTAAATCCCAACAGAAAGAACACGGTAATACTTTACAAAGAAACGATGGATTTCAAACAAAAGGCAGTAGATTCCGTAGAAATAGATGAAAATCACAAATCGTTTATCTTTCATTTAAAACAAGACCACCAGGGCATTTACGAAATTTCGGCTTGCGGTATGGATAGAGCTACTTTCTGGAGCGATGCCAATGTATCGGTAGCTATGCGTGGCTTTGATACGGCAAAATATCACATGGATATACCGCATTTCAATTTTGTGGAGGGGTCTTTTGATAATAATTATATTAACCTAACAGACCAAATTAGCGACCTTGACTACCTAAGAATGGTAGATGAATATAATGAAAAATATTATGCCGATCAACACAAGAAAATAGACTCAGCCTGGGCAACTTACTTAAGTTCAACGAAACGTTACGATTCCCTATCAACCGACCTTCATAAAAGAATGGACGTGATAACGAAGATATATAAAGACAGGCCTGTGCTGTTCTATACTCTCCGTACAATGACAGGCCCAAGAAATGCTGCGGGATACGACAAGGCTTTAGGAATGTTGGATAAATTAATTAAAAAATATCCCTGGCTTACCGAGGCAAAAGGAGCCAAAGAAACGATTATTTATAACCGTCAACAGTTATCTAAACTGGCCTTTGGACAGCCACTCCCTTCTGTTTCTTATCCTGATGCTGATGGTAAATTGTCAGGCTTAGAAAAGTATAAAGGCAAATATTTGCTGATTGATTTTTGGGCAAGTTGGTGCGGCCCCTGCCGGGCGGCCATTCCTAAAGTGAAAGAATTATACAATCAATACCACGACAAAGGTTTCGATGTGGTTAGTATTTCTATTGATACCGATAAGGGTGCTTGGAAAAAAGCAATGCAACAAGAAAATATGCCTTGGCAACAACTACTCAGCAGCGATAAAGATAAAACCATGAAAGAGTTCCAGTTTTCGGGTATTCCCACGCTTTACTTAATAGACCCTGCCGGCAATATTATGCAAAAGTTCACAGGATATAGCCCTGAAGCAGAAGCCTCCATTAAGTCGGCTTTAGCTAATAAAGAAATGGCGCCGACTCTTAATGGCGGGAAAGCGATTCGTGCAGCAAGTTTTTAGTGAGTTGTGAGCGGGTTTAGCGAAAACAGGAATTCCCCTGCTGCTGTTGGCGTTCGCGCCAACAGCGTCCTTTGTAAGCGGACAGGCTGGAAGGGATTGGTCAAGCGGGTGCTTACTGCATTTTCCTATTTTTAAATTAGCGCATCCGGATATGATCTTCAAGCCTTTTTTTTCCCCAAAATACCAAAAAAGATTTCTGAATAAGTGTTCCCGATAGGAATGTTTTTATCTTTTATCAGGATGTCCTGTCTTTCGATAGCGCTTATTTTATCAAGGGCTACTATAAAAGATTTATGCACCCTCACAAAACGGTTTGGTGGTAATATTTCTTCCAGTTGTTTCAGCACCTGCAGGCTAATGATGCGTTGGGTTTTGGTATAAATTGAAACATAATTTTTCAATCCTTCTATATAAAGAATATCATCAAGTTCCAGTCTTATCATCTTGGTTTCCACTTTTATAAAAATATAACCTCCGGTAGTCGGATATAACTCAGGGGAAGGGGATACTTTTTCGGATGGGTTCATCAGCCGGAAGGCTTTTTCTGCGGCTCTAAAAAAACGTTCAAAAGATATCGGCTTTAATAAATAATCTATCACATTATGTTCATACCCCTCAATGGCATATTCCTGAAAAGCAGATGTGATGATTACCTGCGCCCTGTTTTGAAGCAGGTGCATAAATTCGATGCCACTCAATTGGGGCATTAAGATATCCAGGAAAATAAGATCAACCGGATTTTGATTGAAGGATATCAATGCTTCCAAAGGATTGTTGCTCGTGCCGGCTAATTCTAAAAATGAAATCTTGCCAATATGATCTTCCAGCAATTTAATGGCTAATGGCTCATCATCTATTATCAGGCACTTGAGCATGTCTTATTTGTTGGTAATTTTTGCCTATAAAGGTAAAGTTAATTCAACAAAAAAAACGGTATCGGTTTCTGCTATCTTTAAGGTATGTTTCCCCGGATACAACAATGATAATCTTTTACGTACATTCCCCAGGCCGATGCCGCCGGTGCGGTCTTTCAAAAAATTGTTTTTATAATTGTTCGATGAGAAGTAAAATTCCTTGTCCGAAACTTTTAATTGAATGCTTACCGGTTTTTGCTGATCCTGCAAAATACCATGTTTGAACGCATTTTCGATAAGAGGGAATAAAAGTAAAGATGGCACCTTCTTTCCATTAGTGTCTCCTTCGATGGAAAAATGTATATAAATATCTCCTTCAAGCCTTAGCTTTTGCAAGTCAATATAATTATTGATGTGTATGACCTCATTGTCTAAGTTTACCCGATAATGCTCATCCTCTTTTTCATACAGCATATAGCGGATAAGCCCCGATAGTTTCATAATACCATCTGAAGTTTTTGTACTTTTCTCAATTACCGACAGCGAATAAAGATTATTTAATGAATTAAATAAAAAATGAGGATTTATCTGTAGTTTTAAAAAAGATAGTTCCGCTTTCAGTTTCTGGTTTTCCAATTCCTTTCGCACTTTTTCCTGGCGATACCAGGATAACAACAATTGGTACGAAAAAGCAATGATAACAATAATGAAATTGAACCATACAAAAGTGATGAAATAATACAGAAAGTACATGGGCCTTATTGGTATTGCTAAAATAGCTTTCCCCGGCTTACGGTTTTTCATAGACTCCATAGCCTTTGCCATCTCATCATCAAAATGCCATACTTCTATTTTATATTTTACAAAAGTGAACACCACGGCAGTCACTATACAGATTATTACTACTACCAGAACTCTCTTTTGCCTGATAAAGAAACGCGGAATCACAAAAAAAGCCATAAGATAAAAAAGGAGAAAATTGACCGACCCCATGAATAAGTAGGTAAAAAGAAAATAGTCCCATTCCTTTATTGGTGAGGCCAAATGATTGGGTAGCCCCATAAGCATATAAATCAATTCCCATATTATATAGTAGAAAATGAATTTTAAAACAGGCCATCTTAAAAGAAAGGAGGCAAACGATGCCGAAATCTTTCGGTAGAAACTTTTATAATTAAGAGTTTTCATGAATTTGAATACTGTTGTAGTGAAAAAGATACCAGGCGTGGCTTTTTGTATTCCCTGACGCGCTGGTAGCTGCAAAATTGCAAGATATTTTTAAAACCATCCTACTAAGTTTGATTAAATAATTGGCAATTCTGTAAAAAAATTACCAAACAATTTTTTTACAGGATAAAATAAAGATTTTAAAGTACAAAGTATGTACCACCATCTTTTCTGTGTTCGTCATTTTGTTTAGGCTGTTGGTACAATAATTCCAGGCATAGTCTTTTTTAGCCCCTACCTTCACTTTTAATAAGTATTCGCTTCTTGCACATAATTGATAATGTGGTTTTTCTAACAACGTTTCAAAAAATAAAACGAAAATAAATTTTAAATATAAAATCAAAAATAAAATGAAAAAATATTTTCTAAGTGCGCTTACGGTTATGTTGTTTTCCTGCGGCTTTGCACAAACCAATAGCAACATCGTTGTAATTAAAGGCACCTTGGACGGAGATTTAAAAGGGTTTAATAAAATGTATATATATACACCCACTACATATGACTCTGTTGTAATCAAAAACGGCCAATACACCTTTTCTTTTCCTTTTTCTGGAGTCACTTTAAAATTATTTTATCCTGAGTACATAAAAAAGATGCGCCAGATGTATCAGCCTTTTGGTATTTTAATCGCCGGGCCGGGCACCTACCATGTTACCTCTGATATTGCAAAAGGCATGTATCAATCTTCTGAAGTAAAAGGGCCTGAGAGTATGGTTTTATACAGACAGTTTGAGAGAGATCAAAATGAGGCATACAAAAATATAAATCCAGCCTTGGAAAAACTATATGGCGAAAACTGGTACAACATAGATGAAAAAGACCCCCGGTATGAAGCATTGCAAAAAAGCAGGGACTCTTTAACGGAGGTTTATATTTATCCACTGATAAAAAACCTAATAAAAAAACATCCTGATTCTTATGCCAGCGCTTATGTATTGTCGGGTAGCGGCAGCATGATTGCATCCATGGAAAAGAAAGAACAATTGCTCGGAATGCTTTCTCCCCGCATGCGAAAATCGGAAATGGGCAAAAAGTTTGCCGATTATATACAAGGATTAAAAAGCTCTGGCATTGGAAACACAGTTGCTAATTTTGTGTTGCCCGATGCGCAGAATAAAAATATTGATTTCAACAGCCTGAGAGGCAAATATGTGCTTATAGATTTTTGGGCAAGTTGGTGTGGCCCCTGCCGCCAGTCTTTTCCGCGCATGAGAGAAGTGTATAAAAAATATAAAGACAACAAGTTTGAAATTTACAGCATCTCTATTGATGAAGATAAAAAAGCGTGGCTCAAGGCTGTGAAAGAAGAAAATAATCCGTGGCTGCAATCATTAGACACCAAAAATATTTCACAAAGCAGCTTTGCCGTTACCGGTGTGCCCACTACTTTTTTAATAGATCCTCAGGGAAAAATAATGGACAAAGAAGTTGGCTTTGATCCTGATGGAGAAGGAGAAATAGAAAAGAAACTGGATGTGCTTTTTGGAGGTAGTGTTTCATTAAAACCCGATGCATCTAAGCAAGAAACTAAAGAAAGAAAATCAATACCGGCAGCCCTGATCAATTAAAGCCCTGAATGCAATATGAGTGGTCAGGTACATTGCCGAATCAAAATTTAATTTTTGATGGCTTTTAAGGGTTTCGATGTTAATAAATTATTTTAAAAAACGTAAATAAACATGAGAAGAATTTTATTGGCTGCAGTAGCCTTATCTTGTATGATGGCCGCGCAGGCTCAAAAGAAACCTGTCCCAAAATACATTACCATTAAAGGGAAAGTTGAGTTTTTGAATCCGGGAAAATATGCCCGCTTCAATAAAGTGTGGCTTTATAAAAGAAAGGGCTGGGATAAAAAAATGTACGATTCGGTAAATATAGCCCCGGATGGAAGCTGGCAACTCAAAGTGAATGCCGCCATACCTACTTTTTATGAATTGGACATTGCCGAATGGGACCAGGCTTCTATTTATGCCGATGCCAACATGACCATTGATAGCCGTGGGTATGATACCGCAAAAATTAAAATTAAAAACCCACCTTATTTTTTTGTGCATGGTTCTGCTGATAATAATTTTATCAACTTGGTTAATCAGGATTCCTACCGCCTTTACCAGTTGCAGATTGCTACAGGCCAGGAAATGTACCATGCCGGATTGAGCAAAGACACTGCCTGGTCGGCTTACCTGAAAGAGCAAGACCCTTTCAATATGTTGTACAATGATTTTAAAGAAAGGCTGAAGGTGCTCATAGAAGTGTATAAAGACAGACCGGTTGTTTTGTACGGACTTCAAATGTTAAACTGGGGAAAAGACCAGGCTATCATAATGCCTATATTAGCCAACCTTAAGAAAAAGTATCCGTGGTTCAAAGATGCGCAGGAAATGCAAAAGGACATGGAAGATAAAATAGCGCAGGCTAACCTTTTAAAACCTGGGATGCCTATTCCGGCTGTTTCTTATCCTGACAATCATGGCGCTTTAAAAAGCTTTGAACAATATAAGGGCAAAATATTTTTGATAGATTTTTGGGCAAGTTGGTGTGGCCCCTGCCGTGCCGCTATTCCTAAGGTAAAAGAACTTTATAATAAATACAAAGACAAGAATTTTGATGTGGTAAGTATCTCTATTGATGATAGCAAAAGCGATTGGAAAAAGGCTATGGATGAAGAAAAAATGCCGTGGCAGCAATGGTTAAGTCCCGAAAAAAATGAAACAATGAAAAAATTTTTATTCTCTGGTATTCCCACATTGTACCTGGTGAACAAAGAAGGAAAAATTATCAATAGCTATACAGGCTTTACAGATAATGTAAAACAAAAAATTGATGATTTATTTAAAAAATAATTAGTGCAATATTAAGATACTAAAATCTTTTTCTCATAATGTTAGGTTTGAAAGCGGAGGATGTTTCTACACCTTCCAATTCAATTTTTTTTCTGCAGCCTGCTTAGAAACTTTGAAGTAGTTAAAGAAAATAAAAAATTAAAAACATGCGGGGTAATTTTAAAATAAAACCTGTCTTAGATATATACTAATGTGCCTCATAGCTTTTAGCATTAGTAAAATAAAATATAAAAATATAAAACAATTAAAAAATATATTCATGAAAAAATTTCTCGTCGCTTCATTCTTATTTCTGAGTGCTAATATACTTTATGCACAGATTCAAGATCCCGTTACCTGGACTGCTACCTCAAAAAAAATCAACGATAAGACTTATGAGATACACCTGACTGCCAATATTCAAAACGGCTGGCATACTTATTCTCAAACTACTCCTGATGGCGGACCCATTGCCACCAGTCTTTCGTTTACCAAAAACCCTTTGCTCACTATGGAAGGAAGTGCAAAAGAAGTTGGTAAATTAGAAAAACATTTCGAACCGCTTTTTGGAGTAGATGTAAAACAATTTTCCAATAAA
>Ga0208357_1000196_pt1 | contig 49456 bp, 42 predicted proteins | sample NGESurdeep092012_6_FD_184487 | JGI IMG/M metagenome (GOLD analysis project Ga0208357, IMG submission 184487) | Arctic peat soil microbial communities from Barrow, Alaska - NGEE Surface sample F52-2 deep-092012 (SPAdes) | ecosystem: Environmental > Terrestrial > Soil > Wetlands > Peat ...
AGTGTGCATCGTCACGGTTTGCAGTCATCTTGACGGTGACCAAGGGGCATGGAGCCTTTCCGGCGGATACCAGCGTGTCGCCGAAGGCAGCCGTTTGGGGTCGCGCCCGGGGCGCGCTCAGCAAGAAAAGCGGCTAGAAAGGTTTGCCTACCCTTCTTGCTCTCGATTATCCTACCAAGCTGAATCCTTTTTAAGGTGGTCCTGTGGTTGCAAAGAATCCCGCTGACGTCCAGAAAATGCGTTTCGCGGGCCGATTGGCCTCCGAGGTGCTCGATTTCATCACCCCACATGTGAAGCCAGGCACGACGACCGGCGAAATTGACCGGCTGTGCCATGAGTACATCGTGGAGGTGCAAAAGGCGATTCCGGCACCCCTGAACTATGCCCCGCCGGGCTACAAACCCTACCCAAAATCGGTATGTACCTCGGTCAATCACCAGGTCTGCCACGGCATCCCAGGTGAGAAGTTGTTAAAGAACGGCGACATCGTCAACATCGATGTCACAGTGATTAAGGACGGTTATCACGGCGATACGAGCCGAATGTTTCTGGTCGGTGACGCGTCAATCCAGGCCAAGCGACTGTGCGATGTCACCTACGAATGTATGTGGCTGGGTATCTCCGAGGTGAAGCCAGGAGCTCATCTGGGTGACGTCGGCCATGTGATACAACGCCACGCCGAGAACTGCGGCTTTTCGGTCGTACGCGAATTCTGCGGACATGGAATCGGGCAGAGATTCCACGAAGATCCCCAAGTACTGCATTACGGGCGTCCCGGAACCCTTGAGAAATTGGTACCTGGAATGATCTTCACGATCGAACCGATGATCAATGCCGGGCGCCGAGAGATACGCGAGCTGGCAGATGGATGGACCATCGTCACCAAGGACCACAGCCTGTCGGCGCAATGGGAACACACCGTGATGGTGACCGATTCCGGCTTTGAAGTCCTGACTCAGTCAGCGGGCACCCCGGCCCCGCCCGTGGCCGCCCTCACCTAAGGGTTCGGGCAATCTCCTGCGTCGACGCGCTTGCCACCTTCACCGATGTCTGCCGTTCTTTCCACGCCGCTCCCTGGTGGCACCCACAACGAGTTGGGGCGCCGCCTGCGCGCCGAGCTCGTTGCACGTCAGCGCATCGCGATCGAGCGGTTTGAGTCGCGGCCCGAACCGACTCGGCTTTTGCGGGAGCGTGCGCGCAATGTTGATCACGTCCTGGCCCAGTGCTGGCATGCGGCGGGTCTACCCGCGCATGCAACCCTTGTAGCCGTGGGCGGCTACGGCCGCGGCGAGCTTTTCCCTTACTCCGATGTCGATGTTCTCGTCCTCTTGCCGGAACCCGCCGATGCGAACGTCCAAACGGCTGTAGAGTCCTTGGTCGGCGCCTTGTGGGATCTGGGTATCGAGCTCGGACATAGTGTGCGGACGGTGGAAGAATGCGTGGCGGAGGCCGCACGCGACATCACGGTACAGACGAGCCTTTTGGAAGCACGTCACGTCGCCGGTAATAAAGCGCTCTATGCGACCCTTGTCGAAAAAGTGCAAGCTCATGTCGACGCGCGCCAGTTCTATCGTTCGAAATTGCTGGAATTACAGCAACGTCACGCAAAATACCAAGACACGCCGTACGCACTCGAACCGAATTGCAAGGAAAGCCCGGGCGGCTTGCGCGACCTTCAGGTCATTCTCTGGATCGCGCGCGCTGCGCAATTGGGCTCGACGTGGACCGAACTCGCGCAACAGGGACTTCTCACCACCATTGAAGCGCGTCAGTTGCGGCGCAATGAACGTCTTTTAAAACTGATCCGGATCCGCCTGCATTTGCTGGCCGGGCGTCGGGAAGACCGCTTAGTCTTCGATGTTCAGACTGCGCTGGCCGAACGGTTCGGATTCGCAGCGCGAGCGCAGCGGCGCTCTAGTGAAGTGCTGATGCAGCGTTACTACTGGGCTGCCAAGACTGTCACACAGCTGAACGATATCATCCTGCAGAACATCGAGACCACGCTGTTTCCCATCGAGGGAAACGCTGCACAACCGATCAACGCACGTTTTCAGATGGTGGGTCATCTGCTCGATATCAATGATGAGGATGTGTTTGAACGTACGCCGAGTGCTCTCCTGGAAGCGTTCTTTCTCATGCAGCAGCACTCCGAGCTTCAAGGCATGAGTGCGCGCACGTTACGAGCGCTCTGGCATGGGCGCACACTCATCGACGCAAACTTTCGCCGGGATCCGGACAATCGCGCCCTGTTTCTCTCGATTCTTCAGCAGCCTCGCGGGCTGGTGCACGAGCTTCGCCGCATGAATCAGCTCTCGGTGTTGGGTCGCTACTTACCGGCCTTTCGCCGTATCGTCGGGCAAATGCAGCATGATCTGTTTCACTCCTACACGGTGGACCAGCATATCTTGATGGTGGTGAGAAACATACGGCGCTTTAGCATGCCGGAATTCGCTCACGAGTATCCCTTGTGCTCCAGGCTCATGGCCAATTTCCAACGCCATTGGTTGCTCTACGTGGCGGCACTGTTCCATGACATTGCCAAAGGCCGAGGAGGAGATCATTCAACGCTGGGCCGGCGCGATGCACATCGATTCTGCCATGATCATCGTCTGACGACCGAAGACTCTCATTTGGTCGAATTCCTCGTCGAACATCATCTCCAGATGTCTCGCATCGCGCAAAAGGAAGATCTCTCGGACCCTGAAGTGATCCATGCCTTCGCACAGCTGGTGGGCGACGAGCGCCATCTGAGTGCGCTCTACCTGCTAACGGTGGCCGACATCCGCGGTACCAGTCCGAAGGTCTGGAACGCCTGGAAGGGAAATCTTCTCGAGGATCTCTACTATCGGACTCTACGGGCCCTAGGGGGTGCAAAACCGTCGGACGATGCCGAGCTCGCATATCGACAGTCCGAGGCCCATCGTATTTTGGCGCTGTATGATTTCGATCGCGTGTCCGTCACGCGCTTCTGGGACCAGTTCGACGTATCCTGGTTGTTGCGGCACGACGCTCAAGAGCTCGCCTGGATCACGCGCGCTTTCGCGTTGGGAGCGGATCGACTCGAACCGCGAGTTCGCGCCAGGCTCTCGCCGCTCGGCGAAGGGCTTCAGGTTGCAGTCTACGCACCCGATCAAGCCGATCTATTGGCGCGTATCTGTGAGTTTTTCGACAAACATTCCTTCTCGATCCTGGATGCGCGGGTGCACACCACCAAGCGAGCGCGCGGACACAATTTCGCGTTGGATACGTTTCATATCGCGGACAATGCCCAGGAGCACTACCGCGACTTGGTGCTGAGTATCGAACGCGACCTCACCCAGCACCTGATTCTGGGCGCAGCGCTGGCTGCGCCGACCAAGGGTCGCCTCTCGCGGCGCTCTCAGAATTTCCCCATTACGCCAACCGTGGACATGAGACCCGACGAACGGGGTCAGTATTATGTGCTCACCCTCTCGGCGGCGGATCGAACGGGACTCTTGTACGCGATCGTGCGTGTTCTGGCTTCGCACTATGTCAACGTGCAAACGGCCAAGATCACCACGCTGGGTGACCGCGTCGAAGACTTCTTTTTGGTGGAAGGCGATTCTCTGTCGACGACCAAAGCCCAGATTCAGCTCGAGACGGAACTCCTCGAGACTTTATCGGCACACGCATGAGCGCTGCGCTGCGACTATCCAAGCGCATGGCCGAGCTGGGGCTCTGTTCGCGCCGCGAAGCCGACGAATGGATCGACAAAGGGTGGGTGTATGTGGACGGCGAGCGCATTTCAGTGTTGGGCACCAAAATTTTTCCGGAACAGCGAATCAGTATTGATCGGCGCGCCGGCCAAGAACAACAGGCGCGAGTGACGGTTCTTTTGAACAAACCGATAGGCTTTGTCTCGGGCCAGGCGGAAGATGGCCATCGGCCAGCCTCCGTACTCATCACCGAGAATACGCGCTGGCGCGCCGATCCGACGCGCGTTGACTTCAGACCTGCGCACATCTCGCATCTCGCTCCGGCGGGTCGACTGGATATCGATTCCACCGGGCTGCTGGTTCTGACCCAGGATGGACGCGTCGCACGCAAGCTCATCGGAGCGGACTCGCTGATCGAAAAAGAATACCTGGTGCGGGTCAAAGGTTCCCTGGACGATGCCGGGCTGCAACGCTTGCGGCATGGCCTGTTCCTGGATGATCAGGCGCTCCAACCGGCGCGCGTCAGTTGGCAAAACCGCGATCAACTGATCTTCATTCTTCAGGAGGGTAAAAAGCGCCAGATTCGCAGGATGTGCGAGTTGGTGGGCCTATCCGTGTTAGGCCTGAAACGCGTTCGCATTGGTCGCGTCATGCTCGGAGCGCTGCCCATCGGACACTGGCGCTATCTCGGCCCACACGAACAGTTCTGAGGAGAGCTCGTCAAGCCAACGGCGACGTCACAGCGGACGGCCGAACTCGATCCAGATATTTGCTTCGAAAATCATTCGTCGACGGCTTCCTCTCCCGGAAAGAGCTCATCCGCAAAACCAAACTGCGTCATGTCGCGAATTCGCATCGGATACAGAATTCCGTCGAGATGGTCACATTCGTGTTGAACCACCCGTGCATGAAAACCTTCTGCCACGCGCTCGATGGGTGACCCGAATTGGTCATAGCCTCGATAAATCAGTCGGGCCAGACGCGGCACGAGTCCCCGCATGCCGGGTACCGAGAGGCAGCCTTCCCACCCTTCTTCGATGTCCTCCCCGACAGGCGTGATCACGGGATTGATGAGAACGGTGCGGGGCACGGGTTCCGCATCGGGATAACGTGGATTCTCTTCGAAGCCGAATATGACCAGCCGTTGATCAACGCCAATCTGGGGTGCCGCCAAACCGGCGCCATCGGCATTTTGCATGGTGGCGAACATGTCAGCGACCAGTGCGTGTAATTCGGGCGTATCGAACGATTCGATCGGTCGCGAGACACGCAACAAACGTGCATCGCCCATGCGAAGTATAGGAAAGATCATAGGGTTATTTGTCGGAATATGTCCTGACCAGAGTGATGATGACCGCGCGTACCCGTTCGATGGTGCGATCGAGTGTAAACCCAATCTCTCCCATCGAAATGTTTACCGTCGAACCACCCCGGCCGGCAGCATGGTTCACCACGATGCCGAGCGCCGCGTAGGGAAGTTCCAGTTCTCGTGCCAGTGCTGCCTCGGGCATGAGCGTCATACCGACCACGTTCGCGCCGTCCCTCTCCAATCGATTAATTTCAGCCGCGGTCTCCAGGCGGGGTCCCTGCATGCAGGCATAACAGGCACCATCAATGACGACCTGTCCGGTTTCGCGCGCCGCCACGAGCAGACGTTCGCGTAACACGCAATCGAAAGGCAACGTGAAATCGATATGGGTAACGGGCATCTCGGGCGAATCAAAATAGCTCGACGCCCGCCCCCACGTGTAATCGATAACCTGATCAGGCAGTACCAAGGCACCCGGGTCGACACCGGCCGAAATGGCGCCGACGGACACGACGGCAATAACACCTTCCACACCGACCTGCTTTAGAGCCCAGATATTGGCACGGTAGTTGATATCGTGTGGTGGAATAGTGTGACCGGATCCATGCCGCGGCAGAAATGCAACTTCATGACCTTCGAGCCGACCGAAGGTGACCGGTCCCGAGGGTTCGCCGTACGGCGTACGCACGATTTCACGACGCTCGAGCGCCAACTCCGCAAACGAGGCAAAACCACTGCCGCCAACGATACCGAACACGGGGAGCCTACCGCGACGCAAGGTAAGCGGCGAATGCGTCGCGCACTTCCGGATGCTTTAACCCCAACTCGACGGTCGCTTGCAGATATCCGATTTTCGAGCCGCAGTCGTAGCGTCGTCCGGCAAAGCGAAATGCCAGCACGGGCTCGGTCTTGAGTAATTCGCAAATCCCGTCGGTCAGCTGAATTTCGGCACCGGCGCCCGGACTGAGCGCCTCCAGGAAATCGAACACTCGCGGCGTGAGGATGTAGCGACCGACCACGGCCAGGGTCGATGGCGCCGCCTCCGGCGCGGGCTTTTCAACCATATGCGAGATTTCCTCGAGGAAGCGCTCGCCCACCGTAAGCTTCGACTGGGGAGCCGTTCCGACGATGCCATAGGACGCGGTGTCAGCCAGCGCGACATCTTGGACCGCCAGAATGCTAACTTGCTTGGCGACAAAAATGCGCGTCATCTGTTCCAGTACGCTTCGCGCATCATCGCCCGTATCCATCAGGTCGTCGGCCAGAAGCACGGCGAACGGCTCGTTTCCGACCACAGGGCGTGCGCATAAAACCGCATGCCCGAGGCCCAGTGCCTCGTTTTGTCGAATGAAGATGCAATTGACATCACGTGGAACCGTATTTCGCACAATCTCGAGCAGGTCCATCTTATTCTTCGCGGCCAGCTCAGTTTCAAGTTCATAGGCCTTATCGAAATGATCTTCGATCGCCCGTTTGTTGCGGCCCGTAATGAAAACCATATCCCGGATGCCTGCCACTGCGGCTTCTTCAACGGCATATTGGATGAGGGGCTTATCAACGACCGGCATCATTTCCTTCGGACTTGCCTTGGTCGCAGGCAGAAATCGAGTTCCCAAGCCGGCAACGGGGAATACAGCCTTAGTTACCTTCATTTGCATTTCCTTCTTTGGCACTTCAACCAGTCGCAACTTGTTAGGGCGAGTCCGACCCCAAAAGCGTCAGAAACGCCGCTTCGTCCAAGACGGGCACCCCTAATTCCACGGCGCGATCGAGTTTCGATCCCGCTGCATCACCTGCGACCACGAATTGGGTCTTCTTCGAGACAGAATCCGATACCTTGCCACCGGCTCGCTCAATGCGCTCTTTGGCTTGCTCGCGCGTCAAGTGCGTCAGGGTACCCGTGAGCACAAATACCCGACCGGCAATTTCTCCATTTTGAGTTCGGACGGTGCCACCGGTCGTATCCCATCTCACCCCATCCAGACGCAATTGTTCGATCACCGCGCGATTATGAGGCTCTTCAAAGAAACGGAGAATCGATAGTGCGGCAATAGGTCCGACCTGAGCCACGCCCAGCAGTTCCTCTTCGCGGGCAATCATGAGCGCCTCGAGGGAGCCGAAGTGGCGCGCGAGGTCTTTCGCAGTCGCTTCGCCGACGTGGCGAATGCCCAACGAGAAAATGAAGCGCGCCAGCGTCGTGTGTTTGGCCTTTTCGATCGCATCGAGAAGGTTATGGGCGGATTTTTGGGCCATCCGATCGAGCTGAAGAAGTGCGCTCAAGTCGAGTCTGAAAAGATCCGCTGGCGTTTCGACAACACGCCGTTCAATCAATTGATCAACGAGCTTTTCGCCGAGCCCCTCGATATCAAGAGCGCGGCGCTGTGCGAAATGCAGCAGCGCCTCCTTGCGTTGCGCTGAACAGAATAGCCCACCCGTGCAGCGTGCGATGGCTTCCTCAGGCAAGCGCACGATATTCGAGCCGCACACCGGGCAGACCGACGGCATGACAAAAGGGTATGTATCAGGGCCTCGACGCTCGAGCACCACCGAGACGACCTCCGGAATCACATCTCCTGCGCGGCGTACAACGACGGTGTCGCCGATGCGGATGTCTTTTCGGAGAATCTCGTCCTCGTTGTGAAGAGTTGCGTTCGTGACCGTAACACCCCCCACAAAAACCGGATCGAGCTTGGCCACCGGTGTAATAGCGCCGGTGCGGCCAACCTGCACTTCGATGTTTTGAATCGTCGACAGCGCTTCCTGAGCGGGGAATTTATGGGCGATCGCAAAGCGCGGTGCGCGCGAAACGAATCCCAGTTTTCCTTGCGCGGCGAAATCATTCACCTTGTAGACCACACCATCGATATCGTAGGGCAACAGGGGACGCCGCTCGGCTGTATCTCGGTAAAAACTCAGAAGACCGTCGACGCCTTTGACTACCACCCGGTGCTCACAGACCGGAATACCCAGTTCGACAAACCAGTCCATCAGTGCCGCATGCGTGCTCGGCACTTCTTGATCGCGCGTTCCAGGTTCAAACGAACCGATGCCATAAGCAAAAAAGCGCAGAGGCCTTTGCGCTGTGACCTTGGAATCGAGTTGACGCAAGCTACCTGCCGCCGCGTTGCGCGGGTTGACGAACTCGCGCTCATTGCGTGCCCGCTGGCGAGCATTGAGTGCATCGAAATCGGTATGAAACATCAGTGCCTCGCCGCGCACTTCAAGCAGCGCCGGCGGGTGGGTACCGGTCAGGCGAAGAGGCACCACCGCGATGGTGCGCACATTGGGCGTGACATCCTCACCCTTCGTGCCGTCGCCGCGGGTGGCAGCTCCCACCAACAAACCCGCTTCGTATCGCAAGTTAATCGCCAGGCCATCGAATTTGAGTTCGGCTGCGTACTCGATCGGCTCGGCAGATTTCAAAAGATCCGTGATCCGGCGGTCGAACGCCACGACATCTTCGACGCTAAAGGCGTTCCCCAGCGACAGCATGGGCACGGCATGCGAGATTTCGGGTAAATCCGAGCGTGCAGAGGCTCCCACCCGTTGCGTCGGCGAATCCCCCACCAACAAGTCTGGACGCGCAGCCTCGATGGACTGTAGTTCAGCAAATAACCGGTCATATTCCGCGTCCGGTACGATTGGGGCATCGAGCCCATGGTACGCCCGGTTAAAACGTTCGATTTCCACGCGCAGAAATGCCGCACGCTCGGCGGCGGCATCGGGCCCACCACTTTCCGAGGTACGCTTACCGGGCATGGACTCAGCTGAATAATGCCAAGGCACGCGGCGAGCCCGCCGGAATTTCTTCGATGGCGAGCTTGGCATAGACCGCCTGAATTTGATCGCCGATGGCAGCCAACATTGCGGGCGTCAAGGTGCGCAATTCGTCGTCGACCAACATCGCTCCCAGCCCGCCTGCGAGTTCGTGTGCCGTACTCGTCATTTGCGCGTAAGGACTCAGCGCTTCAGGGGCACGAGGCACGTCGAGAATCAAAGTCAACCTGGATGTCTGGGTTGTTGCCAAAGCGTCGGCCCGAAAGGCAGCACCATCGCCGTTCTGCAGAAAAAACAGGCTTCGGCCATCGGCCACCACCGCGTGAAAGTGCCCGTCAACGCGCAAAAACATGCCCAAAGCCTTGGATTTCTCAGCGATCAGCTCAACGGACCACGCCCCGTCCGGATTCGCAAGGTTGATGCCGATCTGAGCATCCAGGGGAGCACAACGAGCGTCCAATGCCCGCGCTCGTGCGATGGTCTCCCTCATGTCAGGCACATCACAGACTGCGGGAATCTGCTCGGCTGCATGCTGCAGGCGTGCGACGAATTCGGAATATTCGATCTCGTTTAGCGCGCCGCTGCGATTCGCCAACTGAACCGCCGCAACTAGCGACTCGTACCTTCCGCCGGGCCGTATGAGATGCAAGGCATCGTCCGTGCTCCCGAGCAGAAGCACATTCTGGCGCCCGGCGCGGCGAAACGGCTGTAAGACGCCCAACACGCGCTCTCCCGAGACAGCCTGTTCGAGAGAAAGGGAGATCACTGCATAAATGGCGTCGTCGAGAACGATGGGTGCATCGTCCGTTGCGGTTAAATGACCCGTCGCCGCTCCAAAGACCGGATCGGCCATGCTATGAGCAATAGGCTGCGCATCGATCCCAAGGCTCGGCTCGGAGCGTCCCAAATCGTCACGTACTGCACCAGCCCGGCTCGCTAAAAGAGCGTCAGGATGCGCTTTGGAAAATGTCCGCTCGACCGATTTGCGTACGCGCCCTTCCTGGTATTTGTTAAAGACCCATACCGCGAGGATCAATAAAATCCCGAGCAGCGCGAGCGCGATACGCATCTGGCTCATGCTCGACCTAGATCCGGTTGCGACTTTGCAACCGGCGCACGCGCGATCGTGAGTCGGCGCAGGTTCACGCCACCTTCTCGAACGGGGCCGCCGACGCGAGCGCGGTGGCACCTTCCATGTCGACGGCTACGATGCGCGATACGCCTTGCTCTTGCATCGTCACGCCGATGAGCTGATTGGCCATCTCCATTGCGATTTTATTGTGCGAGATGAAAAGGAATTGGGTTTGAGCCGACATACGCTTGACGAGATCGCAAAAGCGTTCGGTATTGGCGTCGTCCAACGGAGCATCGACCTCGTCCAGTAGACAAAATGGCGCGGGATTTAACTGGAACATGGCGAACACCAAAGCTGTCGCGGCAAGCGCCTTCTCTCCTCCCGAGAGCAGGTGAATCGTACTGTTTTTCTTGCCCGGCGGCTGCGCCATGACTTGCACGCCGGCATCGAGGATCTCGCTTCCGGTCATGACGAGCTTCGCCTCGCCACCACCGAAGAGCGCCGGAAAAAGTTCGCCGAAATGCCGATTCACCGCATCAAACGTATCCTGCAGCAAGCTGCGGGTCTCACGGTCGATCTTGCGAATCGCGTCTTCAAGCGTCGATATGGCTTCGTTCAGATCCGCGGTTTGGGCATCAAGAAAGGATTTGCGCTCGCGCGCAGTGCTCAATTCTTCGAGCGCGGCCAGGTTGACCGCACCCAGCGCTTCGATTGCCTCGCCAATTTGATTGATTTCGGTCTGCAGCGCCTGCGGCCGCGCCTTCGGGCCCTCAAGCGAGGATAGTTTGATTCGCAGGCTCTCGACGTCAACCTGTGATTGCGCAAGCTGCTCCAAGTATTGCTCTTGACTAAGCCGCGCAGCCTGCTCCTTTAGCTGCTGTTCAGTGATTTTGGCCCGCAAAGGATCGAGATCGCGCTCGGCCCGCAACCGTTCTTCGTCAGCAGCTCTTAGGCGTGCGGTCAGGCTGTCGAGTTCAGTGCGTGCCCGCGTCAGGGTCTCCTCTTTGGCCACACGGCTCTCCAACGCACGCTGCAGCCCCGCCTGTGCGATAGCGTCTGACAGTGCCTCCAGTTCAGCACCAACGGAGGCCAACGCGCTGGCAACGCGCTCCGATTCCTGCGCGGCCAGCTCAATATTGCGGCTGAGCTCGGCACTACGCTGCGCCGTATTACGCCCTTCGAACTCGATCTCCTGCGCTTCGCGTTCGAGATTGCGTGCCTCCTCACGTGCCCTATCCAATGCGGCCCGTGCCACCTCCAGCGCTTGCTGCTCCGACTCGAAATCCTCCTGGACGCGAGCCAATTCCGCATCCAAACTCTCAAAACGAGACTCCGATTCGGCCCGAAGGGCAAGCTCGCGGTTCACTTCTTCCTCGAGTTCGTCCAATTGAGTGCCGATCTGATCGCTGCGCTCGCTGATCTGTTCGCGCTGCTGCAGCAGACGCTGAAGTTCCAATTCTTTTGCATGGACCGCGCGAGTGACATCCAAGACCGTCTGGCGTAACTCGGCCAGTCTTGCACCGGCTTGCACCAATACCACTTCCGCTTGTACCGCTTTGGCCTTTGCCTCGTCGGCCAGAAGGGTCTGGGCTTTCAACTGTTTGGCCAATCCCTCGATTTCCTGCTGACGTGCCAGCATGCCGGCCTGCTCGGAATCCGTGGCATAAAACCGTACCGAGTTACGGCCGATGAGATGCCCCGAACGCAGAACGAATACGCCTGCAGGAGGCAATTCGCCGCGCCGTGCCAGAGCCTCTTCGGCAGTCTCACAAAGATAGACGTTGGCGAGCCAGTCCGACAAAAGCGCCCGGAGCGCAGGATCATCCAGCTTCAGGCGCGAGACCAGACTGATCAGTCCTGGGCTGGCATCCGGATTGACGGCAGTGCTTCCCTGCCCTCCGAAAAAGGCGAGTTTACCCGGCGGGGGATCAGCAAAAAATCCGCGTGTCCAATCGAGCTGACTGACTTCAAGCGCCGCGATGCGTTCGCGCAAGGCGGATTCCAACGCAGTTTCCCATCCACTCTCGATATGCAGCCGTTGCCATAACCGCGGCAGACCGGTCAATTCATGCTTCTCTAACCACGGCTTGACCTTGTCGTGCGTTTCGACGCTTTGTTGCAATTGCCGCAGTGCGGCGAGGCGCGCGTCCGTATGGGCCGCGTCGCCCGCCTCCCGGGTGACGCGCTCCTGCGCACCCTGTCGCGCTTGCTCGATGCCAGTCAGCGCGTTTTCCGCCTGTTCCAGCTCGACGCCACGCTGTTTGACCTGAGCTTGTGCGTGCGCTAGTTCGGATTCTAGCGCGTCAATGCGCGTGGGTTCGGGGCCAGCCAGACTTGAACGTTCCTGGGTCAATCGCTCACGGCGCACGGTCAATCCTTGCAAATTGCGATCCGCATTTCTCTGATGAGCGGACTCGATCTGCAACGTCTGTTCGACTTGGGTGACTGCGGCGCGCCGATCGTTGGCGCGCTCTTGCGATGCACGCCAAGTTGACTCGGCCAAGGGTACACGGTCAGCGTGATCCTGATGGCGAGCACGGGCCGCTTCGAGATCGCCAGTCAGCGTCTCGGCGCGCGCGCGCGTTTCTCTGAGATTCTGCTGGTGCAAAGCCGTCTGTTGGCTCCAGTGCTCAGCTTGTCCCCGTAATTCGGCAAGACGCGTCTCCAAGCGAGCGCGCGATTCAACGACGAATCGAATCTCGGATTCGAGTTGATTGACGGCGGATTGAGCCTCATAGAGCTCACCCTGTGCGGCGTGTACGCGATCTCCTGCACCGTAATGGGTCGCACGCAACTCCTCAAGATCCGCCTCGATCCGTCGCAAGTCCGCCGTCCTTGCCTCGAGCCGGAGTTGCAGTTCGGCGACGCCACGCTGATTGCGTTCTTGCTCGGTACGGGCTTCATCATGGCGCAAGAGCCATAGGAACTGCTGCTTTTGCTTTTGTTCGGACTCCAGATCGCGGTATTGCTGTGCGACGAGTGCCTGGGCTTCGAGCTTATTCAGATTGGCGTTGAGCTCGCGCAGAATATCTTCGACGCGTGTAAGGTTTTCTCGTGTGTCAGACAGGCGGCTCTCCGTTTCGCGCCGACGTTCCTTGTATTTCGAGACGCCGGCAGCCTCCTCCAGAAACACACGCAACTCTTCCGGTTTAGCCTCGATCATCCGCGAAATCATGCCCTGACCGATGATGGCGTATGCGCGCGGCCCCAGTCCGGTACCGAGAAAAATATCCTGGATATCGCGCCTGCGCACGACCTGATTGTTGATGTAATAGGTCGAGGTTCCATCGCGGGTGAGGACACGCCGAACAGCGATCTCGGCATATTGGCTCCACTGGCCGCCGGCACGACCCTCGGGATTGTCAAACACGAGCTCAACGCTCGCCCGTCCAGCCGGTTTGCGGTTTCCCGATCCGTTAAAAATAACATCCTGCATGGATTCGCCACGCAGCTCGGAGGCTTTTGATTCCCCCAAAACCCAGCGCGCGGCATCGATGATGTTCGATTTGCCGCAGCCGTTGGGTCCCACCACGCCGATGAGTTGCCCCGGAATATGAAAACTCGTCGGGTCGACGAAGGATTTGAATCCGGAAAGTTTGATCTGGGTTAGACGCACGTCTGAGTGAAAGATGTGGGGAAATCAGGGCGAGAAAAAGTTCGTCGCGAAGGCCGCCGACCGGATTACGGCCGCTTTCACTGAACACGTTGCGGCGCGCGCCGGACGGCCAACGAACACGCGTCCGTATAATAGCATTTCGACCCCCCCTACCTGGCCCAGGATACGTGCGCATGACCTCCCCAAAGACCCCAGAAGTCAAATCAGCGGCCGAAAAAACGTCCGATGCCTCCTTGGCGAGGCGCCCACCGTCGGGCCGGCTCGAAACCTTTGCCAATCCCAATGCGAAGCGCGATTTTTTGATTCATATGCGAATTCCCGAGTTCACTTGCCTGTGTCCCATGACCGGGCAACCGGACTTCGCGACTCTGATTATCGATTATGTTCCGGATAACCTCTGTATCGAGTTAAAGAGCCTAAAACTCTATATCTGGTCTTACCGCGAACAAGGCGCCTTTCACGAAGCGGTCAGCAATCGCATTGTCGATGACCTGGCCCGGGCGTGCCGGCCGCGATATCTGCGGCTTCTGGCCCAATGGTACGTTCGCGGCGGGATTTTCACGGAAATCGTCGTCGAACACCGCAAAAAAGGGTGGAAACCGCCGAAGGCGGTTGACCTGTCCAGCCTGGCCCAAGCCACTTCCCAGCATTAAATGATCGCGCGTTCATGAATAGCGATTTGTCGCGGCTGCACCCCTACCCTTTCGAGCAACTACGAGCCCTTTTTGCGCAGCGGCCCGCGTCGTTGGATATGACTCCCATCAGTCTGTCCATTGGTGAACCCAAACACCCGACTCCTCGTTTCATCGAACAGGCGCTGATTGCGAACCTAAACGGCTTGGCGAATTATCCGGCAACCCTCGGATCCGTTACCTTGCGCGAGGCGATCGCGGCTTGGCTGACACGAAGATACAATGTCCCGCGACTCGACCCGGCGCGGCAAATCCTCCCTGTCACGGGAACACGTGAGGCGTTATTTGCCATCGCCCAAACCATCGTCGATCGCGATCGAAAGCCCGCCAAAGTTGTCTGCCCCAACCCGTTTTATCAGATTTACGAGGGGGCGACCTTTTTGGCGGGGGCCGAACCGATTTACGCCAACATCGATGCCGCAGCGAATTTCACCGTCGACTACACCTGCGTCAGCGCCAAAGAGTGGGCTCAAGTGCAGCTGGTCTACGTCTGCTCTCCCGGAAACCCCACAGGGGCGGTCATGGACCGGCGCGCCTGGGGGGAGCTATTTTCGCTATCGGATCGCTATGGTTTCGTCATCGTGTCGGATGAGTGTTATTCGGAAATTTACTTTGGTGAGCAGGCACCATTGGGTGCACTGGAAGCCGCGGATCAACTCGGGCGTCCGGATTTCGAGCGCCTCGTGTGCTGCACCAGCCTGTCCAAACGTTCGAACGTACCGGGCATGCGCTCCGGGTTTATGGCCGGAGATGCGAAAATTCTGGAGAAATTCCTGCTCTACCGCACCTATCACGGCTGTGCCATGAGTCCGCCGATCCAGGCCGCGAGCGCTGCGGCCTGGGCGGATGAAGATCATGTGCGCGAAAACCGTGCCAAATACCGCCAAAAATTCGAACAGGTCACGCCTCTACTGCAATCGGTACTCGAAACCCGATTGCCCGATGCGGCGTTCTACCTCTGGGTCAAGACACCGATCGGCGATGAAGAATTCGCCCAGCGCCTCCATGCCGAATATAATGTTGCAGTTTTACCGGGCAGTTACCTTGCGCGCCAAGCGCATGGACTTAACCCCGGCGCCCATTATGTCCGCGTAGCGCTCGTGCCCGAGCTCGAATCGTGCCTCGAGGGTGCACAGCGAATTGTCCAATTTGCACACTCGCTTTGATCGCTATTCCTCTTTTGATGGCCCATCCCCATGTTTTCAGCTAACCCACTTGATGCAAACGATCTGAGTGAGATCCAGTCCCGGATCGAAGAAGCCTGGGAGACGCGTACGTCTCTCGCTCCGGGATCGAGCCCGGCACGCTTGGGAGAAGCCCTTGCAACGGTCATGCGCGAACTTGACGAAGGCCGCTTGCGCGTGGCTGAAAAGAAGGACGGCCGGTGGCTTGTCCAAGAATGGCTCAAGAAAGCGGTTTTGCTGTCGTTTCGCCTGGAAGACAATCGGATCATGCGGGCCACGCCGCCCGGGCCGAATCACGAGCCGCAATTTCTACAGTTCTATGACAAAGTCCCGACGAAATTCGAGCACTACACGGCGGAAGACTTTCAACGAGGAGGTTTTCGTGTAGTACCCCCGGCTGTCGTGCGCCGTGGCGCCTTTATTGCAAAGAACGTTGTCCTGATGCCCTCCTATGTGAACATTGGCGCTTATGTCGGCGAGGGGACGATGGTCGACACCTGGGCTACGGTGGGTTCGTGCGCGCAGATCGGCAAGAATGTCCATCTCTCGGGAGGCGTAGGGATCGGAGGCGTTCTTGAACCCCTGCAGGCGAACCCCACCGTCATCGAGGACAATTGCTTCATCGGCGCGCGTTCCGAAATCGTCGAAGGTGTCATCGTTGAAGAAAATTGCGTCATCTCGATGGGGGTATTCATCGGTCAAAGTACAAAGATTTTCGATCGCCAGACGGGGGAAATTCATTACGGTCGTATTCCCGCAGGTTCTGTGGTCGTTCCCGGCACTTTGCCTTCCGCCGACGGACGATACGGCTTATATTGTGCTGTGATCGTCAAGCGCGTCGACGCCCAGACGCGTGCGAAGACGGGCATCAACGAGTTGCTGCGCGGCGATTAAATCGCCATACCAGCTCTACAAGGAGATTTCGATGGCGATGGACCGGCTCTTCGAACTCATGATGGAAAAAAAGGCATCCGACCTCTTCATGGCGGTCGGATCGCCGGTGCACCTGAAGGTAAATGGAACCTCGGTGCCGATCAATCAACAGGCGATGGACAACACCATGATCCATTCCCTGCTTGCTGAGGTGCTCAGCGAAGCCGATTTCAATCAACTCGATACGTACCATGAGTTGAACATCGGCATCGGGGTGCAGGGGGTGGGCCGATTCCGCGTCTCCGCATTTCACCAGCGCGGATCCGTTTCCTGCGTCATTCGGTTCATTCAGAACGAAATCCCCCCCATCGACTCGCTCAATCTACCCAGTATTCTGAGCGAAATCATCATGGAAAAGCGTGGGCTCGTCCTTCTGGTCGGTGCGACCGGATCAGGGAAATCGACCTCCATAGCCTCGATGCTGGATTTGCGCAATACGCATCGCACGGGACACATTCTCACATTAGAAGACCCGATCGAATATGTCTTTAGGAACAAAAAGTCGATCGTCAATCAGCGTGAAATAGGCACCGATACCGATAATCTTCATATCGCATTAAAAAACGCCTTACGCCAAGCGCCTGATTGCATCCTGATTGGTGAGATCCGGGACAAAGAAACGATGTCGGCAGCTATCGCCTATGCACAATCGGGCCATCTGTGCCTGGCAACCCTTCATGCCAATAACAGTTATCACGCATTAAACCGGATCATCAGTTTCTATCCGATCGAGAATCGCCCGGCCCTTCTCTCGGACCTGTCGGCGGCGTTACGCAGCATCGTCTCGCAACGTCTCGTCAGGGCCAAGGCCGGCGGTCGATTGCCGGCGGCCGAAGTCCTCTTGAACACACGTCATATTTCCGAGCTGATCGAACGAGGCGAAATCAACGAAATCAAGGACGCGATGGAGAAGAGTCTCTCGCCGGGTTCCCAGACTTTCGAGCAGGCGCTCTTCCGGCTTCTAACAGACGGTAAGATCTCGGAAGATGAAGCCCTCTCGAACGCCGACTCGCCGACGAACCTTTTGTGGTTGCTAAACAACGCCAGCCCCAGTTCGGTAGTCGTCAAAGAGCCTGAGAAGCGCAAGGACCAAGAAGGGGCTTCGTTTACCGAATTCACACTGGATGCCTGATACGTTTCCAACAATCATCCTCTATGGGATACCCAACTGCGACCAGGTAAAAAAGGCACGCCGTTGGTTAGAGGCGTCGAACGTCGACTATCGCTTTCATGACCTGCGGCGTGATGGGATCAACACCACGCAAATCGAGCGCTGGCTTAGAACCCACACCTGGAACACGTTGGTCAATAGTCGCGGGACGACGTGGCGACAACTTGATCCCGAAAGCCGCCCGGCCGATCGAAATAGTGCCATCTTGACCCTCCTTGCCCATCCGACTTTACTGAAGCGACCGGTTCTGGAGGCCGGCGCTACGGTACTGGTCGGTTTCTCCGAAAACGAATACGAGCGCCATCTCCCGCCTGTATGACGACTTCGGCCACTCTCGCCTTGACCGAGCAGTTGATCGCCCGACCTTCTATCACACCGGATGATAGTGGCTGCCAAAGACTTCTGATTGAACGCTTGGCCCCGCTGGGATTCACCTGCGAATCCATGCCTTTCGGTCACGTACAAAACCTTTGGGCCTGTCGCAGGGGCCATGCCAATGCCCGACCCCTTGTTGTCTTTGCGGGTCATACCGACGTCGTTCCACCAGGCCCACATGCCCAATGGCAATCCGATCCGTTCATCGCCATGGCTCGAGATGGGTACCTGTATGGTCGTGGCGCAGCTGACATGAAAACCTCCATCGCCGCCTTCGTCGTTGCTGCCGAGGAATTCGTCACCTCTTTTCCGCGTCACACTGGGTCGATCGGCTTCTTAATCACTTCCGATGAGGAAGGCCCCGCACAGGACGGTTCGGTACGCGTATGCGAGACACTGAAAGCGCGCGGCGAGACGCTCGACTACTGCATCGTCGGTGAACCGACTTCGCTCACCCAGTTAGGCGACCTGATTAAAAACGGGCGACGCGGTACCCTTTCGGGACGCTTGGCGGTCAAGGGTGTTCAAGGCCATATCGCATACCCGCATCTCGCAAAGAATCCGATACACGCGCTGGCACCGACATTGGCGATTCTGGTCGCGCACCGGTGGGATTCAGGCAACGAATACTATCTACCGACCTCCTGGCAGGTGTCCAATATCCATTCGGGCACCGGCGCGACGAATGTCATCCCGGGTGAGATCATTGTCGACTTCAATTTTCGTTTCTGCACCGCGAGCACGCCGGAAAACCTGAAGTCGCGCGTGCACGCGATCCTCGATGCGGCCGGCCTGGACTATACGATCGACTGGACTCTCGGGGGGATGCCGTATCTGACGCCGCCGGGGAAGTTATCGGCGGCTTTGAGTGCTGCCATCGAAGCCGAGACGGGTATCAAGACGGAACTGTCGACCAGCGGCGGCACGTCCGATGGGCGATTCATTGCTGAGATATGCCCCGAGGTGATCGAGTTTGGGCCGCCCAACGCAAGTATCCACAAAATCGATGAGCATGTTCCGATCGCCACGATCGAGCCCCTGAAGAACATTTATCGGCGGACGCTCGAGTTGCTGTTGCCCAGCACGAAGTGATGGCCCGCACGATCTATAGGCAGGCCATTGAACGATTGCAGACAGTGCGGGATGCGGTTCGTTTCGGAGCGAGCCGCTTTGCCAAAGCAGAGTTGGCATTTGGCCACGGTAATGCCAACGGCTGGGATGAAGCCGCTTATCTCGTTATGCATACGCTCGGATTGGGCATGACTGAACTGGAACCGAGCCTCGATGCGCGATTGACAGAAACTGAAATGCGCGCCGTCCTTGACGTGATCCACCGCCGCTGTGCTCACGTCCCGGCGGCGTATCTCACGCGCGAGGCATGGCTCGGGCCCTATCGCTTCTACATCGATGAACGAGCTCTCATTCCACGCTCATTCATCGCGGAATTGCTGCTGGATGGAATGTCGCCCTGGATTGCGGAACCTGGCTCGGTCCGACGCGTTCTGGATCTTTGTACCGGCTCAGGATGTTTAGCGATCATTGCGGCAGATATCTTTCCCAACGCTCAGATCGACGCCGTCGACATCTCGAGCGATGCGTTGGCCGTGGCGCGCGCCAATGTCGCGCAATACAATTTGTCACATCGCATCTCCCTTTTCGAATCCGATTTGTTTGGTGCGGTTCCCGACGGCCGGTACGATCTCATCCTATCCAATCCACCCTATGTCAACGCGGCTTCGATGGCGCTTTTGCCCAAGGAATACCGACACGAGCCCTCGCTTGCCCTGGCTGGGGGGCGTGACGGGCTGGACCTTGTCCGGCGCATTTTGGCTGATGCCGGCGCACATCTGACCCGCGGGTCGCGCCGAAGAGGGCTTCTTATCGTCGAAATTGGTCACGAGCGGGCGCATCTGGAGGCGGCATTCCCGGCTCTCGACTGCACCTGGTTATCCACGAGCGCGGGTGACGATATGGTGTTCTTGGTCGAGGCGAATCAGCTGCAGACGGTCAATAAACCATGATCCGCCTCGAACATGTCAACCTGCGGCGTGGCACCAAGGTGCTTTTGCAGGACGCCTCAACCGTCATACATGCTGGTGAAAAGGTCGGGCTCATCGGACCCAATGGAGCGGGCAAATCGAGCTTATTTGCGTTGCTTCGTAACGAATTGGGATGCGATGCGGGCTCGGTACAGCAGCCCCAGCATTGGCGCGTCGCGCATGTCGCACAGGAATCCATCACGCCCGCCTGCACGGCGCTCGATTTTGTCATCGAGGGGGACGACCGGCTCCGTGCACTCACCGACGCCATTTGCAAAGCTGAAGCCGATCATAGCGAAGACCCAGCGGGATCAGGCGAGCGATTGGGCGAATTGCATGGTCAATTCGAAGACGCCGGGGGCTACTCGGTGCGCGCGCGTGCGCAAGCGCTCCTCCTCGGATTGGGGTTCTCGCTCATTCAAACTGAAGCGGCGGTTGCAAGTTTTTCAGGGGGCTGGCGCATGCGCCTTAGCCTGGCCCGCGCCCTGATGTCGCCCTCGGACTTGTTGCTGCTCGACGAACCGACGAATCACCTTGACCTCGATGCCATCGTCTGGCTCGAGCAATGGTTAAGGCGCTACGCCGGCACGCTGATCGTCATTTCCCACGACCGCGAGTTCCTCGATGCGGTGTGCATGGTCATACTGCGAGTCAAGAACGAGGAACTGACACGCTATACCGGCAATTACAGCGCGTTCGAAGTGCTGTGCGCCGAGCAAGTGCGTCAGGGGCAATTCGCTTTTGCCAAACAACAACGGGATATTGCGCACCTGCGCAAATTCGTCGATCGCTTCAAGGCGAAGGCATCCAAAGCAAAACAGGCTCAAAGTCGCGTCAAGGCACTCGAGCGGATGGAAATCCTGGCCCCAGCACACGCTGACTCGCCATTTTCGTTCCGATTTCGAGCGCCAGACGGAATGCCAGACCCGATGCTCGTAGCCGAAAATCTTTCCTGCGGCTACTCGTCCGAGGCACCCCCCAAGCGGGTGTTATCCGGCGTGAATCTGGTCGTGCGCAGCGGGGAACGCATCGGGCTTCTGGGTGCCAATGGTCAAGGCAAATCGACCTTCATCAAAACACTGGCTGGCACCCTCTCGCCTCTGACAGGTGAATTACGCAGCGCGCGCGGCCTGGCCATTGGATATTTCGCGCAGCATCAGGTCGATACGTTGCGCCTGGACGAAACCCCACTGGAACAACTGATGCGGATCGCGCCCGGCGCACGCGAGCAAGAGCTGCGCGATTATCTCGGGAGTTTCGACTTCCAAGGGAGTATGGTCAATGCGCCCGTTGCCCCCTTTTCAGGCGGTGAAAAGGCACGACTCGCGCTCGCGCTACTGATCTGGCGCAAACCCAATCTTCTGTTGCTCGACGAGCCGACGAATCACCTCGATCTGGAAATGCGCGATGCGCTTACCCGCGCCTTGGCGCAGTTTGAAGGTGCGGTGATCCTGGTCTCTCATGATCGCAGCCTGCTGCGCGCCACAACAGATCAATTCATATTGGTTGCCAACGCCGAGGTGCGGCCTTTTTCAGGAGACCTCGAAGAATACCGCGATTGGCTTTTGGCACATCCGAAGTCAACCGACGAACGCACCTTGAACACAGGCGGCTCGGACAAGGCCGCACGAGTTAGCGTTCCAGAAGAGTCGCAAGGAAAACAAAAGCGGCGGCTGGATGCGACGACACGCAACGAACTCGCACAAAAGCGCCGGCCACTCGAGTCCCGTATCAAGCGCGTCGAAGAGCAGCTCGCCAAACTGACTACGCAAAAATCTTCACTTGACACGCAACTTTCGTACACCGACACCTACTTGGAGACCAAGCGGGAAATATTGCGGGACCTTCTGGCCGATCAGGCCTATACGACACGTGAAATCGTTCGACTGGAGGAAGAGTGGCTCGAACTCCATAGCCTATTAGAACAATTGGCGGCCTAGCCGTGACGCAACGCCCTTTGCCTTTGTCCGGCGTGCGCATATTGGATCTGACCCGTCTCTTGCCCGGCCCCATGGCGAGCCTGCAACTCGCCGATCTCGGTGCGGAGGTGATCAAAGTCGAAAACCCCCAAGAAGGCGACTACGGGCGTACGATGGGCGTAACGCGAGAGAAGACGGCCCAACTTTTCCTGGCGATCAATCGCAACAAGCGATTTGTCACGCTGGATCTAAAAGAATCCGGCGACCTCGAACGATTTTTGGGGCTGGTCCGGACTGTGGATGTCCTTATCGAGGGCTTTCGCCCCGGCGTTATGGACCGCTTGGGGCTCGGCTGGGACCGCCTGTCGCGCGAAAATCCCCGCCTGGTCTATTGTTCACTCAGTGGCTATGGCCAAACTGGACCTATGCGCGAGCGCGCCGGACACGACATCAACTACATCGGTTACACCGGCATGCTGGAACAAACGGTGGGCCGCGATGGAACCCCTGCGATCCCTGCACTGCAGATCGCCGACCTGCTGGGGGGTGCACAAAACGCCGTGATCGGGATTCTTGCCGCCCTGTTGGATGCACGCACCAGTGGTCGGGGCCGCCACGTCGATATCTCCATGACCGATGGAGTCTTCGCGCACAATGTCGTCGGCATTGCTCAAGTCAACGCCCGAGGTGTGACCGCCGAACCTGGCCATGATCTCCTGACCGGCGGCGTGCCTTGCTACAACATCTATCGGACTTCGGACGGCCGTCACATGGCGGTCGGCGCGCTCGAAGCGAAATTTTGGGACTGCCTGTGTGAGGCCATCGGCCGGGCTGACCTCAAACCCGCGCACTGGTCACGTGGCCAGAAACCTGGAAGCGCGGAAGCTCTGGCCGTACGGGGCGAGCTCGACGCGATTTTTCGCACCCGTTCTATGGATGAATGGACCGAGCGCTTATCGGGTTTGGATTGTTGCACCACGCCGGTCTTGCGCACGGATGAGGCCTTGTCCCATCCTCTGTTCCTCGACCGTCACATGGTCGTCGAACAGACAGACGCCATCGAAGGAACCTCGCGTTTCGCAACATCGCCGATCCAATTTTCCGAACCACCCAGCAATGTCGGATCCGGCGCGAAGGAAGCCGGCGCTGATAATGCGGCGGTGCTCCCGGCACGCACCAAACCTCGCTAGACTTTGTGTTTACGATCGATGATGGCGACCAAAAGACTGCACGGCGCGATCTCGATCAAACTGCGCGTGACCGAGCCGCGCCACCAGCGTTCGGCCCATGAACTGGCCTTGCGATGGCCGATGACGATCAGATCCGCGCCCCACTCCTTGGCAACCCGGGCAATTTCATCGACTGGCTCGCCAAAACTTAACTGCCCCTGACAAATGAAGCCACGTTCCCGGAACATATTGATGCCCTCTTCCAGGATGAGCTTGAAACGTTCTTTCTCCGTTTCGAGCGTATCGGTTGGAATGAACCCTTCACCTACGTAGACCGGCGGCATGGACGGCGTTACCGCCAAAAGCTTGATCTCAGCTTTCATGAGGTTCGCGACATCGCACGATTCGAGCAACGCCTGACTACCCGACTCAGAGCCATCGAACGCCAAGAGAATTCGTTTGTACATCGCGCCTCTCCTTATAGACTCCTCGTTGCTTGCCTGGAATTCTTCCACGGTCTGCCGATCCTGCGCAACACGGGCACTCTTGTCAATTCAGTTTATAGCACTCCGCGAGGTCATTTCGTCGAGTCCCGGCGTCAAAACCAGGACGCGAATGACTCACGGCCGTAGGAGTTGGGGTCTTCCGACTGGCTTAGCGCGGCGCGCCATCCGAGTCTGATTTAGCGGCGGGCTTTAGCACGCGCACCTTGAATTTCTTTTTCAGATTCTCGAGATAGCCCGAGAATTCCAATTCACCTGACGCGTGTGCGAGCTGCAAAGCCAGATTCTGCTCGCGCCGCGGATCCTGGCTTGGGGGCACAGTGACCTTAAGAATCCGATAGATTCCGAAAGCACCGTCCGGAAGGCTCACCCCGGCATAAGCGGGCAATTTGCTGGCATTGGTCCTGAAAATTTCTTTCATGGCCACGGGCGGCAGACCAGCCGCATTGGTTCGGCTGACCGATTTGGAAGGTCCAAACCCCGTATCGTCGGCACCTGCAACCAAAGATTTCAGCTTGGCTGCTCCAGCAGCCGCGGCAAGATCCGAGGCCTCCTCGTCGACGAGTTTGGATTTTATGGCGTCTGAAACCTCAGAAAAGGGCCTTTCAGATGCGGGTTTATAGGCGGTAACACGGGCTGCAACAAGCGTGTCTGGGGCGACCTCGATCGCTTCGGTGTTGTGCTTGTTCTTTAGCACATCGTCGGAAAACAGGGCCGCCAGGACTTTGGGATTCTCAAGCGGATCGTGTGCGTGGGCGGCAATGGGCGTTCGCGTGACTCCCGAAGCGGACTGAATTGTCAGGCCGAATTTGCCGGCCGCACCCGTCAGGCTATCGGCTTGGTCGTAGACCATATTCGAGAATGTTTCAGCGGATTCAGCGAACTGCGTCTTTGCACGAGCCTTTCGCATTTCCAGCTCGATATCTGACCGGACCGCATCGAGGGGTTTGGCCGAGCCGCCGTGCACCCCCGTAAGTTCGATGATGTGGTACCCGAAATCGGTTTGGACCACATCACTCAGCTGGTTGGGTTGCAGCTTGAACAACGCATCTGCGAATGGCTGGACGTAATTGCTGGCAGGCGCCCAACCCAAGTCGCCACCCTTGCTGGCAGAGCCAGGATCGTCGGAATACTGCCGCGCAAGCTTTGCAAAATCCGACGGGTGCGCCCGCAGCCGCGCCAGAATTTCCTGCGCCTTGGCCTTCGCCTTCTCCCGGTCAGCGTTTGACGCATCTTTTGCGACCGCCACGAGGATGTGGCTCGCGCGACGTTCCTCGGGGACCGCGAAACGTTTTATATTCTGGTCGTAATAGGCCTTAATCTCTTCAGGTTTGAGTTGTATGCTGCCCAGAATCGCATTCTGGTCGAGCACGACGTACTGTACGTCGACCTGCTCAGGGACTCGGAATTCACTGGTGTGTGCCTGATAATATTTTTGAGGTGCGTCGAGCGCAAGTTTCACGCTCGCACGGAAGTCGGCTGGCGAAAACTTTAGTTCCTGCACGTCACGAACCTGTCGCAATAGAAAGTCCAGCCGGGTAGCGACCGCCGAAGGCGCGAAACTCGAATCCGGAATCGCGGAAGACTCTTCCTGCAGGACAATGTCGCGTCGCGTCTCGGCAAAGACCGAATCTCGTGTCTTGCCCACAGCGGCAAGCAACTGGTCGTAGCGCGCGACGTCCAGTGTGCCGTCGGGTCGATACAAGGAACGAATCGAAGGATCGTTACGTAATTCCATGGCCACACGTTCGTTGCTCACCGTAAGGTGGTCTTGCGCCGCTTGCGCCAGTAAGAGTCGCTCGCCAATCAACCCTTGGAGAACTTGAGCGCGCGCTTCAGGCGAATCAATGAGCTTCGGATCGACGTCGGAACCCAGGCGTGCGTGCAGCTGCTCCAGCTGGCGTCGCTGTGCCGCATCGAATTCTTGCTGCGTAATGGGCTGTCCAGCCACGGTCGCCAAACCCTGTGCACCCTCGTGAAATCGACTGTAGCTTTGTACGCCCCAGAGCGCGAACGAGGGAAGAATCAAAAGCAGCAGAATGAACTGCATGAGCCGCTGATGATTGCGGATAAAATCGAACATTTCCTGACCCTTCCAATCCCTTTGTGACCCTCACAGGCGCGAAGGACACTGCACAAATCATAAAAAAAGGCGAACTAGCGTTCGCCTTTTTTGTTTTGGCGCTGCGATTAGGGCTTGCCAACCGCGTTTTGCATCCAATTTTCCCTGGCAACGTTGCACGAAGCGGGACCGGCTGCATGTCTTGGCAAAGCACCGCCTAGCGTTGCCATTACCTGGAATTAAACCACGGATTCGATCTCCCGGGCAATTGGAGTCGGTCTTGTGTGTGGGGAGTTCATGGGTTGTCCGGTTCCATGGCACAACATCTATCCGGTTGTCATGGGATTCTGAAAGGGGCGCGCTATAAGGCGCACGCCTGGACGGGCGGCGGGGCGGACACCCTCCACCCGATGACGCTGCTCGGCACCTCGTGCGCTAGCTCTTTGCTGCTATCGCCTTGTTCACCGCCGTGCGAATGAGCAACTCTGTGCCAAACCAACCCCAATAGATGCGATGGTGCTGTATCAAGTTTCTTTCGATTTCCATCACTTCGAGGATGTCAACTTGATCGCCGGACGGTGTCTCGCGCGGATACTCCCAGATCAGCGTTTTCCCGTCGGTGAAGTATTTGTCGGCGCGATACCAGCGAACCAGCTCGTTGGGACGGCGCTTCGTCCCCTCCTCGAAGAAATGCCGAATTGCATCGTGGCCGCGCAGCACGCCCGAAGGACAGTCAAGGATAGCCGGGATCAGCGGAGTCTCAAGGACGGCGCTGGGACTGTAGAGCCCGATCAGTCCGTCGACATCGCCTGATTTGGCGAAATCGTTCCATTGTCTGTGAATTCTGCCGATTGCTGGCGAGTTCATCGTCGGTTCCTTGTGGGTAAGTTAATCTGTGGGGTCGATCGTTTCAGCAGCCTGAAGTTCCCGTCCTCGAACGCGAATGAGCCGCAGCAAGTCCAGGAGACGACCGCTTCACTCGACATCCGCGGCGCTCCAAGTCGCGAAGATTCGGGCGAGGCCGACATGGAGTTTCATGACCTGCTCGATGCCGGTGATCGGATGCGTCGCCGCTGGGCGCTTGCCACCGCCGTCGGCCTCGATCCGCACATCATCGGCAAGCAGCGTGCGAAGCGTCTGCATGTCGCCGCTTCGCGAGGCGGTAAAGAAAGCGGCGGCGATCTCCATCCCGCGTTGCTTTTCGACCGGGAAGCGAGGGCGCGATGCGCGGACGTGCGTTCGGGCGCGTGCGGCGAGTTGACGGCATGCGGCAGCCTCGCGGCCGAGCGTTTCGGCGACTTGGTCGAAGTCGAGCCAAAGCTTCATCGGAGCCGGGGCGACGGCGAATGGATTCAGTCGGGGGGTCATCGGGGTCATCAGGGGGCTTCTCAGTTCTATTGCGACATGAGCGCTGATCACGTCGAGAGCCTTGTCGGATCTTTCAACATCCACGAGGGCACCGATGTCGAGAACATCCATCTACTCAGATACGAGTTCCCGGATTTTTCCAGGCGCTATCTCCCGGGAATGAAGATGTTCTTCGACACGGCACTCCTGAAGAAGAACCGGCGAATTCTGGAGATCAGTATGGAAGACAGGCGCGTTGCCAGTCGTCGCATCGTGAGGTATGAGGACTCCCTGGACTCGCCAGCAATCGCCTAGCGCGAGCGCTGCGGTCCGTCCGGCGCATCAATACCATTCAGCCAGCTGTGATGCGTCCCATCCTCCGCATCGGCAACGTCGCATCCGCCAGGTGTCTACTGGCCGACCAGCTCCGCCAACCCGCTCTGCCCGGGCAGAGCGCGGGTTGGCTCGCCTGGAATTGTCCGAAGTTTGCCTACAAATTTCGGGCGCTTCCTGCTTTTTCGCTTGCGTTTTGTCCGAACTTTGTATATAAATTTCGGACAGGTACAGAGCGATGTCAGACACAAACGACCAGATTTCAGCGTTGATCGACGCAGGGCCCGGGCGGGTTTGGGTGCCAGCAGACTTTGCGTCGCTGGGCAGCCGCGCCGTGATCGACAAGACCTTGCAGCGCATGGTCGCGCGCGGTGAACTGCGCCGGATTGACCGGGGCCTCTATGACCGGCCTGCGATCAACAGCCTGACCAAACGCCCCTCCACGCCCGACTACCGCGCCGTCGTCGATGCGCTGGCGCGCCGCGACCAGACGCGCCTTCTTGTCGATGGCATGACGGCTGCGAACGATCTTGGCCTGACCGATGCCGTACCGGCGCGCGTCACGCTCTATTCGGACACCCGTCGCCGCTCCATCAGGCTCGACAAGCTGCTGATTGAATTCAGGCTGGCAGCCCCGAGCCGCCTCTACTGGGCGGGCCGCCCTGCCATGCGGGTCGTCCAGGCCCTGCACTGGCTCAAGGACATGCTGGCGACAGACGGTGACAAGGTCAGAAAGACGCTGGCCCGTCTCCTGCGCGATCCCAAGCACCGCGATGCGATCCGCAGCGATCTGGCGCAGGGCTTCGGCATCCTGCCTGGCTGGATGCAAACCTTCTTGCGGACGGTGCCGGGCTTTGACCCTGCGCCTGCCCCCGCTCCCTCGCCTGCTCCGGCGAAGCCAACAAGGCGCAAGACACCCGCGCAGAAACAGACCGAGGGGGCGCGATGAACGAAGCCTATAACGAGGTCATCACGGCCAGCGACCGGGACCGCCACGCACTGTTCGCTGAAACCGCTGCACGGCTTGGCACGGCAGTCCAGAGCGTCTCGCGCCACTACTACGACGTTCATCAGCTCCTGAAGAACGAGCGATCACCGGCATGGCTTGAGAACCGCGCGCTTGCAGCGGATTGCGCGACGCATGCCCGGCTCTTCTTCGGCAGCAACGACCTCGGCCTCGAAACCGCAGCGCCCGGGACCTTCACGCTCATGCCATCGGAACTGATGCGCGATGCACTGCGCGCTGACTACGTCGCCATGACGAGCATGATCTTCGGCGATGTGCCTTCGCTCGATGCCATCCTGGCGAGCGTCGAAGAGGTCGAACGCCGCGTCAACGGGTGAGCCTGACCTTGCTTGTCGCGGCCTGACGCGGCGGCGAAGCGAGGGGGGTGCAAAGGGGGGTAGAAAGAAACGCCGGGCCGCTAAGGCCCGGTTTTCTTCAATACTTGGCGGAGTGGACGGGACTCGAACCCGCGACCCCCGGCGTGACAGGCCGGTATTCTAACCAACTGAACTACCACTCCATTTTTGCGTTCTTTTACGGCTCGTCTTGCGTGGAAGGCGCCGAGACGCTCGAACTCCGAAGCTATCGCGAGGAGGCAATCGGACCTGAGGACATAGAGTTCCCAGCGGTAGCACGAAGCTTTCAACCACCGTATGAAGCCGGAATTGCGTCGTCATCACATACGAGATTCACAGAAATTTTCTATCTGCTCTTGCTCTCTCGTTCCCTGTGGCCTGCTTGCTTTAATTCGATGTCACGGGGCAGAAGTCTATCACAAATCTATCCTCGTCCATGAGGATGGACCCCTTCCAACCATTGACTCGCGAGCTTGCGAATGTCGTTTCATCGAGGGCGGACGGCGGTGTTCAGGCCCTCGAGTCGGCAAGCTCGAAAAGCATGCGGTTGTTTAAAGTGTTGCGGTTGAGTTTTCCGCGGCGAGTGCAGTTCCGATAGCGGCCGCTGTGCTGAAAGGGCCGCCCGGGAACATCTTCATTCGGATGTCTACGGCCCTCTTCCCGCTGGGATGCTCGTCTTTCACCATGGTAAACGTGGTATGAAGCGTGCGCGAGCCATCCGCCTCTTCTATCCAAATCCACGGCACCGGTGGTGGCGCAGGTGTTGGAGGGATGACCGGCGCTGCGAATAAATTATTTGAATTTTCTTCGGCATCATTCAAGAGATCGGGAACGATTTCCTGCTTGATCTTTCCGGCATGCCGCCGAGTTTCCCATGCCGCTTCGAACACCTGCTGCACACTGATCAAACTGTCCCGCACATCGTGTCCAGGCAGCACGAATCGCGTACGCGACCATTGACGCAGTGCGTCGACCACGCTGCGCGCGTCTACCCATAGTCCCACGTCGTCGGCTGAGGTCATGTCATCCCCCATTCACGCGCGGCGCCTGTTTCAATACGCAGACCGTATCCACTGAATTCCTTTGATTTGCCATGACCTGATTGAAGTCTCCCGGTCCTGGGTATTTCGCCCGGCGGGCTGCGTCCCGACGACGCCTAACCCTCTTCAATCCGTGTGATCTCTTCGAGCTAGATGCGCTTGGCGGCGCCGCACTGCTTGGCGAAGACCGCCTTCAGTTCTGTGCAATCTCCATTCGTCACGCCACTTCATTGAGCACAGGGCCATCTTAACAACGTCCGGAGCAACTGCAGTGTGATACGCGCTGAGAAAGACCTACGATGGACAGGTAAAGTTACTCACTATCTCTTTGTCGGGACCCTTTGCAAGCGTGGCGTGACATGGATGCGTGGAAGCACGTCTGAGCATACGCAAACGCCGCTCGAATACAATCGAGCGGCGTTTGCGATCGTCGTGATTTTGGTGACTTAGCGTCGCCGCAAACTTTCACGACACGCATTTCAATCCATGCGCGCTAGCGGACCATGAGGGATGCGCTTCTCGATGAAATGCGATCTTGGTCCGGCTCAGGGCGACTTACAGCCGTGGGGCGAGATATCAGCGGAGGGACTTTTGCAGGGTTGTGATTCGACTTCACGCGTCTAGGCCGTCCCTTCGGGCAAAATGCTAGAGGGCGCGCCTTCTGTGAAGATCCGTCGAGCCCGATGACGCAACGACACAATCCGACCGTGCGAGCGCGGTGCCACAAACACACATGAAAACGGCCTAGATTTCTCTAAGCCGTTGAACGTACTGGGTGCATTGGTGGGTGCTGAGAGGCTCGAACTCCCGACCTACGCCTTGTAAGGGCGCCGCTCTACCAACTGAGCTAAGCACCCCTACCGCAATGTGCCGACGAACCCAGTGACTGCTGCGTATCGAGCTGTCACGCAGCAAAGAAAATTAGTTTACAGCATCCTTCAAGGCTTTGCCAGCTTTGAACTTGGGCACCTTCGCAGACTTGATCTTAATCGTCGCACCCGTGCGGGGGTTTCGCCCAACTCGCGCTGCGCGTTTGCCCACCGAGAACGTGCCGAATCCGACCAAGGTAACTGTGCCTCCCTTTTTCAACGTGGTCTTGACGGCGACCACAATCGAATCGAGGGCCCGACCCGCAGCCGCCTTAGAGATGTCAGCGGACTTTGCGATATGGTCGATCAGTTCTGTTTTGTTCACTTGGATCCCCCTCAAGAAATTTAGATATTCGGCACTCGGGTCATGGAACTGTGTGATTCATCCGGCGAAGAGCAGAAGAATTCCGCAGGGAGTTATTAAAGCAATGCGCAAAGCCTTGTGTCAAGCGGTTTTCGGGGCAGTTCTCCTCGATAGACGCTATGCCGCAAAGATGGACGGCGACGGAGAAAGCGCTGCAATTCCCGCACCACCTTCTAACGCTTGTCGATGAATGACTTAAGCGACATACTTCACGCGACATAAAAGTCGGCCCATGCGCAAACGCATGGGCCGACGGTAAGAAGAATCGTACTCTAATGCTTGACGAACTCTGCGACAGGTTTGATGTCCGGCGACAGAATGGGTGCAGTGACAGGCACGACAGCAGCAATTTCCTCTTCGGGCAGGGGCACCGGTGCCGAAGTCAGGGCGATCTCGAGGACCTGATCGATCCATCGTACTGGAATGATCTCCAGCCTGTTTTTGACATTATCGGGAATCTCCGCCAAATCCTTTACGTTCTCCTCAGGAATAAGAACGCACTTGATCCCGCCGCGGTGTGCCGCCAGTAGTTTCTCCTTGAGACCTCCAATTGGAAGCACCTCTCCACGCAGGGTAATTTCGCCTGTCATGGCAACTTCGGCCCGCACCGGAATTCGCGTCAGCGCCGAAACAATGGCAGTCGTGATCGCAATCCCTGCAGAGGGGCCATCTTTGGGCGTCGATCCCTCCGGCGCGTGCACGTGAATATCGCGTTTCTCCCACGCTTCTTCACCGATGCCGAGTCGACGCGAGCGCGAGCGCACCACGGATCGAGCCGCTTCGACCGATTCCTTCATCACATCGCCCAAAGACCCGGTACGCTGGATGGCACCTTTGCCGGCCATAGTCACCACTTCGATCGTCAACAGGTCCCCGCCCACTTCGGTCCAAGCCAGACCATTGACTTGACCAACCTGATTGTCTTTCTCAGCCATGCCAAAAGTGAAGTGGCGCACGCCCAGGAACTTGTCGAGGTTGCGCGACGCGACCTGGACTTTCCCTTCATGTTTTTTGAGCAGCAACATCTTCACGACTTTGCGGCAGATTTTTGAGATTTCGCGCTCGAGGGACCGCACACCCGCCTCTCGCGTGTAATAGCGGACAATGTCCCGAATCGCGCTCTCGGCGATGACGAGTTCTTCGGGAACCACCCCATTACTCTTCATCTGCTTGGGTAGCAGATATTTTTGGGCGATCGAGAGCTTCTCATCTTCCGTATATCCCGACAGGCGAATAATTTCCATCCGGTCGAGCAACGCCGGTGGAATGTTGAACGAATTCGACGTGGCGACGAACATGACATCGGATAAATCGAAGTCAACCTCCACATAGTGATCCTGGAAGGTGTGATTTTGCTCGGGATCCAATACCTCGAGCAGCGCCGATGCAGGATCGCCGCGAAAGTCCATGCCCATTTTGTCGACTTCGTCGAGTAGAAACAGCGGATTTCTCACACCGATCCTCGACAGGCTTTGCAAAATCTTCCCGGGCATCGAACCGATGTAGGTCCTGCGATGGCCGCGGATCTCAGCCTCATCGCGTACGCCGCCCAAGGCCATGCGTACGAACTTGCGGTTCGTCGCACGTGCGACCGACTGGCCCAGGGAGGTCTTACCTACCCCCGGCGGGCCCACCAGGCACAGAATCGGCGCTTTCACTTTCTCAACCCGTTGCTGGACCGCGAGATATTCCAGGATCCGGTCCTTGACCTTCTCCAGGCCAAAGTGATCCTCGTCGAGAACCCGCTCCGCGAATTTCAGATCATGGGTGACCTTGCTCTTCTTGCGCCACGGCAAGTTCACCACGACATCAAGGTAATTGCGAACAACCGTCGCTTCGGCTGACATCGGGCTCATGAGCTTTAGCTTTTTCAATTCCGCCTCGGCCTTGGTGCGGGCCTCCTTGGGCATATGGGCCTGCTTGATCTTCTTTTCGAGCTCTTCGATATCGGCGCCATCCTCCCCTTCGCCAAGCTCCTTCTGGATCGCCTTGACCTGCTCATTCAAGTAGTACTCACGCTGACTCTTTTCCATCTGCCGCTTCACGCGGCCGCGGATGCGCTTCTCCACCTGGAGAATGTCGAGTTCCATCTCCAGTTGAGTCAGAAGGTGTTCAAGCCGCTCCGAGACCTTGAACATTTCGAGGACAGCCTGTTTTTGCTCGAGTTTTAAAGGTAGGTGCGCGGCGATCGTATCTGCCAGGCGTCCAGCTTCATCGATGCCTGACAGAGAAGTCAGGATTTCGGGTGGGATTTTCTTGTTCAGCTTCACATATTGGTCAAACTGCTGAACGATGGCGCGACGCATCGCTTCCAGTTCTGCATGTTCTTCGGTATCCGGTGTGACAGGTGTCAGATCGCAAATGAAATGCGTATCGAGTTCCTCGATCCGATGAATGCGTGCGCGCTGGGTTCCTTCGACGAGGACCTTCACCGTTCCGTCCGGCAGTTTGAGCATCTGCAGGATATTCGAGACGCATCCAATCTCGTAGATATCGTCGGCTGATGGTTCGTCCTTGGAGGCCGTCTTTTGCGCGACGAGCATGATGCTCTTGCCGGACTCCATCGCCGTTTCAAGGGCTTTGATCGATTTCGGACGCCCGACAAACAGCGGAATCACCATATGCGGAAACACAACCACGTCGCGCAAGGGTAGCAACGGCAGTTGAATCCGCTCAGCGGGCAGTATCGATGTAGAAGACATGGGGTTTCCCTTTCAAACCAGACTAATGACCATATTGCGTAAATCTCTCCATTTTCAAGCCACCCCCGCAGCCGTAAAAAAGCCGCTCACGCCACAGGCATGAACGGCTTTTCGATTGAAGCCGGATTCCCCTTCGCCATTTTCGGGCAGTGGATCGTTCGATGCGAGCCGCCACTTCCCTGCGCGTGCGCCTCGCCTCAGTTCGATCCAGCAACCTTGGGCTGTTCACCGTAAATCAACAAGGGTTTGGCATCGCCCAGAATCTGATTCTCGTCGATCACAACCTTTGCCACGCCTTTTTGACTGGGTAACTCAAACATAACGTCCAGCAATGCGTGTTCCAGCATCGAGCGCAAACCACGTGCGCCCGTTTTGCGTTTCAAGGCCTTTTTTGCGATTGCTTGCAAGGCGGCCGGCCGAATTTCCAACTCCACACCTTCCATCCCCAGCAATTTCTGGTATTGCTTGACCAAGGCATTCTTGGGTTCGACCAAGATTTCGATCAGGGCTTCTTCGTTGAGTTCGTTGAGCGTGGCAACCACGGGAAGGCGCCCCACCAGTTCGGGTATAAGGCCGAATTTGATGAGATCTTCCGGTTCAACCTCGCGCAAAACGTCGCCCACAGAGCGGTCGTTGTGACTTTTCACCTCAGCCCCAAAACCGATTCCGCTGCGCTCCGAACGATTTCGAATGACCTTCTCCAGCCCGTCGAACGCGCCACCGCAGATAAACAGAATATTCGTGGTGTCGATCTGCACGAAGTCCTGGTTCGGATGTTTGCGACCGCCTTGCGGAGGCACGGACGCCATCGTGCCTTCGACCAATTTGAGCAGCGCTTGCTGTACGCCTTCGCCACTCACATCACGCGTGATCGAAGGATTGTCAGATTTGCGCGAGATCTTGTCGATTTCGTCGATATAGACGATGCCTTTTTGGGCTTTCTCGACTTCATAGTTGCAGTTTTGCAGGAGTTTTTGGATGATGTTTTCGACATCTTCCCCCACATAGCCCGCTTCCGTTAACGTGGTCGCATCAGCGATGACAAACGGTACGTTCAGAAGTCGTGCCAACGTTTGAGCCAAAAGGGTCTTGCCTGAACCCGTCGGACCGACCAGGAGGATGTTGCTCTTGGCGAGCTCGACATCGTCCTTGCGCGACATGTGCTTTAGCCGCTTATAGTGGTTGTAGACTGCGACGGAGAGAATTCGCTTGGCGGTCTGTTGACCGATCACATATTGGTCCAGGATGTCACAGATCTCCAACGGGGTGGGCAAATCGGATTTCGTTATCCCGGTGCTCGTCTCGGTTTGTGCCGCCTCATCACGAATAATATCGTTGCAGAGATCGATACACTCATCGCAGATGAATACCGACGGACCCGCGATCAGCTTCTTTACCTCATGCTGACTCTTCCCGCAGAACGAGCAGTACAACAACTTCTCGCCACTGGAACTTTTTTTGTCGGACATGCCTTCCGAGCCCCTCATGCAGACCGCCTGCAGCCTGTGGTTTCAAATATACCTGCTTTGCCAGCCCTTTGCTTGCGCCCGAGCAAGTACGACTACTCGGTGTGGGAACAGCGCAACGGTGCGGCAGTCCTAGGTTTCAGCTGCCCGGCTGTGCAGCACCTTGTCGACCAGCCCATATTCCATAGCTTGTTCGGCAGACATGAAATTGTCGCGGTCGGTGTCCGTGGCGATCTGTTCGATGTTTTTGCCGGTACGCTCGGCGAGGATCCCGTTGAGCCGCTCACGCAGATACAAGATTTCCTTCGCCTGAATCTCGATATCGGACGCCTGACCCTGGGAGCCTCCGGAAGGCTGGTGAATCATGATGCGGGAATTTGGCAACGAATAGCGTTTACCCTTGGCTCCGGCGGCCAGAAGGAAGGCCCCCATGCTGGCTGCCATGCCCGTACACAGTGTCGACACGTCCGGTTTGACGAATTGCATGGTGTCGTAAATTGCCATACCGGCGTAGACCGATCCCCCGGGCGAATTGATATACAGGGAGATATCCTTGTCGGGATTCTCCGATTCCAAAAAAAGCAGCTGGGCTACGACCAAGTTGGCGGTCTGCTCGGTGACAGCCCCGACTAAAAAGACCACCCGCTCCTTTAGCAGCCGGGAGTAGATGTCATAGGCACGCTCGCCTCGCCCGGATTGCTCAATCACCATCGGTACCATGCCCAAATCCTGCGGCACATCGTGGGCCAGCTGGGCAGACATATTCTTCATTGCGTTCATGGTCGGATATTCCCGGTAGCGGTGCGCACGGCGCTCAAGCCGTCGCGCTGCCCATCAGATCGTCGAATGCGACAGGTGTTGATTTTGTTTTGACCTGGCCAATGACGTAGTTGACGACATTTTCCTCCAAAACAAGGGCTTCAATCTCCGCCAATCGTTTGCGCTCGGAATAGTACCAACGCACGACTTCGGTCGGATTCTCATAGGACTTGGCGAGATCCTCGACATGACTCTTGATCTGTTCGGGTTTGGCAGCCAATGACCGGGTCTTGACAAGGTCGGCCACAATCAGCCCAAGGCGCACCCGTCGTTCGGCCTGTGTCTTGAACAACTCAGCCGGAAACGGGACATCTTCGACTTTCATGCCGCGCTGGCGCAAGTCCTGGCGTGTGGTTTCCATCAGTCGCGCGGATTCATTTTCGACGAGTGCCTTGGGAATTTCGAGGTCGGCGGCCTTCAGAAGTGCATCCATCACGTTATCTTTGGTACGCGCGAATATCCGTTTCTTGATCTCGCGTTGGAGATTGGCATGGATATCGGCGCGCATCTTGGCGAGATCGCCGTCTTCTATGCCCAAGGATTGCGCGAATGCAGCGTCCACCTCCGGGATATGGGGCCACTCGACCGTACGCAAAGTGAGTTTGAACTGGGCCGCTTTGCCGGCGACATCCTTGCCATGATAGTCGGACGGAAAGGTCAGATCGAACAGCTTCGACTCTCCCGGCTGCATTCCCCGCACTGCCGCCTCGAACTCGGCCAGCATGCGCCCTTCGCCCAACACAAATGTGAAGCCGCTGGCGCTCCCTCCTTCGAAAGGCAGACCGCCAATGGTTCCTTCGAAGTCCACCGTCACCCGATCGTCGCCCTCAACTGCTTTCTTCACACCGCCGTCGCCGTGCCCACTGGTCTCGCCACGCGCATGATAGTGAACGCGTTGCTTGCGCAGGATCTCGAGCGTTTTCTCAACCTCTGCCTCGCCCGCCTCGGTTTGCGGAACTTCCACCTCGATCGCAGAAAGGTCCCCGATCTTTACCTCGGGATAGACTTCGAACGTGGCATCGAACGCCACTTCCCCTTCAGGGCTTTTATCGCCCGATCGCGGCGCGATGTTGGGGGACCCCGCCACGCGCAAATGATGCTCTTCGATGGCCTTGTTAAACGCGCTCCCGACACGTTCGTTCAACACATCGCTTTGAACTTGGAAGCCGTATTGTTTGGCCACGATCTTGAGCGGCACCTTACCCGGTCGAAACCCGGCCATCTTGATGGTCCGGGATAGCCGCTTCAAGCGCGCATCCACTTCCTTTTCGATGTCGGCCAAAGCGAGCGATATCGACAGTCGCCTTTCCAGTTTTCCAAGTTCTTCGACTTGCATAAGAGTTCCGCGGTTTCACGTACGTTAATGGACGACTCACGCGCCAGGACTGGGTCCGACTTCGTTCTTACTTGCACCGGTCCCTCGGCAATATAGGCGCATTCCGTTGGTGCGAGAGGGGGGACTCGAACCCCCACACCATTTCTGGCGTCAGGACCTAAACCTGGTGCGTCTACCAATTCCGCCACCCTCGCCTGGAGCCGACCCGGGTCAAACGCTCCAACGAAAAAGGCGACCCGAGCCGCCCTTTCGCCACCGGGAATTATACGCGAATGGCGCAACCGATCCTTGCACCGCCCAACGAATAGACCCATCAGACCACGGCGCGTGGCTATAGCGAGTGGAACAAACTCCGACGAACTCGCCGACCTCGCATACAATTTCGTGGAAAACACGGCCTACCATGTCCATTGACCACTACGAAAACTTTCCCGTCGCTTCCGTTCTTTTGCCCGCGCAACTGCGCCATCCGGTCTCGGTCATCTATGGCTTCGCCCGCACGGCTGACGATATCGCCGACGAAGGAGACCTTCCCGCCGAAGCCCGAATCGAGGCGCTGCGCCGATACTCCGAGCAACTCGACCGGATCGGGGCGGGTGAGTTGCCCGCGGCCCAGCCGGTGGGCGAGCTTTTTGCGAACCTGGCGCAGGTCATTGCGCACTATCGACTCGATCTGGGCCTCTTGCATGATCTCTTGTCCGCATTCTCGCAAGACGCGACGACGCGGCGATACTCGAACTTCGAGGGCGTGCTCGACTATTGTCGTCGCTCGGCAAATCCAGTAGGCCGGCTGATGTTGGCGCTGTACAGACACGACACGCCGCAATACCGCACCTTGTCGGACGATATCTGCACCGCGCTGCAACTTGTCAATTTCTGGCAAGACGTGGCGATCGACCGCGCCAAGGATCGCCTCTACCTGCCGCTGGATGATCTTGCACGCTTTGGTATCGATGTCGAATCTTTGAATCAGGATCCGTCACATACTGCGTGGCGCTCACTGATGCAGTTTGAGGTGGATCGTACGCGTACGATGATGCTCAATGGCGCACCGCTCGCGCGTCTTCTGCCGGGTCGGATTGGCCTTGAGCTTCGGCTCGTGGTTCAAGGCGGTTTACGCATCCTCGAAAAAATCGAACAGGTACAGTTTGATGTCTTTCAACGAAGACCCGTGCTGACTTGGCAAGATTGGCCCATCCTCATCTGGCGCGCCTTGTGGATGCGATCGTGAATTCGAGCGAATATTGGGCGGAAAAGACAGTTCCGGTGGGCTCCAGTGTCTATTACGCGTTCCTGTTCTTGCCGCCGGCCCAGAAAACCGCAGCAACCGCACTCTACGTTTTGGCGGGCGAGGCGCAAGACATCGTGGCCAAACCGCAAGAGATTTCGGTCGCGCATGCCAAACTTGCCTGGTGGCGTGGCGAAGCCGACCGCCTGGGCTCCGGCACCTCGACCCACCCCGTCATGTCAGCCTTGGAACCGTATGCCGCCGATGGCACGCTCGCGCCATCGCTCATCGAACAAATCTTCGATGGCGTCGAAATGGATCTCGCTCAGACGCGATACCTGGACTATCGTGGCCTCGAACGATACTGCACGCTCATATCAGGAACAGTCGCAGAAGCGTTGGCGCGGATACTTGGAGCGACCGATACTTCGACCCTGCAATATGCCCGACAGCTCGGGGTCGCCCTGGAACTGACCGAAATCTTGCGCGACGTGGGCGAACACGCACGTCGCGGCCGCATCTATCTGCCGTTAGATGAACTCAAGCGATTTGGTGTATCTGTGCCGGACATTCTCCAAGCTCATGGAGGGACGGAATTTGTCGCACTCATGCGTTTCCAGAGTGATCGTGTCCGAGCCCTCTACCGGGCAGCGGACGCTGCACTCCCCTCGCCACACAGGCTGCATCAGCGGCCTGGCCTCATCATGGCCGCCCACGCCCAGGCCCTATTGACCGAACTCGAACGCGACCAGTTCCCGGTTCTGCGCGAACGCGTCGCACTCACGCCAATGCGAAAGCTCCTCATCGCCTGGCGCGTCTGGCTCAGCCGCGGGCGCCTCCGATGATCAAAGCACGCATAGCCGTCGTGGGCGCCGGGTGGGCCGGTCTTTCGGCTGCCGTGCAATTGACGGCCCGGGGTCACGCAGTGACCGTGTTCGAAGCCACCCGGCAGTGCGGGGGTCGGGCGCGCCGTGTGGACTGGAATTTACCCGACGGGACGACAATCGCGCTCGATAACGGCCAACACATTCTCTTGGGCGCCTATCGCGACACGCTGGCACTCATGCGCATGATCGGTGTGGATCCCGGGTCAGCGTTTTTACGTTCGCCGCTGACGCTCTGCAATGTCGCCGGATTACGGCTTCGCGCGCCGCGGATTTTTGCGCCATTGCACCTCGTCTCGGGTCTCATCTTGGCGACCGGACTTTCGTTCTCAGCCAAGCGCGCGATGCTGATGCTGATGATCCATGCATGGCGCATCGATTGGCGCGTCGGGACTGACCTGCCTCTGAACCGGTGGCTGGATGATCGGTGCCAGCCTTTCGAACTTGTTCACAAAATCTGGGCACCCCTGTGCGTCGCGGCTTTAAACACCCCGGTCACGATCGCTTCGACCCAAGTATTTCTCAACGTTTTGCGCGACAGTTTAGGCGCGCGACGTCTCGATTCCGACATGCTCTTGCCCCGCGTGCCGCTGGACGCGACGCTTCCCGATGCAGCCGTGGCGTTCATTCGCCAGAGAACGGGTGATCTTCGTTATGGCAATCGCGTCACCGCGATCGATAACATACAACAAGGCTGTAATCTATCGATCGCCCAAGGGCCGCCAGAATATTTTGATGCCGCGATCCTCGCCGTGCCGGCGCACCAGGTCAGCCGACTGACGGCACGGCTTGCCTGGAACGCGACGGACTCCACGATCGCTCAATGCGATGCTTTTCTGTGGCAACCCATCGTCACGGTCTATCTTCTCTATCCGCCCGACACCCATCTGCGAATGCCGATGCTCGCTCTGGATGAAAACCCTGATACGCATGATTTTGGTCAATGGGTGTTCGACCGCGGTCAGATCGGAGGGGCTGCAGGGCTCATGGCAGTTGTCATCAGCGCTCACGGAGCACACGAGGCGCTTTCTCAAGAGATGCTGCTCGCTTCGATCACCCGGCAGCTTGCCACTCAAGCAAGAATTCAGGAAATGCCGATCGCTACACGCGTAATCACCGAAAAACGGGCGACCTTCGCGTGTGTGCCGGGCCTGGCTCGTCCCACCGGCCGCACCCCCTGGGGGTGGCTTGCGCTGGCCGGGGACTATACACAAAGTGACTATCCATCCACACTGGAAGCCGCTGTGACAAGCGGTCGTGTGGCCGCACAAATCATCAGCGAAGGCTTAATTCAAAGGGAAAAATCCCTTTAATCGCGGTCTACGCATCCAACTGGTCGAGGGCCTCGTCGACGCGTTCGACAGCCAGCACCCGCATCCCTTCGATCGGTTGCTTGGGCTGGTTAGCCTTGGGAATTAGGGCAATGCTGAATCCCAGTTTGGCTGCTTCCTTGAGGCGTTCCTGACCGCGTGGCGCGGGTCGGATTTCGCCTGCCAGACCCACTTCGCCAAAGACCACCATGCCACGCGGCAACGGCCGATTCCGCAGCGACGACTGAATCGCACACAAAACCGCCAGATCGGCCGCGGGTTCAGCGATCTTTACGCCGCCGACGGCGTTGATGAAAACATCTTGATCGTAGCAGGCGATTCCGGCATGCCGATGCATAACCGCCAAGAGCATAGCCAGTCGATTCTGCTCCAGTCCCACGGACAGGCGTCGCGGATTCGGGGCGTGCGCTGCGTCCACCAGGGCCTGGATCTCCACCAAAAGCGGCCGGCTGCCCTCTTGCGTCGCGAGCACGCAGGTCCCTGCAACCGGATGATCATGATGCGACAGGAATAATGCCGATGGATTGGCGACGCCTTTTAGGCCACGTTCGGTCATGGCAAACACACCCAGTTCGTTGACCGCGCCAAAACGATTCTTGAAGGCCCGGACAAGACGGAAGGTCGAATGCGTATCCCCTTCGAAATAGAGCACCGTATCGACCATATGCTCCAGGACGCGTGGACCCGCCAATGCACCTTCCTTGGTGACATGGCCTACGAGAATCACCGTGGCTCCCGTTTGTTTGGCAATGCGCGTGAGCTGCGCTGCGCACTCGCGGACCTGCGCCACCGACCCCGGAGCGGATGTCAATGCCTCCGAGTAGACGGTCTGGATCGAATCAATCACCGCGATGTCCGGTTTCTCGGCGGCGAGCACCGCTTGAATTCGCTCGAGTTGAATTTCGGCGAGAACCTGGAGGGTCGACCCGTCAAGACCGAGTCGTTGGGCCCGCAACGCAATTTGAGCACCGGACTCTTCCCCGCTGATGTAGAGCGACCGCCGCGACTGCGACAAAGTCGCAAGCGACTGAAGAAGCAACGTCGACTTGCCGATCCCCGGATCACCACCGATCAGGACCACGCCGCCGGCGACCAAACCGCCCCCTAAAACGCGATCGAATTCAAGAATGCCACTCGAAAAACGTGGAACGTGCGCCGTCTCGATTTCCGACAGGGTGCGAACCGGAGAACTCGGACTCAGTGCGTTGAAACGATGCGTTGCATTGGACTCGACGACACCTTCGAGCAAGGTATTCCAGGCGTGACAAGAAGGGCATTGCCCCTGCCACTTCGGACTTTGACCGCCGCACTCGGAACACGTGTACACCGTCTTGGATTTGGCCATTACGCGACCACTTGCACCGGCACTCGGGCGGCCAGCGCGCACAGGAGCTCATAGCCCACTGTACCCGCGCCGTGCGCGACTTCATCGACCGCCAATTGCGCACCCCAGAGTTCGACTGGACTGCCTGGCGTGGCGTGTGCCACGTCGCTCAGGTCGACCGTAATCATGTCCATCGAGACCTGCCCTACAAGCGGTACCCGTGTGCGCTCCACCATTACCGGCGTTCCATCCTTCGCAATACGCGGATAACCATCCGCGTAGCCGCACGCTATGACGCCAACGCGCATGGCGCGATTCGCGACAAAGCGGGCGCCATAACCTACTGCTTCCCCGGGTGCCAGGATTTGCACCGCAATAATTCGGCTCGAAAGGGTCATCGCAGGCTGCAGGCCCCACGTATGTGCACTCCTGTTCGCCACCGGCGACGCGCCATAGAGCAGAATGCCGGGGCGAATCCAGTCTCCATGTGCCGCTGGATGGAGTAGCGTTGCCGCCGAATTCGCTAACGAGTGCTCACCTTCAAGGCCCTGAGCAGCGCCCTCGAAGCGACTGAGCGCCTGTTGCACATCAGCCCCCTCCTCGGCATTCGCAAAGTGTGTCATCAAAGTGATATCCGCCACAGCAGGCAACGCGCGGAGACGCGCGTGCGCGGCGTGATAGTTCTCCGGACGAAATCCCAGTCGGTTCATACCGCAATTCATCTTCAGGTAGATATGCAGCGGATGGCGAAACGACCGGTCCGCGAGCATATCGATCTGCTCTTTGGCGTGCACACAACACGTCAGCTCGAGTTCGTCGACCACGTCCAGATCGGCCTTCGAGAAAAACCCTTCCAGCAGCAGAATAGGTGCTCGATGTCCGAGGGCACGCAATCGCACTGCCTCTTCGATGTCGAGCAGCGCCAATCCCTGGGCAGCGCTCAGGGCCGGCAAAATCCGGTCGATCCCATGACCGTATGCATTGGCTTTGACCACCGCCCAGATCTTGGCGCGGGGCGCGTGCGTATGCGCCACCTCGAGATTGTGGCGAATGGCGGAAAGTGAAATGGAGGCTTGAATAGGTCTTGGCATAAACGTTGCATCGGCCCTGTCACTGCGAGGTAGAACTTGCGCCGCGTTGCTGGCGCTCGTAAATTGACCATAGTGTACGGTGATTCGATCTGTCCTGAGGCGCGCCGTCGCGCAAGGAAAGCATGGTTTGAGCCTCGTACGATTCGTGTTATAAAGTCCCGCGCAGCCCTATACCTAAAAACGAAACTGCAGAAGCTCGCGCGCTGTGTCACCGTCACAGCGAAACCAAAGGATTCGATGAAACGCGGCTTTTATACCATCATGGCGGCGCAGTTTTTTTCGTCGCTCGCCGATAATGCGCTCCTCATTGCCGCCATCGCATTGCTCGTCGAGAGGCGCGCGTCAGAATGGATGACGCCACTGCTCAAACTCTTCTTTGTTCTGTCTTATGTGCTTTTGGCCGCCTTCGTCGGCGCATTTGCCGATTCGATGCCCAAAGGGCGCGTCATGTTCATCACCAATACCATCAAGATCCTCGGTTGCGTCATGATGTTCTTGGGCGTACATCCACTTCTTGCGTACGCGGTCGTCGGCTTTGGAGCTGCAGCGTATTCGCCTGCGAAATACGGCATATTGACCGAGCTCTTGCCGGCTGAGGACCTGGTCGCGGCCAACGGTTGGATCGAAGGCCTCACGGTAGGGTCCATCATTCTGGGGACGGTGCTCGGCGGTATTTTAATCAGTCCGCGAATCTCGGACTGGCTTCTCGCTCTCGAAGTGCCCATGACGCATTCCGATATCGACACCCCTGCGGGCGCGGCGATATCAGTGATCGCCGTCATCTACCTGGTGGCGGCCCTGATCAATCTGCGCATCGTCGATACGTGTGCGCACTATCCGCATCAGGAGCGCAATCCGGCGCGTCTCATCATCGATTTTGCGGGGTGTTTCGTCACCCTCTGGAGGGATCGCCTCGGCCAGATTTCGTTGGCGGTAACGACTCTCTTCTGGGGTGCGGGCGCAACCCTGCAGTTCATCGTACTGCGATGGGCCGCTCAAGTACTGGGGCTGAATTTGAGCAAAGGCGCCATTCTGCAGGCCGTGGTTGCCCTTGGTATTGCCGTCGGCGCCATGCTGGCGGCTGCGCGCATTCCTCTCTCCAAGTCGCTCAGCGTCTTGCCTTACGGAGTCGGGATGGGCCTTGCGGTCATGCTCCTTGCGCTCTTTAAGCGGGATTACTTCCCGGCCCATGAGCTCAAATTGTTCGGCATGCACATGCCGCTGTATCTAATGGCCACCGGACTTCTCCTGATGGCGATCGGCGCCATGGCCGGCTACTTCGTAGTGCCGATGAACGCCTTGTTGCAACATCGAGGCCATGTCCTCATGAGCGCGGGCCATTCGATCGCGGTACAAAACTTCAATGAAAACTTGAGTGTTCTGACAATGTTGTGTCTCTATGCGGTCCTGGTACGTTTCGACCTGAACATTCGAGTCGTCATTGTTCTCTTTGGGACATTCGTGTGCGGTTCCATGCTTGTTGTCATTCGGCGACACCACCGCAACGCGCGCCACTTCGACGCGTTGGCTTTGATCGCACAATCCAGACCGTGAGGGACTGTTTCCGGGTCTAACGAGTAGGGCCTTCTTCGCCCAGTTCCAAAGATAGGGTCCGCCGGGCAAGACATAGGTCGGCCCAACTTTTCGCTTTTTCCTCAAGACTTCGTAGCAGATATGCGGGATGGTAGGTGACGACCACCGGAATGGCTACATCTGCCACCGTAATCTTATGCAAGCGACCGCGCAGGCTACCGATACTTGAATCCGTGTGAAGGATAGTTTGGGCCGCGAACCGACCCAGGACCACGATGAGACGTGGTTGAACGAGTTCGATCTGGCGCCAAAGATAAGGACTGCATGCCTCGACTTCCTCGAGTGTGGGATCGCGATTGGCCGGAGGTTTACATTTCAAAACATTGGCGATGAAGACGTTCGTCGACCTTTGCAGGCCGACGGCCATAAGCATGTTCTCCAAGAGGCGCCCGGCTGCCCCGACAAAAGGCTCACCCCGGGCATCCTCTTCCGCACCGGGCGCTTCACCAATGAGCATCCATTGAGGATGCTGCACACCCACGCCGAAAACCGTATTTTTGCGACCCTGGCAAAGGCCACAAGCGCGACATTGTGCAACCGACGTCTGCAACGCCTGCCAATCCATGGCCGTGACGTCACCGCGCTCTTCTCGCTTTGGCTCGGACGATTGCTCGAAAGAAGACCCCAGGAGAGCTTGCCGTGCTTTTTTTCCGGCCTCCCCACGGGTCGGCGCGCGACGTTGCCATAACGGTGAGAGGCCCATTTGTTCGAGCGCATCGCGACGCAGTTGCGCGCGAGCGTTCATGGAAGATCAAAACGCATGACCCACGCGTCCTCCCTCAGACTGGGATTTGACTGCTGGTGGGGATAATAGCCGCGGCGCACACCGATTCTGCGAAAACCAAAGCGCTCGTAGATCGAGAGGGCTCTGGTATTGGAAGGTCGAACTTCCAAAATCATGCTGCGCGCCCGCCCCCCACGCGCGATCTCGGCCGCGTTTTGCAGCAGTACGACCCCTAGGCCTCGGCCTTGATGAATCGCGGCAATGCTGACGTTTAAGAGGTGTGCCTCGTCGACTGCATTCATGAGCAGGAAATATCCGATGATCGTGGCACCCGGCAGGCCCGCATGGTCGCGTAAAACCCAAGCGCTGTAGCCGGCCTCAAGCGAATCCCCGAAATTTCCCTTGGTCCAAGGAAACGCATAAAGTGTCCGTTCAATCGCCTGCACCTCATCCAGATCGGTCATTTGCATCGGCTCTAACGACGCATACTGAGAGGCTTCGAACGGCGTGAAAAGTTGTGCGCTCATCGGATTTGCGTGTCCACCAATGCGCGTTCTGCCGTTGTCGACGCAACACGATCACGTACGTAGAGCGGTTGGGCAAACCGTGCGGGCACACCTTCACCGCGCGCCAGCGCGTCTCGACCCAGTCGCGCCACCGCGGCCGCACTGGCATGATGAGGTCCGCGAATCTCGCACGCGTGGCGCGCAATCGATTCGCCAAAGACGGCAAATGCGTTTCCGCACCCGAACTCTATGGGGCCGTCAACGAGTGCCTCAAGGTCCTCCGGCGCACTCAAGCTCGCTGGCACATGCTCCGTCCATACGCCGGCCCTGGACTCCAGAATTGCCCAGTAGAGCTCGCCCCTGCGTGCATCCTGTGCGCAAAGAATCCGGAAGCCTTGCCGGTTCGGCGGTTCACTTTCGACAAGGCACTGTTCCGCCATGGCCGTTAGCGTGCCGACCGCGATTACGGGCCGTTCCGCTCCCAGGGCAAGCCCTTGGGCTGCGGCGCACGCAATGCGCAACCCTGTAAACGAGCCCGGCCCCGCACCGAACGCAATAGCATCGCATTGCGCGAGGGACAGATGGGCCTCGTCGAGCACGTGCTGAACCATGGAAAGCAGCCGTTGGGAATGGCTCTGACCGGCGAGCACTTCTAAAGCGCATTGTTTCTCAGGTGACCAGATGGCCACCGAACAAAACTCGGACGAGCAATCCAATGCGAGGATGGTGGACATAAGAGCACCAAAATACTTGGAATGGTGCGATTTTAGTCCAAGCGGTCGAAGAGGGCAGAAACGTCAGCGATCTCCCCGCCAGGATGGAGTCGGCGCCCCGTCCACACACAGCGCAGCGACATCGGGGCTTAGGGTCGAGGGGCCCCAACCCCCGCAGGCCGGTAGACATCACGGCTCGCTGCATCGATTTGTTGTCGGAGCGCCTTGCGCTCGTCAGGCGTCAAGTTCCCACTGCGCTGAGGGGGCATTTCACCCGGTTGCCCACCCATTCGCGGCGATCCCGGGGGCACGCCCTCAAAATTACGACGCCCGGGGGCCATCTCGTGATCGCCTGCGCTACCCGGAGGGTGAGGTATTTGATGGACACGCAACGGGCGAGGCACGCCAGCTCTGCGCATCGGGCGCAAAGGTCGGTCCTGCTGCATCTGTTGCTGCTGCGGAGGGCCGTCCGCCCGTTCGCGCGCCGATGCCACGCCCGCTGCCAGAAGCAGAATTGCGAACCCGATGATAAGGACGAAACGAAGCAATGGCATGATAAGGATTGAGGGATATCCCTCAAAAAATAGAGTCTCAAAGCGCCTTGATCAGCATGTTAGGCGGTGACGCCGCCGATGTGGGTTGCAAAGCCGCTCACTTTGTAACACTTTGTTTCCACAGTACGCAGGAGAACTTGCAACGCGTGACAAGGATGGAAGCTCGGCATTACCATGCGCCCATGTCCCAATCTCCTGCCTACAAAATTCTTATCGTCGACGATGACCAGCGACTGCGCGACCTGCTCAGGCGCTACCTTACTGATCAGGGCTTTAGCGTCTTTCTGGCCGAGAACAGCAGCACGATGAATAAGCTCTGGACGCGCGAGCGCTTTGACTTGCTCGTGTTGGATCTCATGCTGCCAGGCGAAGACGGTCTGACGATTTGTCGTCGGGTGCGCGGCGCCAACGACCTCACCCCTATCATCATGCTCACGGCCAAAGGCGATGAGGTCGACCGTATTATCGGTTTGGAGTTGGGGGCCGACGACTATTTACCAAAACCGTTTAACCCGCGCGAACTGGTCGCCAGGATTCACGCAGTCCTGCGGCGGCGCGGCGCTCCGGAGGCACCTGGAGCCCCGGCCGCCGACCTCGAAACGTTTGCCTTCGGTCCCTACGTGCTGAATTTACGAACGCGAACGCTTGAAAACCACGGGGAGACCAAATCGTTGACGACGGGCGAATTCGCCGTGATGAAAGCATTCGCACGACACCCGCGTCAGCCTCTATCCCGGGAAAAATTGATGGAACTGGCACGCGGGCGCGAGTATGAGGTGTTCGATCGAAGCCTGGATGTCCAGATTTCGCGCCTGCGCAAATTAATCGAACCAGACCCTTCGAATCCGCGCTATATCCAGACCGTTTGGGGCCTGGGCTACGTATTCATTCCGGACGACCGCCCTTCAGCCGATGCCCACAGCACCGAGCCCGAGCAGCAGCGCAGCTCCTGAGCCAGCTCCGGGGCGCGGCCCGGGCGGCGTTTTCTGGCGCACCTTCCTTCTCATTGCAATCCTCATTGGGGCAAGCCTGGGCGCCTGGTACCAGAGTTTTCGCATCTTGGAACGAGGACCCCGGGCACAGCAGGCAGCGCAACTGATCGTTAGCATCGTCAACCTCACACGTTCGGCGCTGATACATTCCGATCCCGAAAAGAGGCGTGCGCTTCTCATTGATCTGGCGCAAAACGAGGGTATTCGAATTTACCCGCTCGAAGAGACCGACCGCCTCACGCCTCTTCCGAATCAAGCATTTTTACGCATGATTGACCAGTACGTACGCACAAAGCTCGGCCAAAACACGCGCATGACGCTGGGCGTAAATGGTCAGCCCGGATTGTGGGTCAGCTTTTTTATCGAGGATGATGGTTACTGGGTCGCCTTCGACCAGTCGCGGCTTGACAGCATCCCGCGCGTGCAATGGGTCGGCTGGGGCGCTGTCGCGCTTGCCTTATCGCTCCTGGGAGCGGTCGTCATCAGCCGGCTCATCAACTTGCCACTGAAACGTTTGGCCACGGCCGCAGTCGCCATCGGTCGCGGCGGCCGTCCGGAGGCATTGCCAGCCAAGGGGCCGCGCGAGATCCGTCAAGCCAATGCCAGCTTCAATGCCATGGTGGCAGACCTGGAGCGTATCGAAGCCGATCGCGCACTGCTTCTGGCCGGTATCTCGCACGATTTGCGGACGCCCTTGACGCGGCTGCGGCTGGAGGTGGAAATGAGCCCGGCAAGCGAAGAGATCCGCAACGCCATGAGCGCCGATGTCGAACAGATTGACGCGATCATCGGCCAATTCCTCGACTACGCAAGACCCCTAAACGAACACAGCATTCTGAGCCAGGTGGACCTGGCTGCGCTCGTCGAAGGAATCACGTCGGCGCGCGGCGAGACCGAAACCTTGCAGATCACATTGCACCGCGAACCCTGTGCCTTGGTGCGGGGGAATCCGACCGAACTGCAGCGCGTGCTTCTAAACCTGATCGAAAACGCCAGACGTTATGGCCTGACGCCCGGCAGCGATGTCGGACAATTGGACATCACGGTGAAGGGCGGGGATACGCCTGTTCTCGAGGTGAGGGATCACGGACCCGGCATTCCCACTGACGAGTTGGAGCGGCTTAAACGCCCCTTTACCCGGCGTGACAGCGCGCGTAGCCAAGCGGATGGCGCCGGCCTTGGTCTTGCCATCATCGAGCGCATCGCGCGTCGTCACCACGCCCGCTTCGACTTGCTCTTACCCGAAGATGGGGGGCTCCTTGCCCGGATTACCTTCCCGAAAAGCCCGTCGAACTAGGTCAGGTCCCCGATCAGCGATTCGAGTACCGGCTGTGGCAGCGGGTCCAATTCGGCACGGTAGTTCGGATGATCGCAGCC